>Ga0272441_10012903_pt1 | contig 12113 bp, 10 predicted proteins | sample SSMProp6N_FD_193582 | JGI IMG/M metagenome (GOLD analysis project Ga0272441, IMG submission 193582) | Marine sediment archaeal communities from Little Sippewissett salt marsh, Falmouth, MA, United States - SSM-Prop-6N | ecosystem: Environmental > Aquatic > Marine > Wetlands > Sediment ...
CAGTTGCCAGTAGAAGGCGGCAGTATGGATTTTGATTTCTTTAATATGCTCACGAAATTTCTGCCTACTTTGACTGCGTACTGCGTACTGCGACTGCGACTGCGACTGCGACTGCGACTGCGACTGCGACTGTGTGCTGTGTGCTGTGTCTGCGCACTGCGACTGCGAACTACAACTGCGAACTGAGTACTCCATCCCGTCACGTTGTCCCCAAAGACCGACTCCCTTTGCGAATAATGGGCGCACTTTCTTTTCCTTTGATGGCCACTCCCTTATCGTCCAACCACACAATGGCCCCGGTGGGGCACCGCTGGATGGGGACTTTTGTTTGGTGGTTTTCAGCGTAGTTGATTACCGGTAAATTATTCTTCATCTCGATCAGGTCCCCGGGTGCATCCATAGCGCATTTGCCACAGGCTGTGCAGGCTACCTGGCACTCTTCGAGAATCGCATTGCCGTGTTCCAGGTTTTTACAGGCCACCCAAAGGCGGTGGCTGATGGGTTGTAGGGAAAAAAGGTCCTTGGGACAGGCTTCTACACAATCCCCGCAGGCCGTGCATTTGTCCACATCTACAACAGGCAGGCCGTGTTCGTCCATGGTTATGGCGTCAAAATCGCATACGACTTCGCAATCCCCGTGTCCGAGGCATCCCCAAAAACAGCCTTTGCCACCTCCGGATACCAGGGCGGCTGCCTGGCAACTCTGTATGCCCGTATAGCGCGCCCGGTTCAAGGCGACATTTGTACCCCCGGCACATGCCAGGCGGGCCACTTGTTTTTCTTCCCCCCCCAGGGCAACGCCTAAATATTCGGCTATGGCCTGCCTGCCTTCATCCGAACTTACCGAACACTTCCCCGGTAAGGCCTTTTGAAGCACTAAAGCCTCCGCAAAGGGCCGGCAACCGGGATATCCACAGGCCCCGCAATTCGCATGGGGCAACATGTCTTCTACGGTATCAATGCGGGGATCCTCATAGACATAGAGCTTCTTGTTCGCAATAATCAGGATTATCGCTAGAAGTAACGTCAGACCTCCAAGTGCGGCTATGGCTCCCAGGATAGACATACTATTTCGTGTATTTGTTCAAAGACATTGTCACCGTTTATTTCTATCCGGGCTAGTAAATAATTTCTGCCCATTTTTTCCCGGCGATCAATTCCGCTTTGCGAAGCCGCCACGCTTCTTCGGAACCCAGGATATTGGAAAAGGCTTTATCGAGCATCTTGAGGATGGCTTCGTATCCGGCCACATAGACATAGGTATTGGACATCCCGAGCAACTCAATGAGTTCAGTCTTTTGTGCTTCCAGGGCCTTATCCAATGCAATAGGATCTGCCCAGTGTGGCCTGGGGCTCAGGGCGTGAAAGGCTTCAAAGGTCGCCTCGTCGTAATAATTGGTAAGGTCGCCATCTTTGTCATTGAGATATAGTAATTCCAGACCGCTGCGCGCCCCATAAAACAGGCGTATTTTCCCCTCCCAATCTTTGACATCTTTATAAATATGCTTGATAAACGACCGGAAAGGGGCGATACCCGTTCCCATGCCTATAAGGATTAAATTGGCCGTTTTGTCCTGAGGAACCTTAAAGGGCAATTGAAAGGGGCCGGTTACGGTAATTTCATCCCCTTTTTTGCGATTGCACAGATAATTCGAAGCAATCCCATCGTATTTCTCCCCATTGAATTCATCCACGTAAGAACAGCGTTTCACCAACATGGTCAGCTGTGGATTCCCTTTGACTCGCTTAGGTAAATCTGCCACACTATAGAGTCTGTGATGCAGGGTATTTCCGAAATCTCCCGGGGAATTCACCAGTACGCCAAAGCTCTGGTCCACCTCGCATTCAAAATCCGGATTTTTCACCTCCACTACAATCTCACGAACCTCTTCGGTATCTGCAGGCGTTAGTCGCTTAGTATTTTTGACAACTGCCTTATACCTTCTGTCGATATCAAAATCTGATAAATTTGCCATGGCCTATTTTGTTCTTATGGTTATATGTTTCCTTATTGATGTTTAATCCTTTTTACCTTCCCAGGTATTATTCTCCGGGCTTCCCGCTTCCTGCTTTAACTCGCATTGGGTAGTGCAGCCGCAATTCGAACAGCTTCTTCTACCGGCCAGTACATCCTCCTGTAAATACTCTTCCCGAAATGTATTCTTCCACTGGGCCTGTATCAGGGTCCATACGACCACCAAAGCGACTGTAAGACCAATTCCGATGAGAAGCGATTGTATCATAACTGTTTTTTTATTGTGCCCCCAGACCCGCAAAGCCCATAAAGCAAAGCGAGAGGATGCCTGCGATAAACAAGGTCAGGGCAGTCCCTTTGGAAATCTGGGGTACATCTGCAAAATTTAATTGTTCCCGGAGTCCGGCAATCAATAGTAAAGCCAATGTAAAGCCCGCTCCGGCTCCGAGGGCATAGACGATACTTTCGAGAAATCCGTATCCTTTATTGGTTTGAAATAGTGCCACCCCGAGTATGGCACAATTTGTTGTAATCAGCGGAAGAAAAATACCCAGGGACCGAAACAGGGAAGGACTCATTTTCTTGATAAACATTTCAACCAACTGCACCGTGGAAGCGATTACGACAATATAACTGATCAGCTGCAGATAGGGCGCATTGATGGCCGCCAAAAAGGCGTGGATCCCAAAGGCACACATAGAACTGATCACCATGACGAACATCACAGCCACCCCCATTTTCGAGGCTGTTTTTACGGCTCCCGACACCCCTAAAAAGGGACATATTCCCAGGAAGTAGGCCAAAACAAAGTTGTTGACCAAGGCGGCATTCAGAAAAATAGTACCGAGGGATTCTGTGTTCATGACTTGATTTTTCGGGTCTGTATGACGTTAATGATAAGCAGCCACCCTGCAAGGGTAAAAAACCCTCCTGCCGGTAAGATCATAACGATCCAGTTCTGAAAACCCTCTGGGAAAAGGGACCACTCGAAAAAGGTGCCATTCCCGAGTATTTCCCGGACGGCTCCCAAACAAAAAAGGGCAAACGTAAATCCCACACCCATACCCAGGGCATCGAGGATGGATTTCCCCACCGTATTTTTAGAGGCAAAGGCTTCCGCCCGGCTTAAAATCAGGCAATTCACCACAATCAGTGAGATGAATGCACCAAGGCTTTTATAGAGCTCAACGCTGATGGCCTGTATGGCATAATCCGTCACGGTGACAAAGGTGGCGATGATAAGAATATAGGAGGCGATACGCACTTGTTTGGGGATAAAATCCCGCAGCAAAGACACCAGGATATTGGACATCAACAAGACAAAAGCCGTGGCCAGGCCCATGGCAAGGGCATTCTCCGCCGTATTGGAGACGGCCAACACAGGGCACATACCCAGTACCTGTACAAATACGGGGTTCTCGCGCCACAGACCTTTGATGAATTCATCGGTTGTGGTCGCCCCAGGTCCGGATGCCGTCGTATCCTTACTCATTGCTGTCTACTGGTTTTTCTTTAGGTTCGGTCTCTACCTTCGGTGGGGATTGCCCATGGAGCATCGGAACAACCTCTGAGGTGCTAGCCGCAATGATGTTTCCAATGGCCCGGGACGAAATGGTGGCCCCGGTTATCCCGTCAATCTCCCACGGGTTTTGTTTCTCCCCCTGTTTGACCGTTTTAATCTTATTTTTAAGCTGTCCTTCCGGGGTAAGCCCAACATCCAGGGCCTTAAAATTATCGAGAAAACGTTGCTCTTTTTCAATCTTGTCCCCCAGTCCCGGGGTTTCTTTGCTTTCTAAAACCTGAAAGCCAATAACAACTTGCTCTTTCGGATCATACCCGTAGAGTATCCTGATAATATCGGCATATCCCTGGCCTGCGGCCTCCACGGCATACCCCACAAGGTGTTGGTTTTGGTCGTAACCGGCATAACAGGTGTACTCCGCCTTTTCATCTGTTGCCTTATCAACTAATTCTCCCTGGGCGTTTATACCAAAAGCACGGGTGCTCTCAGTTCCCGGGAGTACATTGAATACCGCCTTCTGCAACGCCTCAGCTTTTAGTCTTTCCACGCGTGGGCGTGTTAATTCAAAAGCGGAAACAATGAGAAAAGCACTGAGGATTCCAATACCCAGCATGGCCCGCAGCATCTTTGTACTGCTGGCATTTTCCTGTTTAGGAATTTGGGCCTTTGTACTCATGTCGTTTTAATTTTACCTGGGGTTCCGTAAACCCGACCTCTAATTACCTTATCTATATGGGGCGAAATGGCATTGGCTAATAGAATGGAGTACATGACCCCCTCGGGTAAACCACTCCAAATCCGGATCACTATCGTTAATATACCGATGATGCCTCCGTAGATCCACAAGCCCAATGGTGTAATGGGGGAGGATACCATATCGGTCGCCATAAAAACGGCACCGAGCATCAGCCCCCCGGAAAACAACATAAAAAATGGAGAGGGGTATATCTCACTATTCACTACATACAGCAGTCCGCTAAGCAGAAAGGCGCTTAATAATACAGCCACCGGGATTCTCCAACTCATCATGTTTCGGGCGATGAGGTAAAGCCCCCCCAAAGCGATAAGGACCGCACAGGTTTCCCCTGTGGAACCGCTGATTTGGCCAAAGGCCAACTCCGCAGTGGAGGTCGTAATACCGTCAAACTTAAAAGCGGATAGGGGAGTAGCCCCTGATACGGCGTCAAATTGGGGTTGCATAAAGGGCCATGTAAAGACCGAGCCTGAAACCGTAGAAAAGCGGTCAGCCAGAAAGGCGGGATGCCAGGTGGTAATGGCTACAGGGAAGGCAGCTTGTAAAACAGCCCGACCCACCAGGGCGGGATTAAAGACATTGTACCCCAGTCCGCCAAAGACATACTTGCCGAGCGCAATTCCAATAACCCCGCCCACAAAAGCCATCCACAATGGGAAAATAGGGGGTAAGGTAAGGCCTAGCAATAAGCCCGTAATTATGGCGGAATAATCCTGTACGGTAGTCTCTTTTTTGGACAGCTTACATAAAACATGCTCCGTCAATACACAGGCCAGGGTGGCGGAAGTGATCACGAGCAAAGCATTCCAGCCAAAGGAATACACGGAGAAGCCAACCACAGGTATCAGGGCCCAAACCACATTTTTCATAATGTCGTCAGTACTCCGCCCTTTGTAAATGTGGGGCGAGGAGCTGATATCTAATGTTATTTTAAACATTGACTTCTGCTTTTTTTTCAACCTGCCGTTTTCGGACCACCCGCTTGGCTACCCGGAAATACTGGACCAATGGAATATGTGAGGGGCATACATAGGTGCATGAACCGCATTCAAAACAGTCCATTAAATTGAAATCGCGGGCCATTTCATCGTAGGCTTCAAATTTTGCCAGGATTCCCAACTGGGATGGATTGAGCAATATTGGGCAGGCATCTAAACAGGCTCCGCATTTAATGCACGGATAGGTTTTTGAGGACCTACTGACATCTTGACCGGTAAAAACCAGAATTCCCGAGGTCCCTTTAACGATAGAGATATCGAGGTTAGAAACCGCTACCCCCATCATAGGGCCGCCCATATAGACTTCTTTGATGTCCTGATCGGCACCCACCTGTTCCAGAACGAAACGCAATGGGGTACCCACCGGGATGCGATAATTTCCTTTCTTTTTAATGCCGGGCCCTGTAATGGTGATCACGCGTTCCTGAATGCCCCGACCGTGTGGCAATAACCGCCCGATCTCCGCGGTTGTAGCCACATTCACTACCACAACCCCTACCTCAATGGGAAACCCCTGGGAAGGAACTTCTTTTTGCAAGAGGGCAGTCACGAGCATTTTCTCAGCCCCCTGGGGGTATTTGACCGGGAGCACCTTTATGGAAACCGGCAAGTCGGCAGGGATGAGCCCTTCCAGGTGATCGGCCGCATCCTGTTTGTTGGCTTCAATACCAATGATGGCCTTTTCGGCCCCTGTGGCCTTCAACAAATATTTAATCCCGGTAAAAATGTCGCTTTCCTGCTCCAGCATCACCCGGTGGTCTGTGGTCAGATAAGGCTCGCATTCAATCCCATTGATAATTAAGGTTTCACATTTTTTCCCTTCGGGTACTTTCAGTTTTACATGGGTTGGAAAGGCCGCTCCCCCTAAACCTACAATACCTGCATCCTGTATGCCCTGCAAAATTTCTTCGGCTGTGGCCGTATCGGGATCTATCGGTTTTCCTTCGAGTACTTCCTGTGTTGAAGAGGGAAATGTTTCCAGGTAGATTCCCGGAGACATTTTTCCGGAAATGGTCGGGACATTGGCAATTTTCCGAATAATACCGGAAACCGGTGCATGCATGGGTACAGACATGTACCCACCTGATTTGGCCAACAATTCTCCCCGAACGACTTCCTGCCCTTCCCGAACTACTATTTCAGATGGGACGCCAATGTGTTGGGCCATGGGTAAAATAATGACGGGCGAAAAGGGAAACTGCCGGATGGGCAGCCCCCTTGTTTCGTCCTTACTTTCCGGGGGGTGAATACCGTGTTTAAAGGTGTTCTTATGAAAGTTGAAAAGCGCCATTTACCCCTTTATTAATTATGTTTCTCACCCCGGAGGATCCATTTTTCAATGTCCCCGGATTTCCGGTCTGCCGGTAATCCCGGGTGAATCACACCCGCCGTACATTTTTCCGCAGCTTTGACCAGGTCCTGATAAGGTCCGGCTTTGGGGTTTTTGATGTATGCCTTGTTATTTTCATTATAAGCAAACACATTGGGGTTGAGTTTGATACATTCGTCACAGGAGGTACATTCCTCTGTTTCCAACCAGGGGGCCAAATAGTCACCCTCTGCGGGCTTTTCTTCGACTAAAACATCCGCTGTTTCCGCTTTGCCCATGGCCATTTGTACAAAATCACCTCCATTGCCCCCGGCCATTTGCATAAGGCCCTGTGCAATATTCCCGACAACCTCATTTCTGATTTTTTCTTCCAGGTTCTCTTCCTGGGGTTTTTCTACCACTCCTGCCAGGTCTCGTAACATCAACCAGAAGTCACGCCTTTCCTCGCAAGAGTCCACGATGGGTTTGGCCACCAGTACCCTATTGAGTTTTTGATCCCGGTCTACCACCCAGATATATGGGAATTTGCCTACGCGCTCGCTTTCCTCTAGTTCCAAAAATTCTACTAACGGCATCATATTGTCATTCCAGGCGCTGCGCGGAACTTTTCTAAAGTGCTTTCTGAACCGGGCTTCCGTCAGGGCAAAGTCCGCAAAGGTCATCGGCAAGGACATGGTGCGTTCCTGTCCGTATTCGAGATATTTCAAATCGTAGGTAGGCCAGACCTGGTCTATGGCGGGGTTACCCGATAAATCGAGGGCTTCCTGGACTTTTATTCCATGATCCGGATTGTATTTGAATATGGGGTAGGCCCTGGATTCCACCGCGAGCTTCGCCTGGTGTGCGCCCAGGTCATCTCCCACACCGTGTTCGGGTTGGCAGGTGGTGTAGAGGTTGAACAGGGCAGGACGTTTGGTCATCAGGCCGTCGATAAAACCTTCTATCATTTGGCTGGTGTTGGCCAGTGTCGCCTGCATGACGTAGGTGTTCCGGTGGGCCATCGCAATAAGGCCGATCTCTTTTCGAGGTTCCCCCTTGCCCTTCCACACTTTACCGTATTGGGCCATATCTGAAATCTGCCCGATGAACCCTGAAGTACAAGCCTGGCCTCCCGTATTGGAATAGACCTGCGTATCTACGACGATTACCTTAATCGGTTTCCCGGAAGCCATCATCCTGGAGAGGTTTTGGAAACCAATATCATACATGGCTCCATCCCCGCCCAGGCTGACTACCGGTGGGCATAACAGCCATTCCTTATCGGTAAATTGCTGCCAGTTGAAATAGGTGAAATACTCATCGTGTGTACTGGCATCGTATTTCCCTTCCAGCTCCAGTTCAGCCTTCCGTATGGCTCTAAAGCCTTCGGCCATTTTGGACATATGCCCTTCAAAGATCCCCATCGCCATAGAGGTGGAATCCTGGAACAAGTGGTTCGCCCATGGGAAAGGGTAGGGGTTAAAGGGCCAGGTGCTCCCCCATACGGAAGTACATCCTGTAGCGTTGAGCATCCCCATATTGGAACGACCCTTACCTGTGGTCCCCTTGGTATATTTCCATTGTAATTTTTTCAACTGGGCCAGCAGCTGGGTGACCTGCTGCAACCATTCCTGGTCAATCGGTTCCCCTCCATGTTCAGATTCCAGCCTGCGGGTAATTTCAGACATGGTTAAATCCGAATGCTGCATTTCTGTAACAATGCGGGACATCATGTCTGAATCGCTCAAATCGATCCGGTGCATCAATTTTTCCTGTATATGTTTTTCCAGTTTACTGGTGAGTTCCTCCAGGTAGGCCACGTGTTTTTCAATACGGGGTTGCATCAGGGACTCCACGGTGGCAATAAACAAATGCACTACCGACTTTTCGGAACAGCCCAGACAAGCCCCGTCGCCACTGGCGAAATTCAGGTATGCGTCTTTGTTCAGGAGCATGGTCTCCAGCGGCCCGATCTTCTCTTCGAGATCATCGATGCGATTGAATTTTTGGGGCGTATTGGGCAGGTCCATCCACAGATCCCATTCCTTGTTTAGTTTTACCACAGAGCCTTCGGTCTGGGGGATCTTTATAAGGGCATTATCATTACAGACTTGCACGCATTCCATACATCCCTTACACGTATTCGGATTGATGGTTATGCTGAATAAACCCCCGCTGTTTTTTTCTTTTTTCTCATGAAGATCAAAATAGGGCCGGGTCAACGCGAAGTTGAAGTCCCCCAGTTCTTCTTTAAACCACTCAAATTCCTTGGCCAGGTCTTTATCCTGACCTTGGTCAGCGATGGTTTTATCAATGGCGTGTTGGATGTAATCGTTGACAGTTGCTCCGTTTTTCGAAGATTCAAACAAGCTTCGGACATGACCTTCCATTTTGCGGACGGCCTTGGGCAGGTGCTCCAGTTTTCCGTGAGTATTTTTCACGCGTTTGACCAGGGTATCGAAAACATCAGATACCTCGCTGACAAGTCCTGGTATGGCCGTATCCGGACAAACCGTGTAGCAGTCTCCACAAGCCGTACAGTTGTTGGGAATCCATTCAGGGTGTTCAAATCGGATGCCTGTCATATCGCGGAAAGTGGAGGAAAGTGCCGGCATCACGCTCATACCTATAAAAGGATCGGTGAGGTTGTCGTTCCCCATACCCCTCAAATAGAAATTCCCGGTTTGTTCCCAAAAGCGATGGATATCACTTAACTGGGATTCACTCTGGGGCATTTCTTTCATCATTTTGGGAATAGGTAGCAGGGCCTGGCCATTACTTCCGGCCTTGTCTTTACTGCCATCGCCCAATACCTTATTCTTTATTTCAAAGACTTCGTCAAAGCCGCGTTTTACCACGCGCATATTGTCATCGACGACCCTTTGCCCCTTGGATCCAAATTTATGTTGCAATTGTTGTTCAATGGCTTGTAGCAATTTCTCTTCCGATAATCCGGATTTCTCCATCAGGGGAGAGGCCGCAAAAAATGCGCCCTGAAAGGCAATTCCCTGCATGCGCAACTGCAATTCGGGATCGGTAGCCTCTTCACGGGCAATCTTAAACCCGTCGATATAAAACACATGGATGTCTTTGTCAATAATGATCTTCTGATACTGTTGAGGGATTTCTGCCCATACCTGGTCCGGTGTTTTTTTATCGCTCTGGACGATGAAATTTCCTCCTTTTTTGAGGCCTGCCAGGGCGTTGGTGTGCTTAAATACATTCGGGTCAGGGGATAAAACAACATCCACAAAGAAGTACTCGCAATTTATCCGAATGGGTTCGGAAGAAGCCGCGAGATAGTAGGTAGTGGGCTGTCCTTTTTTCTCGGATCCGTATTTTGGATTCGCCTTGATGTTATAGCCCAGGAGCTCATACAAGGTCATCGCCAGGTTTTTCCCGGTGGTTATCGCTCCCCAGCCCCCTACAGAGTGAAAGCGTATGGTAACGGCGTCCTCAGGCATCAGGTTCGGGTTCTCGGAACCGCGGACGGATAACTCCTTCACGCGTGGGTATGAATCCACAATGGTTTCCTGATAGGCCTTTTGCTTGGGGGAGTGGGGGATTTCGCGAATAAAATCTATGGAGAGGTAAAAGTTCTTTTTGTGTTTACCATCGGGCAACATATTTTCAATGGCGCCGATGATTCCCTCCGGTTGTAAATCCCGGCTTCCCATACCGAAGGATCCTGAGTAAATAGCAGGCATCTCGGATATGGAATAGGTGGTTAATTCAGGATAGGCAAGGTGTTTTGGATCCCTGCCATTCTCGATACACTTGTTCAAAACTGAGCGCACTTCCCGTGTGATTGGAGAATCTACAGCCAGGGGCTGATCCAGTCGTTCCAATACGGTGACAGCTTTTTTGCCTTTCAGGATTTCCCCCAACAGGTCCGACGGGAAGGGTCGGAACATCACCAGGTCAACCACCCCAACTTTAATCCCCCGGGTTTCCCTCAGGTAATCCACAACAACTTCAGCACTGGGAACCAGACTGCCCTGCCCCAGAATTAGGTATTCGGCATCTTCTGCCCTGTAAGTCATCACGCGATTATATTGCCTGCCGGTTAGTTGGTGGTACTCTTCAAAGGCCTGATCCGCCAGTTCCTGAATGTGATCAAAGAAAAATGGGCGTTGTGCGGCAACGCTCTGCATGTAGGAGTCCTGGTTTTGCACAATCCCCGCCATGACAGGGTTATCTACATCCCACAATTCGGGGATGCGACGGCGTGTTTCCCCATAAATAATTTGTTGGGCCGGGGTGGGTGTTTTGATAATATCATCAGGCCGCCCAAGGTATTCCTTAATCAATTCACGCTCAGGTAAAAGGAAAGATTCAATTAAATGCGTCGTTAAAAAACCATCCTGGGCTATAATACCAGGTGAGAGTGCCAGTTCTGCAATGCGGTGGGAGATAATATTAAGGTCTGCCACGTGTTGTGCATTTTTGGCAAACATTTGGAAAAATCCGGTATCATCCACGGCGTGGTAATCATCGTGCCCTGCGTGTACGTTTAAGGTCGATTTGGTCATCGCCCGCGCGCCGATATTCAAGACATAGGTAAGGCGTTTTCCCACGGCCGCGTAGAGGGACTCGTGCATATACGCGATGCCCTGCCCGGATGAAAAGTTGGCAGCGCGAAGACCGGTCATCGACAGACCGGCAGTAACCGCCGCCGCAGCGTGCTCACCTTCTGGTTCAATAAAGATCAGGGGTTTATCGGAAATATTCAGATGTCCTTTGGCAGCGGCATCGGCCCAGAACTCTCCCATCTGGGTGGAAGGGGTGATGGGATAGGCCCCGGCAGCATCGGTGGATTCACGTTCGCACATGATTACAGCCGAATTTCCATCCATGGCAACGGGCTTACCCGGGTATTTGTAAGATTTTGGGTCTTTGCCCTCTTTTGCACTTTTGGGAAGGCCTATTTTTTGAAGAATTGAATTGCTCATAATGACGCTCTATTTGACAGATTTTTTTGAGTTGCTCAGTGTTATTTACCAACCAGTTGTTTCGCGTATTCGGCTAAATCGACACAGTTTTGCATCTCGTCGAAAAGCGCGCTGTACTCATCATCCTTTTTAAAGGTTATTGCGGTTAAATCAAAGCTGCTGAACGCAGGATCGACAGCACGACACTTTTCCAGTAAAACCTCGAGAGTAGCCTCTGCTTCGGGTTCTATTCCGTTTTTCAATAGAAAACCCTGTAAATAATGGGTTATGGAATACCGCGTACTTCTGCATACCATAAAAGGCACGACATCTTCAGCGGGTCGATTTAATTCGCTTTTAGCTGCCGCCAGGTGTTGATCGGCTTGTTTGAATTGGGCTTTGATTTGATTGGAGTCCATGCGCAAAGGTTTTAATTTGAAATAGGTAACATGTAGTCTCTACGAAAGATGGACTAAAAGTATCGAAAGAAAGACGGGCACTTTATGATTTTTATCAGTACTATTTTAAATAGGAGTAATGCCCCGGGATGCTTGTCAGTGTGCGGGAGGGAAGAGGTTCAAGGTTCAAAAAAGGAAGTTGGCAGTAGCCAGTGGCAGTTGGCAG
>Ga0272441_10012904_pt1 | contig 12113 bp, 10 predicted proteins | sample SSMProp6N_FD_193582 | JGI IMG/M metagenome (GOLD analysis project Ga0272441, IMG submission 193582) | Marine sediment archaeal communities from Little Sippewissett salt marsh, Falmouth, MA, United States - SSM-Prop-6N | ecosystem: Environmental > Aquatic > Marine > Wetlands > Sediment ...
GGCTAAGCGTCGAACTATCGCGCAGGGCCGGCTGGCGTTGTGTGTGGAGCGCCTTGCCGACGGAACTGCACATGCCAAGTATAGCCCAGACGTCAAGCAAAACCCCAGCGGCGGATACGTTCGAATCGAGTTGGAGAGCAAAGAAATCCTGATGCGAAGCCGACGACTAATCGGCTTCGTTCGAGAGGCCGTTGTCGCAATTGCTCTCGTTCAGGAAGCGCTCCAGGTCGTCTCTCTTGAAGCGGCGGTCTCGGCGTGGCCCGATGCGATACGTCGGGAGCATTGCGGTGTCCGACCAGTTGCGGATGGTGTTCGGGTGAACGCCCAGCATCGCGGCCGCCTGTGCGGTCGTGAGCAGTTGGGGCTGTGCGCCTAGTCTCGATACGCGTGCCAAGCTGACTTCTCCTGTCTGAACCTCACTGTAGCCACTATTTCCACATCTCTGCATCACCCGAAAGTCACGCAGAGGAGAGAGAGAATGGTCCCACATGACCCTCCGGGAGGTGTTCGCAAATATGAGCCTTTGCCCCAGTCTTGAGCGCTGGGGTACAATTATTGGTCCGCGACCCTTCCCTGGAGTCCTCATGAGAGACCGCATTACTGAAGCCCTACAGAATCACGGCGCCGACTATGTCGAGGTCCGCTACGAGGAGCGCACGACCACGCGCGTCAGCTATCGCGGCAGAAAGCTCGAAGACGCCAGTCTGTCCAGCGACTCTGGAGGGTGTGTTCGTGCCCTTGTTGATGGAGGGTGGGGCTTCGCCAGCTTCAACGACTTCGAGGCGCTCGAGGAGAGCGTTGCGAGGGCGGCTGACGACGCGCGCATGAGCGCGGGCGAGGCGCTTTCTCTGCCGGAGCGCGAGCCGTTCGAAGCAAGTGCTGTCTCAATGCCGGCACGGAATGTGAACGACGTGTCCCTTGACGAGAAAGTATCACTTCTCTCGGAGTTCAACGACATCATTATGTCCAGTCCTCGCATCCAGAGCTCCAGCATTAACTATGGCGATTCCGGGAGGATGGTTCGATTTGCCGCATCTGACGGAACATACATAGAGCAGAAGGTCCCCGATTTGTCTCTGAGACTCACGGCCATTGCCCGTGATGGCGAAGAAGTGCAGCAGGCAGGCGTCAGCCTCGGCTCAGTGGGTGACTTCGGCGCAGTCCAGTCGCTGCATGATCAGGCGCAGGACGTTGCGCGCCGCGCAGCCGCATTGCTGGACGCGCCCAACGTCAAGGGTGGCGAGTACACAGTCGTCCTCGACCCCATCCTCGCCGGCGTGTTCGTCCACGAAGCCTTCGGGCATCTGTCGGAAGCAGACCTTGTGTACCAGAACCCACAGATGCGCGAGTTGATGTGGCTCGGTCGCAAGTTCGGCAGTCAGAATCTCAACATCGTGGATGACGCAACACTGCCCTGGCTTCGTGGTAGCTATGCCTATGACGACGAAGGCACTCCGGGTCAGCGTACGTACCTCATTCGTGAGGGAGAGCTTGTGGGCCGACTTCACTCTCTCGAGACTGCCGCCCGCATGGACGAAGAGATATCGGGCAACGCGAGAGCCATCAGCTATCGACACAGCCCGATAGTGCGCATGAGCAATACCTTCATAGAGCCAGGCGGCGTCTCCCTGCAGGACATGCTGGCCGACATCAAGGAAGGTGTGTATGTGAAGGACTGGTACGGCGGCCAGACGAGCATGGAGATGTTCACGTTCTCGGGAGGCGAGGCGTACATGATTCGAGACGGGCAGATAGCTGAAATGCTTCGACCAGTCGTTCTAACCGGCAACGTGTTCACGACCCTTGAGCGAATCGACGCTATTGGCGACGACCTGGACATGAACCAGGGTGGTGGTTGTGGCAAGGGTGGACAGTCGCCACTTCCCGTGTCCAATGGCAGCCCGCACATCCGCATCAGCCGCTGCATTGTAGGAGGCAAGTAGTGGAAAGACTGCTTGACCTGGCGCTGCAGCAGGCTTCTTCAGCCGAGGTGTTCGAGGCGAGTTCCGAGAGCGCGGTGGTCCATTTTGAGGCGAACAAGCTGAAGCAACTTGAGAACCGCCAGTCTACAACCGTCGCACTGAGAATAGTCCGTGATGGCCGTATCGGTTTTGCCGCGGCCAGCGGTGCCCACGAGCCAGATAAGCTCGTAGACATGGCGGTTGAGACCTCGTCTTATGGGGCAGAGGCCCTGTTCGATTTCCCGGGCTCATCAGTTCTGATGGGCCCCAAGACCTATGACTCGCGAATCGTGGAGCTTGAGACCGACGCGCTCATCGAAATGGGCACGGATGTCATCGAGCGCGTCACCTCGGCGTACGCAGATGTTCAGTGCGAGGGGCTTGTCTCCATCAGCGCTGGTATGGTGCGAATACTCAACAGTTCCGGGCTGGATGTGTCGTCCAGGAAGACGAGCATTGGGGCGATGATGGAGGGCGTGCGCATTTCGGGCACGGATATGCTTTTCGTCGGCGATAGCGTCAGCTCGGGTGAGCTTCTACCAGACGTGAGGCTGATCGCAGACACGATGCTGGCACAGCTTGCGCGTGCCGCTGAACTAGCACACATCGAGACTGGCACCTACCCGGTCCTCTTTACTCCTCACGGCGTTGATGTCGCATTGCTGCTGCCTCTTGCGGTCGCCTACAACGGCAAGAACGTCCTGGAGAAGTCGTCTCGCCTGGCAGGCCGACAGGGTGAGCAAGTCTTCACTCCCGCATTGTCATTGTGGGACGATGCGACACTTGAAGGCAGGCCGACAACCTCGCCCTTCGACGCCGAAGGGATTGCCTCCCGCCGTGTCCCTCTCATCGAGGCAGGAGTGGTTGGCGAGTTCCTCTTCGACCTGCAGACTGGGGCCGAGGCTGGCATGGCAACCACGGGAAGTGGACGACGAGCCGACGCGCGCAGTCAGGTAAGGCCCGGCATGAGTGCGTTTGTGGTCGGCGAAGGCGACACGTCCTTCGGGCAGATGCTGAGTTCGATAGAGGAAGGACTAGTTGTCGAAGAGTTGATTGGTGCTGGACAGGGGAACCTGCTCTCAGGCGATTTCGGGGGCAACGTACTTCTTGGGTACAAGGTTGAACGTGGCAAGATAGTTGGCAGGGTCAAGGACACGATGATTTCGGGCAACATCATCGATGCGCTTTCGCGCAACGTAGTGATTGGCAACGACACGCGCTGGGTCGGCGGCAACCTGCGAACACCGTCGCTTCTGTGTGACGGCATCTCAGTGTCTTCGAAAGGAGGGGATGAGTGATGGAGAGAAAGAAACAGAAGGGCGTCAGCGTCACCCTCACCGAGAGACCAGAGGTGGAGAACTGTGTCATGTTGGCCTCGTGGCCGGGCATCGGCAACGTATCGCTGATACTTGCCCGATACCTGAAGGAGGGACTGGGAGCGCACGAGATAGGCGAGATTGATCCGGTGCAGTTCTTCGAACCGGTGGGAGTCAATGTTGAGGACAACGTGGTGGAACAGCCTCGATTTCCCGAGAGCAAGTTCTACTACTGGGAGAGTGAGGACAAGCGTGTCGGAATCGTACTCTTCATTGGAGAAGAGCAGCCGCGCACTAATGGGTACGAGATGGTTGAGACGGTACTTGATGCGGCCGAGCAGCTCGGCGTCACAAGGCTCTTTGGCTGTGCGGCGGCGGTGACGCGCATTCACTACTCTGAAGAAACCAAAGTTTGGGGAGTGGCAACAAGACACGACCTTCTTGACGAGTTCGCGCGCCATAAGGTCATTCTGAGGGGCAGGCTACGGATAGCCGGTCTGAACGGATTGATATTGGGTCGTGCAAAGGAACGGGGACTGGATGGCCTCTGCCTGCTGGGCGAAGTCCCCAGCTTTGCAACTCAGATGGCCCACCCTAAGGCTGCGCTTGCAGTACTGAGCATCATTGCCGAGATGCTTGGCATTGAGGTGGATACCACTGAACTGGAGGCGCTTGCGAAACAGTCTGAGCGAGAGATGGATGTCATCTCGAAGCAGGCGACCGCAGCCTATATCAATGAGTTCACCGAACCCATATGGGAGCAGAACGAGAGCGAAGAAGAAGATGAGGACGAGGATGAAGATGAGGAAGAGGACTTTGGTCGCAATTGACCGCTCGTAGGAGTGATGCTACCATCAAGTTGAATGTCTCCTCTTTCTGAGCTCTGCCTTCAGATGGCGAGCTGTGTCTCATGTGACCTCTCAAAACAACGCACTCAGGTCGTGCCGGGAGAGGGAGCGGAGAATGCCGAAGTCCTCTTCATCGGCGAGGCCCCCGGATTCAATGAAGACCAGCAGGGTCGTCCGTTCGTTGGCGCGGCGGGAGGATTCCTCGACGAGCTACTACACTCGGTCGGACTCTCGCGTGAGACTGTATACATTGCCAACGTCGTGAAGTGCCGTCCACCGGGGAACCGTGACCCACTTCCCAACGAAATACAGACCTGCAAATCATGGCTGGAAAAGCAGATAGAGATTATCCAACCCCGCGTTATCGTCACGCTCGGGCGTTTCTCGCTTGCGAGGTACATACCGGGCGAGAGCATCAGCAGGGTGCATGGGCGTGAGCGTCGGGTTGGAGACATAACAGTCTTTCCGATGTACCATCCTGCCGCTGCCCTTCATCAGGGCAGCCTGCGTCGAGTCATCGAGGAAGACATGAAGAAGCTGCCAAAGGTTCTGGAATCCCTAGGCAGCAGCGTCCCCGATTCGACAATGGAGGAGGGCGGCCAACAACTGGCACTCTTCTAGTAGACACGCATATGCCCGATAAGAAAGCTGAACAGGGTTCCCCTGGAACCGAATCAATCGCTCGCACGTCAGCCCGTCGCCGTCGACCGAAGAAGAAGACTGCACCTCGTCGTTTGCGTGTAATTCCTCTGGGTGGTCTCGGCGAGATCGGCAAGAACATGGCCGTGCTCGAGTACGGCGATGACATCATCATCATAGATGCCGGGCTGATGTTTCCTACTGAGGAGATGCTTGGCATCGACCGGCTCATACCCGACTTCACCTATGTTCTTCAGAACAAGGAAAGGGTTCGCGGTATCGTCATTACCCACGGTCACGAGGACCACATCGGCGCGCTCCCGTATCTGACGCGAGAGCTCGATGTTCCAATATACGCCTCGAAGCTCAGCGCACGGCTCATATCCGCGGGCCTGAACAGGAATGCAGGGAAGAAGCGCCCAATCCACGAAGTGGAAAGAGGGCAGGTGGTGAAGCTGGGCCAGTTCAGCGTTGAGATGTTCTCCGTGTGCCACAGCATTCCTGATGCTGTGGGCCTTATCATCGAGACCCCCGTTGGAACGGTTGTACATACGGGCGACTTCAAGCTGGACCATACGCCGGTTATCGGCGAGCCGACCGACCTGCATCGTCTGGCTATTCTGCGAACGAAGGAAGTGCTACTGCTTCTGTCCGACTCGACATATGTCGAGCTTCCTGGCTACACGCCGTCGGAGCAGACGGTTGCCGCGAGCCTCGACCGCATCGTGTCAGGCGCCAAGGGCCGCGTGATTGTCGCGACGTTCTCGTCCCTAGTTGCGCGCCTCCAGCAGGTGCTTGACGTGGCTGCCAAGTACAAGCGGAAGGTTCTCGTCACCGGGCGATCAATGGAAGGCATCGTCAAGATTACTTCCGACCTCGAATACTTGAGAGTTCCACCGAAGACGCTGGCGAAATATGAGCAGATACACAACCTTCCCCACGACCAGGTCGTTATCCTTACGACAGGTACACAGGGAGAGCCGACTTCGGCGCTTGTTCGGATGGCCAATCGCGAGCACCCGCAGATTCGGATCGTGGCGGGTGACACGGTGGTGATGTCCGCAACGCCGATTCCTGGCAATGAGGCGCTCGTTAACAAGACGATCGATAAGTTGTTTCGCTTCGGAGCGGACGTTGTCTATGGCTCGGCGTCTCAGGTACACGTTCATGGGCACGGTAGTCAGGAGGAATTGAAGACGATACTGAACCTCGTCAGGCCGAAGTTCTTTCTCCCCGTCCATGGTGAGTATCGACATCTGGCTCGTCATGCCCGCCTGGCCACGAGCATGGGCGTTCCCGCAGAGAACACGTTCGTGCTCGGAAACGGCGATGTATTGGAACTCACAGAGAACAGCGGCAAGGTTGTAAGCAAGGTGCAGGCGGAGGACATTGTCGCGAATGGCACGGTCACCGGAGTGCTCGACCTGAACATGTTACGTGACCGCAAGTTGCTTTCGCGTGATGGCGTTGTGATAGTGGGGCTGACGATGTCGGCCGAAACAGGGAAACTGGTGGGCACGCCGGAGATAATCAACAAGGGATTTATGGACTCAGGAGACAACGGCGAGTTGTTCGCTGGCGCGAAGAGGGTCGTAGCCGCTGCAATTGCGCAGGGGAAGCGACCCGTCAAGAAGCGTACAACGGTAGAGGGAAGAGCCAAAGAGGCTCTGGCTCGGTATCTGTATGAAAAGACGCACCGTCGTCCCATGATTATCCCTCTCGTGAACGGTCTGCAATAGAGATGGCACGCAACGGGCAAGGTAGCCGAAAGGGCCGCATTGGCGGTGGCGCAAAGGAGCAGCGAAAGACTGCTTCCACCAAGCGCAAGTCGGCCGTACGGCGAACCTCGCGGCAACCGGACGCTGCTCGAGGGTCACGTGGTAGTGGGCTCTCGGCTGGGATAGTCCTTCGCCTGGTGGTCGTCGTGGCAGTTGTTGTCGCGCTGGTCATCTTTGGTCCGATGCTGCTCTCCGCTGGCAGCAACCTCTGGACGCAGCTACTGGCAAGCTTCGGTCTGGGAGTCCTCTTGCTGCTTGTTGCGTTGGGAGTGCTTGTCTGGCTTATCGTGAAGGGATTCGGCCCTCTCGTTCGTCGCTGGTATGTATTTCTCGGAGCGATTGTGGCGGGCATCGGCCTGTGGGGCGTTCTCGCCCTATTCAGACCGGCGGGCAGCATCTTCTGGACAGTCACGCTGGGAGGGGACGTTGGGCAGGCGGTACTCGGCCGACCCGACGCGTGGGGCATTGCCAAGGTGTCTCTACTCGTTCTCGCAGGCGTCATCCTGATGGCACCCGGACCTCTCATTAGTGCGACACGTGCTCTCTTACGTCCACGACCTCGCACTGTGAAGCCGGTTGCCCCTGCAAAGCTCGAGCGATCTCCGGCGCCTGTTGCGTCGAGTCGCTCGATCCTGGCCGAAGAAGACAACACACGCGCAGCGCAGAGGGTGCTGCCTTTTGAGGAGCCATCTGCTGCCCCGGACAAGGTGCCGATGCTCGACTCGGCCGAAGGCAAGCGAGGTCTCTTCTTCAGCCGAAAGCCGAAGACGGAATCCGAAGTGAAGCCTGCGGGTTCGCTGTCCGAGCCTGTGCTAGAGGCTCATCCGGGTGCAGAGTTCGCGACGGCCGAGGCCACTGATGAACCAGTCCGCGAGCCGGTGGTGACAGTTGGTGGCTGGCAGATTCCTCCTGTGGATGTGCTTGACCGTCCGAAGGAGACGGAGCTGAATCGCGAAGAGGTGGACAAACGTGCCCGCCTCATCGAAGAGGCGCTCAACAGTTACGGCGTTGAGGCCAAGGTCGTGCAGATAAACACTGGCCCAACCGTGACCCAGTTCGGCGTCGAACCGGGGTGGCTAAGGAAGTTCAAGAAGGCTGTCGACGAGAATGGCGACGAGCGGCAGGAAGAGATCTCCCGCACGCGGATTCGCGTCGACCGCATCACCGCTCTGTCGAATGATCTCGCTCTTGCGCTTGCCGCTCCGAGTATCCGTATTGAGGCGCCAATACCTGGCAAGTCGTTGGTGGGTATTGAGGTGCCGAACTCTGCGTTCGGATCTGTGTCTCTGCGCAGCGTTATCGAGAGCACTTCCTTCCAGAAGATGCACGCAAAGACCAAACTGGCTGTTGCTCTCGGAAAAGGTGCGGGCGGCGAGTCGGTTTCGGGAGACCTTACGAAGATGCCGCATCTTCTCATTGCGGGCTCCACAGGGAGCGGCAAGACCGTGTGTCTCGATTCCATCATCTGTTGCCTGTTGATGCACAACAGCCCTGACGATCTGCGCGTGTTGCTCGTCGATCCCAAGCGAGTCGAGCTTGTTGCCTTCAGCGAGATACCTCACCTTGCGTCGCCAGTGGTTGTTGAGGCAGACAAGGCGGTCAAGGTGCTTCGCTGGCTCAATGCCGAAATGGACCGGCGCTATCGAGAATTCGCCAAGGCCAAAGCACGGAACATAGAGGCATACAACAAGGACCGCACTCCTGGCGAGGCCATGCCGTACTTGGTATTGGTAGTTGATGAGTTGGCCGACCTCATGATGGCGGCCTTCGATGAAGTGGAACACTCGCTTTGTCGACTCGCCCAGCTCGCTCGCGCTACTGGCATACACCTGATCGTTGCCACACAGAGACCGTCTGTTGACGTCGTCACGGGTCTCATCAAGGCCAATTTCCCCACACGTATCAGCTTCGCGGTAACGTCACAGGTAGACTCACGAACGATTCTTGATACCGTCGGTGCTGAGAAGCTGCTTGGCCGCGGTGACATGCTCTATCTGCCCAGTGAAGCAGGCCGCCCGAAACGCCTGCAGGGCACGTTCCTGAGTGACATGGAGATGGAGCGCATAGTCCAGTTCTGGTCGGGCCAACGCCGTCAGGAGCAGGCTATCGTCAACTTGGACGAGGTCGAGGGACCTGGCGGTGACGGCAAAAGGGTGCCCGCAGTTGACCCCATGCTGGAAGAGGCCCGCAAGCTGGCCTCTGAGCACAAGCAGATATCGGCCTCTTTCCTTCAAAGACGACTGCGTATCGGCTATCCTCGAGCCGCACGCATCATGGAGCAACTTGAGATGGAGGGGGCCATGGGTGATGACCCGGATGCAGAGAAGCCCCCGTTCGAGATCTAGGCTCCGAACTTGTTCAGTTTGAGTGCGTTCGCCATCGCGAGCGGCATCAACTCCATCGCCGGGAACACACCAAGTCCACCTCGCAGGCATGCCTTCTCGCTGTAGGCGGTAACGTCGTCCCGGCGGCAGTACCGGGCCTTGAGGAGGACTGGAATCGTGTGCCAACTGTGTCCTGCCAGTCCCGCAGGAGTCGAGTGGTCGCCTGTCACGATGACAACGTCGGGATTCAGTTCCAGAATTGATGGTAGCAGCCGGTCGTAGTCCTCTATCGCCTGGACCTTGCCATCGAAGTTGCCATCCTCGCCCTTCGCATCGGTCTTCTTGTAGTGAAGGAAGAAGTAGTCGTAGCTGTCGTAGTTCTTCTTCAGGGCGGTAATCTCGTCCTGGAGAGTCTCTCCCGCCGGGAGGATGTCCATGCCCACTACTCGCGAGACGCCGCGATACATGGGGTAGGGAGCGATGCAGGCTGGCGTCAATCCATATATGTCGCTGATAGAGGGGTAGTCAGGGTGTTCAGAGAAGCCTCTGAGAAGGAACATGTTGGCAGGGTGCTTCTCTTTGAGAAGTGCGCTCGCCTGAGAGACTATCTCGGCGGCAATCTGTGCCGTTCGCGTTGCTGAGGAATCCAGACTCTCGGGTGCTAGAGGACGCATTCCCTCGTGCTGAGGGTCGGTGTCGGCAACGTGATGAGATAGCCCTCTTCCTCGCAGCCGCAGTACGAAACGATGGTCCTTGCCGGCAAAGAAGTCGACTTGCACGCCGGGGACCGAAACGCCTGAATTGAGGATGTCGCACAGTCCCTTACTTTCTTCCGTGGGAATCCGGCCCGCCCTGCGGTCTGTGATGATTCCATCATCATCGACGGTGCAGAAGTTGCCACGCACGACGACGTCGCCAGGACCGACCTCAATGTCCAGCCCGAGCGCCTCAACTATGCCGCGGCCGAACTGGTAGGCGAGCGGGTCGTAGCCAAACAGTGACATGTGCCCGGGGGCGCTCCCTGGCGTGATGCCGGGGCTCACCGTATACGTCATGCCGCAGATGCTTTCGGCGGCGAGCTTGTCGAGGTTGGGCGTATTGGCAGTCTCCAGTTCTGTCTTTCCTGTGTCGGGATGCGGCAGTCCTCCGATTCCATCCATGACTAGCAGGAGTATCTTGGAAGGGGTTACCTGCGCGAGTTTGCGAATCTCATCGAATCCTATCATCCGGGGTATTGTAGAGTGTGTGTCGTGACGTTGACAACAAACGTCGCACGCACGTAGTATGCTCGGGCTATGACTCAACTTGAATCACGCGCGCCTGTTCTATCCATCGACATCGGCGGCACGAAGATTGCTGCGGCTGTTGTCAACTCCAAGGGCACGATCCTGGCCAAAGACCGTGTGGCGACACCCGACACTGAGAGCGACTCCAGTCTTTGCGATGCTGTGGAAGGCGTGGCAAGAGGCATCCTAGCCCAGGCAGGAATGTCCGTTGATGACATCGCCACGGTGGGAGTCTCGTCGGCGGGAATCATAGATACAGGCAAAGGAATCGTTGTCTTCTCCCCGAACGTAGCGGCACTCCGACGCACTCCACTGAAGAGCATGCTGAGTGAGCGCTTTGGCAAGGCAGTGAAACTGGGCAACGATGCGACGCTTGCAGCCCTCGGGGAGTGGGAGTTCGGCCTAAAGCGCTCAGTTTCGGACATGGTCTATGTGACAGTGAGCACAGGCATCGGCGGCGGCATCATCAGTGGTGGAAGATTGCTCGACGGCGCGTGTGGTGCGGCTGGTGAAGTGGGCCATATGACGATTGACGTCAATGGGCCGGAGTGCCCGTGTGGAAGGCATGGTTGTTGGGAATCCCTCGCGGCCGGTCGAGCAATGGCAGAAAGGACCGTGAAGCGCCTGGAAGATGGCGACGCGAGCATCGTCGGCGAACTCTGCGGTGGGGACATGGAGAAAGTGGACGCGCATCTTGTAGCCATTGCCGCGTCTCAAGGAGACGCTCTGGCGAAGGAGATGGTGGCGACTACTGCCTACTATGTGGGAATTGGACTCGCCAACCTGATCAATATCTTCAATCCCCAGATCATCCTTCTTGGCGGAGGAGTCACAAAGATAGGGCCCTCACTGCTGGAACCGGCTGCCCGAATCGCACGAGATCGTGCGTATGTGACGTGGGCGTGCGAAGTGGAGATTCGGTCGACGTTTCTGGGCGACGACTCGCCGCTGTTGGGCGCTGCAGCGTTGGCCATGGATGGACGCTAGCCCTGTTGAGACGGGTCGTTGTTGCCCCATTCGCGTTCTGGCAGAATAGGATTGCTCGCTCAAGAATGAGGAGGTGGGAACAGTGTTTGGTGCATCAGGGACAATTCTCGGTATTGCCAGCCTCGTATTCGGCATCATAGTGATGGTCTTTCCTAAGATACTCAACTACCTGGTTGGTATCTACCTGATTATCTTCGGCCTCATCCTCCTGTTGTTCTAGGGGGATGAGTGAAGGCGTTCTGACCCCCAATTGCCCACGCGACACCATGCGCTGTCGCGTGGTTGCTCTTCGCTTTGCAATGCAGACTGGCGTGTGCTACAGAGAGAGTTAGACAGGGAAGAGGAGGGCACGGCAATGGCAATGTACATGACGATGGTTCGATTCACTCACCAGGAGGCGCGAGGCATATCCAACTTCTGTAAGGAGTGGCAGGAGAGCGCGAAGAGGATTGAGGGACTCGGCGTCAAGATCGTCGGGACGTACGGGATTCTTGGTCCGTATGACATGTCTTTTGTGTACGACGCGCCGGACCAGGAAAAGGCCGCAAGCGTTCCGTTGTCCATCTCCTACCTTGACCCGGGTATCCAGACCGAGACTTGGTCGGTGATACCGCTGGATGAGTTCGCTGAACTCACCAACAAGGTCGGATGCTAGGCGCTCCGAAAGGGCACACCGACCAGCGTAGCTGTCGAGGTGCCATCTCCTTTGGATTAGAAGGATGAAGTACTTCGCCTACGGTGCCAACCTCTGCAAGGCAAACATGGCGCGGCTATGTCCCAACGCCAAGCCGCTCATCAGCGCAGCATTGCCGAACTACAAGTTGACGTTCACGCTCTCGTCCAGGACAGAGGGTGGCGGTACGGCCACAGTGAAGCTGGTGCACGGGGAGAGAGTGCCCGGCGCATTGTATGAGATCGACTCCGCGTGCTTGCGTGCGCTGGACAAGTACGAGGACTACCCCAGAGACTACAAT
>Ga0272441_10012905_pt1 | contig 12113 bp, 9 predicted proteins | sample SSMProp6N_FD_193582 | JGI IMG/M metagenome (GOLD analysis project Ga0272441, IMG submission 193582) | Marine sediment archaeal communities from Little Sippewissett salt marsh, Falmouth, MA, United States - SSM-Prop-6N | ecosystem: Environmental > Aquatic > Marine > Wetlands > Sediment ...
GATTCTCTAGTTACCATAGACTATCTGGATCTTTCCAATGAATGGTGTAAGCGGCATCATTACCAATCTGGTTGTGGAAAGATTTACCGTCCATCCAGCATCGTCACTATAGATCCTGTGCTGGATCACGCCTCCCTTTATTGTCAAGCGATCATCACCGGCCTTTATAATAGCATCTTCGCCCTCCATCGCAACCAGATCCGTGGTCTTTGTGTTATACTCACTACCATTCACAATAATCACGCCCTGTTTTCTAATACCAAACTCCACCTGAAGCGGCACTCCCTTTTGTCCTGTGGCCGAAATGTCAATATCAAGCCCTTTTTCCAAGGGTGTGAATTCAGCAAGTATCCTCAAATCCACCTCGACGGGTTCAGCTTTCCCAAATGCAGAATCCGGCTCCCATTTATTAAACCAGTCTCTCAATATATACGACCTGGCAGCGACCTCCAGCTTCTTCGGCAGGAAATCCTGGTGACCGTAGTATGTATATTTGATTCTGAATCCATCAATTATAGCCTGTCCGTTGTGAAGGGACAGCAGAATACTATTGTTTCCCATGATAGTCGCGCTGGTTCTGCTATTCTTGATCCGCACAATGTTTGAGTCAGAGAATACCTTTTTGTAATGACTTGGCAGCGGCAGCCTGTGCACTGCATCATTGTTGAACTCATCCTCAATCAGTAGCAACTCTCCGATATTGGCGGTGCAGAAAAGGCTTGAGCTTCCCGCCTTTCTGTAGTCGGGATCTGAGTTGTTGATATACTGATGAACCACCCCATCTGTCATGTTACGCAAAAATACATCCAATACCAGGTCACCAGCCGATGCGTAGTAACCGTTATGGTCGACTATAGACATCTCCTTCCAGACGCCGTAGCCCTGCGGCATTCCACTCTCCGCTTCCGGATGCAAAGAATACTCTGTGACCACTTCACCATTGGGATAGAAATTATATAAACTGAAGTTGAGATTCCTCCTCACGTGCTCGATCAGATAAGGCTTGTTGAGCTTCTTCGCAATGTTGAGCAGCATTGCATTTGATATCATACTATAGGTAGGACTACGCTCGCTGTATAACCCATCGTGGTTAATGTCTATACTATCAGACAGATAGTCCTCTGCCTTTGCTACCGCTGAATGATCAAGGAACAGCTTGTCGAACTCAACAAGGGCCGATGCCGCTACCCATCGCTGAGTCGCGGTGAATACCGGTTTAGATTTGACTGCCTCCGCGCCTTTTCTGAGAAATGCCTCCAGTAAGTCTAACGTTTCACCATCAGCCGACTCTCTGGAAAACAGCTTATATGCCTTCACAAGAGAGTGCATGACAAACGCCACACTTGATGCTGCTCTCATCTCACCAGAGAAATACGTATCCATCGTTCCATCATCATACTGAGACCGAATGACAAATCTGAGTGCCAGCTTCATTTTTTGAAACAACTCTGAGGATCGATAATACTGAGAATCCGAGTTAAGAAACAATATCGTCATGGTTGTGAACACATTGGCAGTTGTCCAAGGTTCACATACAAGTATTTCCGAACATTGAAAACCCCCGCAATTTGGGTCTGAGTCGTCAAGAACCTGAACAGCAAGGGCATTCTTCACAAAGCTCTCTGCAGCTCCCATAATAGCCTTATATCTTCTCGCCTGCATCATAGACAACACACCCCTAACTATACTGTATATTGTAAAAAGCGTAAGGAGTCTAAACTCACACCTCACGCTTCTGAACAAATCTAGACAAACGCGGGAGCCTTTAGTAGCAATCATCCCGCAGCTTAGAAGGTAAATGTATATCGGTATATAGATCATGTGCCTTTTCTCATTAAGCGAATTCAAGCCCATAATTACACCGTTGCACTATCTGTAAAACAAACGTGGAGTCTTTCATTTAAGATTACTCCACAACTCACATATTTGTTCCTGTCAATGGACAGTTCCGGCAATCGCCTGCCGTGCAAAAGGATCTGTAGATATGTATTAGCCCTTGCTGACGCATTGCGGAGTTGACCACTGAGCTACATTCTTCTCTGTTGGAGAAGATTTGACCAGCCAAATACCTGGTGATTTTATTGTCCTGCAACCTTGCGTGTTTAGTGTATACCGCTGTCACTGCCTGCTGAAGTTCCTCATTCCGCAACCTTCGTGCATAAGCAGAAACCACAGGCAGAATAACGTTAATCACGATGTCAGCAGCTCTGCTGTGCCCGATCAGAAACGTTTTTTCCCTATGATCCCTACCTCCGAAGGTATAATGATTTGTCCAATAACCGGAGGCACGCGGCATCAATATCTTTCTTAGACTCCGGGACACCTTGTCCCCTTCCTCGAAAGATGGCAGAAACATCGACAATAGAGATTCAGATCCATTTCCATTCTTAGAATTTGATATAATATAACTTATTCCTGATATTCGTCTGGTGGGGAAGTTCTCCGGTCGGGTCCTGAAAAACTCCCATTGCTCTTCGGACATCCGTTGGCTCTTAAATTGTGATGAAGATGGCTTCCAAAGGGCTTCTATTTTGCTCACGTATTCTTCTGTTTCCTCATCGGATGTTACCTGTCCATAGCTTTGGGATGGTAAAAGCCCGGCGACGCCAAAGAGAATGGCTTGTATCTTCTTTGGAGGTTGGCCCATCAGGTTCTCCAACGGCACTTTCCGGGCCAATTCGAGGAAAGGCTTTTTGTTCTTGGAATATCCCAGGGCTTCCATTATTCCTTCATATAGTAACTGATCTTCACCAATTTCCTGTAGACGATCCCCAAAGACCTTTGTTTTACGGGCAAACCTGTCCATACCGGCACGATCCAGAACCTTTCCTATGGATTGCAGCGTCATAGTCTCCGCTTTAGTGCGGCACGGGGATGGTTCTTCCTCGCCGCCTTCTATAGTCTTCCAGAGTTTGCCGATAGAACTGTCCAGATAATCGCATAGTATCAACGTAGGTATGAGTTCGCCGTTTTGCTTTCTTGTTAGCAGTTTAATACCGTCGTCCCACATCACCACATGAAGTATAGTGCTGTTATATCTGGGATTTACGTCGTGATGATGGACTCTCCAATGGGAATAGCGTACATGAATTTCCACATCGCCTTTCTGAACCTGGTCACCCACTTTGATCTCTGCGTTGCGGAAGTCTGCACCAGAATCATAGTTCCACTGTCCCCTAGATATCACCTCGATTTTCCGGCCATCTTTGGCTCTGAGAGCATCTTTGGCAAAGTGCCCGCCATCCCAGATGTGGCTTACAAATTTCTCGCCTATGAAGCTCTCTCCGTATACTCGCATTAATTATGAATATTCCCTATTGATTAATGGCTAATCCCTGCTGCTTCAGGAGTTTCTCAACATGCTTCACCACTTCGGAGAGATTCTCCCTCTTCAATTTTATTATCCTGGTATCCTGTCTTTTCTTCAGCCTCTCCGTAAAATTAGTTTCCTTTATGGCCACAGTTCCCAGCACTGGTTTGGGGGAGTTAAGAGCTTTCATTGCTATGTTCCGAAACTGCTTTGAAATCAGTTCCATCCTGCCAATTTCGTCGATCACAACCAGCTCTTTGCTGTTTAGAGCATCCCGAACCGACTTCACACCAATACGGTCAACCGCGCCAACATCCACACCGTATTTACCTACTTTGCGCTGACTTATTATCTCCACCGACGCCAGAATTTCCTCCTGACCATCCAGAGAAATAATCTTAAATCCCCATCGCTTGCCATTCCCATCCCGCACCTCAGCCGTGTAAAATCCGCCGGCGGAGATATTGAGCTCTGCAATAAGATCCCGTATCAGAGTAGTCTTGCCAACGCCGGGGGTTCCGGTGATTAGAATGTTTTTAACAGATTTGCGATCTTTGGATTCTTTCAGCGCTGTATTTCTTGCCATCTTACCAATGCCCCCCAGTCATCGGCACAAAACGACATGATATGGATTTGGTCTTTTGGAGTTCGCCACCGATTTTCTCCAGTATGATCAACGTCTGATACACAGACCCGACGGGAATCACCAGGCGTCCGCCTTCAGCCAGTTGATCTATCAGAGGCTGTGGAACGCGTTCCGGGCCGCATGTAACCATGATCACGTCAAAAGGCATATATTCCTTCCAGCCGAAATAGCCATCTCCGATCTTAAAGCGTATATTCGTATATTCCATGTCCTCAAGCAGTTTCCTGGCTTTCTGGCCCAGATCCTCAACTATCTCCACCGTGTAAACTTCCCGGGTTAATTGCGCCAAAATCGCCGTCTGGTAACCGGAGCCAGTGCCGATCTCCAAGACTTTTTCATCCCCCTGGAGCCTCAGAAGCTCAGTCATCAGAGCCACCATATAAGGCTGGGATATGGTCTGGTCTCCTCCTACTGGTAGAGGCTGATCGCTGTAAGCCAAACTTTGATATTCCCCGCCCACGAAGCGATGTCTCGGTACTTTGAGCATAGCGTCCAGCACTCTGCTGTCCTCAATCCCTCTTGGCACTATTTGATGCTTAACCATCTGTTTTCTTGAGGTCTCATGGTCTTTCATCTTTTTTCTTCAAATTCTGAACCCTCTTACGGATCTTGGCTTCCACATTCTCTGGCAGGCGCTTTATATCCTGTCTCCTGGCTGGTAATAGTTCTTCTTTCTTCTTCACTACCAGCGGCTTGGGTTCATAAGGCTCTTTTCCCATCATGTCATGAAGTAACATCAGGGCTGCTTCTTTGTCGGGGATGCGTTCTCTAAACTCCGAATCAGCATCAAAATATGACCAGGATCTGCTGGGCGATCCCACACAGGAAGGACATCCATCCTCGCACGGGCAGTTGATGACAAGTTCCAGGCAGCTTTCCATGATCTGATCCAGCATCTCGTAGGTCTTCTGGGCAAATCCCAGCCCCCCCTGGTATTTGTCGTATATGAATATGGTAGGTGTTCCAGTATTAGTTGAATCAACTACCGGGCCTATATCTGTATAGTCGCAGATCACGTATATGGGGATCACACCCACCATAGCGTTGCCGATACCCGCCAGACCTTCACTTGGAACTCTGCCATATTCCTTAACGCGCTTTAGCGCCGCCGGTGGCGGGATGATCCAGAGAGCACTGGTATTTAGTTCCTTGGGAGGCAGATCCAGGTTGCCAAAACCGATGCTGTCCAGGCTGAGGAACTTGATCTTGCGGAACATGATAGTAGTGGATGTAACAGTAACCTGACCGAAGAACGCCTTACTTCTCAGCCATTCGCGCTCCTCCTCGGTCTCATCCACCCTTATATTTGTCTCTGTCACAGCCTGGGTATAATAATCAGGGTTCACCTTTTCCACGTATGCGACTCTCTGGGTCAGGTTCAATTCCTTGACGAAGTAAGTTTCAGCTTCGTGCATATATATGGCTTCAGTGTGCACCGACATGAACGCGCTGTATTCATCCAACATGCCGATGACATGGTTTCCATCAGTAGTGTCCACAATAGTATAGTTGTTCTCAGCCATGTCGCGAAGGCCAAAATCCGCTGCCGGATAGCCGGTGCCAGTCCAATACCATTGATCGCCCATCATCCTTACATCATCGTTCTCCTCCAGGAGTTCCAGAAGGGCTGGTGCAAGTTCTCCGAAATTCTTTTCATCCTCTATAGTTATGGGCAGTTCATTGGCCGCACAGCGGAGATGGTTTATCATTATATAGGGATTCCCAGAGTCTATAACCACACTCTCCACCGACTGGCCGAAGAGATATTCAGTATGTTTCATTAAATACTGATCAATAGGGCTGTTGTATGCGATAAGTATAGCCAACGAATCTTCGCCGCTTCTGCCAGCCCTGCCGGCCTGCTGCCACATGCTGGATACGCTTCCCGGGTATCCCACTATCAGACACGCGTCCAGGCTGCCGATGTCGATTCCCAATTCCAACGCGCTGGTGCTGATGACGCCCATCAATTCTCCAGAGAAGAGCTTGTGCTCAATTTCTCTCCGATCTTCCGGCAAATATCCTCCCCTATAGGCTCTGATAGATTCTGCCAAAGACGGCCTGATGCGCCGCAGGTCATCCCGACAGTAGCGATAGATCACCTCAGCCAGTACCCGGGCCCGGACAAAAGTGATAGTCTGGAATCCCACCGTCCCATCTCTTCCGCCCCTTATAAGATCCACCATGAGATGCCTTGCTTCCGTATTCGGGCTGCGCCGCTCTGTCTTACCCTCGTCTATAAACGGCGGGTTCCAGAGGACGAATTCTTTCTGCCCTGTAGGAGAGCCATCGTTGTCGATTAGCAGCATCTCATGGCCAGAGGTTTTCTCTGCGAGTTCTTTCGGGTTGCCTATGGTAGCTGAAGAGCTGATGAACTGAGGCGATGACCCATAATGCGCGCAGATCCTATTCAGCCGTTTTATCACGTTTGCCACATTGGAGCCAAAAATGCCCCTGTAAGCATGGATTTCATCTATTACGACGAATCTCAGATTAGCGAAGAAATCGCTCCATCTGGTATGGTTAGGAAGTATGCCCGAATGGAGCATATCCGGGTTGCTCAGGATTAGATTCCCACTATCCCGTAGTTTTTTGCGCGTGCTGGTGGGCGTGTCACCATCATAGGTTCCAACCTCAAAGGTGAACACAGGATCAATTTCCTTATATCTAAAGAGCTTCTTTCGCTGATCCTGTGCCAAAGCCTTAGTGGGATATAGATATAGCACCCGCGTAGTCGCATCGCGAAGTACCTGTTCCAATATGGGTATATTATAGCAGAGCGTCTTCCCACTTGCGGTCGAGGTCACCACCACAACGTTCTTACCATTACGGATAGCATCAATAGCAGACACCTGGTGAGAGTATAACTGCTCGATTCCCTGGGCGCGCAATGCTTTCTCCAGAATCGGATTCATGGGCGTTTCAAGCTGGCCATACTGCGCCTGTCTGGCCGGAATCGGTTCCACATGGACTATCTGTTCTTTGTAGTCTCTACTGTGCTCTATCTCTTCCAGGAATCTCTTTACATTCATAGATCACTACCTCGTAACGGATCGGCAAAATCGGTTTTTGGCCGCCTTTGTTTCTGCTCTCTTTATAGATTTTACAGGAGGATATATGAAAAGTCAACACGGAATACATGGCTGCCAGAAATGAACTGAAATCCAGTAGCGAACAGCCAATTCACAATACACTCATAGGATCCATATCCACTGCGACTATCACATTACCCCTTGAGACCTGAGGTGGCGGCTTTGACATAGCCTTTTTGATCACCTCTCTTATATGGGCGGGATCAACGGCCTTCAGGAGTATATGCCAACGGTAGTATTGCTTTAACCTTGCCAGGGGAGCTGGCACAGGCCCCATTATTGTTACATCAGGAAATCCTGCTTCCTTATAAGAATATAGGATGCTTCCCAAGGTCTCGGCCGCCTGCCTCGTCGCGCTTTCTGATTTGCCTCTGAGAAGGATAGTTGCCGCATGCGTAAAAGGCGGATACGAGTATTCCTCCCGCTTAACGATTTCCTCTCTGTAAAAGCTCCGATAGTCGTGATCCTGAGCAGCGAGAACACTGTAATGCTCCGGGTTATACGTTTGTATTACAACTTCACCTTCCGCCTCTCCTCTACCGGCTCTCCCGGCCACCTGGGTGAGCAAGTTGAAAGTGCGCTCTCCGGCTCGAAAATCCGGTAGGTTCAAAGCTATGTCCGCCGATATAACCCCAACCAACGTAACATTGGGAAAGTCCAGTCCCTTAGCTATCATCTGTGTGCCTATGAGAATATCGATCTCGCCGTTCTTAAAAGCGTCCAGAATCCGTTTGTGAGCGCCCTTGCGGGAAGTGGTATCGGCATCCATCCTATCTATAGTAGCTTCAGGGAAGGCTTTTCGGGCTTCTTCCTCAATTCTCTGAGTCCCGGTGCCAAAGTGACGTATATATATGCTGTTGCAGATGGGACAAAGCGACGGCGCTGGCTGTCGATAATTGCAGTGATGGCAAACCAAAGCTCTTGCATTGGAATGATAGGTCATGGAAACATCGCAGTTCTTACACCTGGCTACATAGCCACATTCACGGCATAGAACGAAAGTGGCGAATCCTCGCCTGTTAAGGAACAGTATGGTTTGCTCTCCTCTTGCCAGGCGATCCTCTATGGCCTCATGCAGGCTTTGGGAGAATATGGATCGATTCCGCTTTTGAGAAAACTCGTCGCGCATATCCACAACCTCCACCGGAGGTAATGGCACATTATCTATGCGCGCAGGCAGCGTGAGGAGCCGGTATTCCCTTTGGGAGGCCTTGTAGAAACTCTCCAGAGAGGGTGTTGCAGTCCCCAATATAACTACGGCATTTACCAGTTCCGCCCTTTTCACAGCGACTTCCCGGGCGTGGTATCGTGGGGTGTCGTCCTGCTTATAGGAGGTTTCGTGTTCCTCATCTATGACTATGAGACCGATATTGGGCATGGGAGCAAATACGGCGGATCGCGCCCCCACCACAATGTCCACCTGACCCGATTTAATGCGCCTCCACTGGTCATAGCGCTCTCCCTGCGACATCTTACTGTGAAGTACCGTCACGCGATTTCCGAAACGCGATGCAAACCGGAACACCGTTTGAGGAGTAAGTGCGATCTCTGGAACCAGCACTATGGCGCCTTTGCCCTCTTCCAGCGTTCTGCTTATGGCCTGCATATAGACCTCAGTTTTCCCGCTGGCGGTGACGCCGTACAGCATGAAAACTTCCTGCCTACCCTCTTCCACTGCACGGTTTATCTGGCGTAGAGCGGCTTCCTGATCCGGGTTTAGCTCCAGATTCTGTGTGCTGTCAAATATTTCCCCATCCAGTGGATCGCGAAATATCTCCACCTCTTCAAAAGCGACCAATCCCTTTTTTTCCAGAGTCTTGATAGGAGTAGTAGTGGTATCCGCCAGCTTAGCCAGATGTGACGCCAGCGTCAGCCGCTCCTCTCTGGATAGGAGTATTTCCAGAACTTCAGCTTGTTTCGGGGATCTCCGCCTCATATCCTCAAGTTCGCTACCAATGTCCGTGGCAGGTTTTGCAAGACGCACAGCTTGAGCGGTTTTTGGTCTCACACTTGGCTTAGAAATCCTGGTCTTGATGGTGATAAACCCCTTACGCTCTAAAGCCGCCAGAGATGAATAAAGCCCTTGATTATCCAGTCTGGTCTTCAGTTTCTGGATGGACATTTCACCTTCCCAGCCAAGAGTTGTGAGAATCTGCGCCTGCCGGGGGGCGGTTCTGGAGAGTTCCGCAAGTATTCTGTCCCGATCCGGCATCTCACATATACTTACAATTCGCTTGCTTATAATGTTTATACCGGCTGGAGTGGCGCACCTCAACGCTTCGCCCCAGGATGACAGATAGTATTCTCCTATCCACTTCGTCAGCTTCAACATATCTTCAGAGAAAAAAGGCTCGTGATCCAGAATGTCTATAACTTCCTTCAGTTCCTGGACGTCCGGCTTCTCAGGCAGTTCGACGATAACGCCTTCCATCTCTCTGTTGCCAAAGGGTGCTAAGGCGCGCATTCCCACGCGTGCTTTTCCGCGAAACTCCTCCGGAAGAAGATATGAAAAGGGCTTATCCACCGGGATAGGGAAAACTATATTTACGTATTCTGCCTCATCGGTTTTCATAGTCAGTGATCAGTAATCAGTATTCAGTGATCAGCATTCAGCGTCCAATTCAATTCTAACTTAACCCTTGTAGAAAGTCAATGCTTTTCCCTTGACATAGTATAGCCTATCTGGTATTCTTTAGCAGGTCAAAATGGACAATTCAATCATGAACGCGGAGGTATGGAAACATTAGGTTTCGTACACGTAGATATACACATTCTGCTAACAGGAATGCCCTCACCATATGTATCGCGATGACCATCGTAATACTACTTTCTGGCTTTACATTTGCGACGTCCGGTAATGAAATGGAGAAGGAAAATCCTCTTGATCGGAGTCAGGTCGAATTGACATCAGATGATTTGGCAGGATCTGACAAGATGCCTGTTGCTCCCGGTAGTGAAGCAAGATCGGGGCAACTTATCGAGGTGCAGGAAACGGAATTGATACCCGGAGACCTGATCGTCGCCTGTAAAATTCTCAAAATGAATGGCGAAGTAAAAGGCGATCTCCTGGCAGGTGGTCTATATTTAGCAGTAGAGAACTCCGTAGGCAAGAATCTCACCATCGGCGGATATAAACTTGAAATGCAGGGAACAGTAGGAGAAGATGCTCGGATGGCCGGGGCCAACGTCCAGATCGATGGGACTGTCAATGGCGATCTGGTGGTCTTCGGTGGGAATGTAAGCATTTCGGGAAATGTCATGGGAGATGTAATAGCCGGCGGAGGTAAGGTGAGTATTAGCGGCAACATACAGGGCAGCCTGGATGCAGGATGCGGAGAAATGATTATCAACGGCACTATAGGGCAGAACGCGGTACTGACGGTATCTAAACTAACCCTATCACCTACAGCCGTAATAAATGGTAATCTTACCTATACCAGCAAACGTGACGCAGAAATCGCGGAGGGAGCGCAGATAGCCGGCGAAGTAATTATGGAGCCTGGCGGTAGGACGATGTTACTGTGGAAACCGGTCAGCATAGTGGCTGCTCATTTGCCGGAACAGCCGGAGAAATGGGGAGAATGGAAAGCTCAGTTCCCTGCATGGCTCAGAACGTTACTTGGGGTTTCATCTTTCGTTTCCCTTTTGATCGCAGGCATATTTACGCTTTCGCTTTATAGAAGACACGCTACTATGGTAGCTGACAAGATCGTATCATTTCCGCTCAAGTGTCTGCTGCGGGGATTGATCTTTTTAGTATGTGTTCCAATAGTGGCTTTGATTTTATGTGTAACCATTATCGGACTGCCTATCGGTCTGATCGCTCTGGTAGTTTATTTGGCTTTATTTTACATAAGCCGCATATATGTTGCTCTGGCCATCGGCAGGGAGATTCTGGATCGTATCACCAGGCAGGAAATACGCATAATATGGCCAATGATCCTGGGTCTTCTCATCATAACAATTCTATCGGCTATACCATACTATATAGGTCTTGTAATCAAACTTATCTGCGTTCTTTTTGGCTTGGGCGGACTTCTTATGACCGGAAGGAGAGTCCGTGTAGCACCCAGGGAAGAAACAACCTAGGAACTGGAGGAATTAAGTTATGGAAATAACTGCGAGATATCGTGACAACGTGGCAATCCTGGACATATCAGGGGAAATCGTCGGCGACTTTAGACTCGAGCTGAACAAAGCTCTTCAGGCGGAGATCGAGTCAGAAAGGGCGGGACTGATCCTTAATCTGGAGGAAGTCCCCATGATGGACAGCGTTGGCCTGGGCATGTTGGTCGCGACTTATACATCACTGACCAAAAAGGAGACCAAAATGGTTCTGTTGAACGTGGGCAGATCCATCAGATACCTCCTGGTCATAACCAAACTCGACCAAATCTTTGAGAAATTCGACGATGAAGACGAAGCTGTAGAGAGCTTCAGGAAATAGTAGAAAAATCACATGCAAAGGATTTTTGAAGTCCTTGTATTTACCTTCCTTTTCCCAATAATCGTGTCCTTTGGAAGCCAGCGAAGGGAGTCTGTCTAACCCGGGACTGGGCTATCCGGTACAGGTGTAAATTCCTATGAGATGGAGGGAATGATGAGATTAGAGAATATATCTAAAATATTTGGCGTATTGGCCTTTATAGGCTTTCTGCTGGCGATCTGGGAGACAGTAGTGAGCTATAATTCTGGTCCGAAGTATAGCTTTCTCGGAGCAACTATAATATTCCTTCTGGCCGCGATCATGACGACATTGAAACGAATTGCTCATGACATGGAAAAAGGCCAGAACGATTAGACAATATGGAATTATAGAACGCGGATGACGAGGATCATACGAATTTACGCGGATTTCAAAATACCAGCCATAGATCCTTTTGCTTGTCTAACTGCGAAGTTTTATTCTTAACAGCGAATATCTGCCTGATTCGTGCTATCCGCGTTCTATTCTGAAGATTGAGACGTATTTTGCGAACACGCTTTCAGGAGGTGTGCACTAATATTGAAGGACGAGGATAAGACAAAGGAACAACTCATATATGAGTTGGCAGAACTGCGCCGC
>Ga0272441_10012906_pt1 | contig 12112 bp, 10 predicted proteins | sample SSMProp6N_FD_193582 | JGI IMG/M metagenome (GOLD analysis project Ga0272441, IMG submission 193582) | Marine sediment archaeal communities from Little Sippewissett salt marsh, Falmouth, MA, United States - SSM-Prop-6N | ecosystem: Environmental > Aquatic > Marine > Wetlands > Sediment ...
CTTCCGATCTCTGACATCATGCTGTTTTCACTTAAGTTGAACATGGTTGCGCCACCGATAATCTTCGCACTGAGATGAATGCGCTCAATTCCCCTGCTGTAAAAACCCTCAAGCATGAGCGGGATTGCGGTTGAAGCGTACTTGTGCGGCGTGTGCATATCGGATCTCGGCTCAGGCAGCATTATATGAGCCATACCGCCTGTTCTACTGCCTGCATGATATAAGCATATACCAACGCATGACCCGAGGATCGTACGGAGCACGTTCGGTGATGTTGAAATCGCAGTGTCCGCTATTCCCACATTAATAAGTTTAAAATCCATCACTTATCATCCCTGTTCAGGCAGGTATACGGGTGAATCCAGCACCTTCCTGTACACAAAATCATCCGATATCGTATGAAGAGTTTCGGAATGTCCGATAAAAAGATAACCAGTCGGCAGAATTGAATCACGAAACCGTGAAATAAGTTCCTTCTGGTGCGGCTTATCAAAGTATATCATCACATTTCTGCAGAAGATTATGTCAAGTTCATTCGGGAAAGTCCCCTTAAAAAAATTCAGGTAATAAAAATTGGTCAGCTGCTTCAATTCCTGCTTTACTTCATATACTCCTTCATCAGTCCCCCTGGATATAAAGTATTTCTTTAAATATTCCGGGGGCACTTTCTCTATCCTTCTGCCTGAATATACTCCTTCACGGGCAAAATCGAGAACAGACGGTGCGATATCAGTGGCAATAATCTCAATATTCCAGCCCCTGAACAGGTCCATTTTCTCAAGGACACATATCGCAATTGTAAATGCCTCTTCACCGGTTGAACAGGCCGCGCTCCATATCCTCATTTTCCTGTTCTTTTTCCGTTCAGCTATTTCAGGCAGGCATACATTCATCAGGGCATCAAACTGACGCTCGTTTCTGAAAAAGTATGTTTCATTGGTCGACACAACATCAAGCAGTTTTTCATATTCGATTTTCTTATCTTCACCCCTGAGGCTGTTAATGTATTTATAATAATCTGAAAATTCAGACATATTATGCGCCTGGAGTCTTTTTCGAAGCCTGTTTGAGAGAAGCGTGACCTTGGAATCTTTCATAAAGATCCCGCTTTCTTCATAAATTATTTTTGAGAAGAGTCTGAATTCCTCTTCTGTAAGCCGTTTAATAGTCATTTCCATTCTGAAAAAACTCCTGCAGAGGCGGGTACTATTCTGAATTGTTCAGGTTCATCACCAGCCTGACTTCACTAAGGGGAATTCCTGAGGAATCAGCTATAGCTTCTGCTGTAAGCCCCCTGCTGCTTAATTCTACAATCAGGCTGTATTTATCTTCGCTGGATGATACGAGCTGATTAATCTCTTCTTCACCAGGTCCGTACCCGGCCGTATTGTCCTCGACATCTTCATCTTCAGCCCGCCCTGGCTTCACGAGGTCTCTTGTAATAAGTTCAGCGCTGTCATACAGGTCAATTCCTGTCCTGAAATTTTCATCAGGGACCGTGCTTTCAGGCTGCCATGGTTCGTGGTACTCTGCTGGCCGGGAATGCCCTGTATTAAAAATTGAAATCACCCATTCCCGTATCTTTCTGAGAGGTCCCCATTCTGCCCGGACCGCTTCTCTCCCGGTTATTAAACGGGTACCCGGGGCCCTGTATTTTATGCTGCCGGCATCTGAATCCTCATCCTTAAGAGGCCCCTTTGCTCCTGAAACGTTTACATCAATTTCAAGCTGGTCTTTCCCGGGATTGCTCTCCATGGCATCTTCAGCCATATCCCTGTCTTCTAATACGATATCAACAGACCTCAGATCACCGGCCTGTTCCATGAGCCTTTTTAAAACAGTAATACGGTTTTCAAGTATGGATATATTCCGTTCGGCAGTTGCATTGAACTCCCTGATTATTTCATCCATTTCTTTTCTGAGTTTTTTCTCCCTGAACTCTGATGCGGAACGCTCAAGCTTGAGGCTGATGACCAGATAGAATATGGAAGCAAGAACAATATTTACAATAATCAGTATGGCTATTTGCATAGACAGGCCTTTAAACACCCGCGGCAACAGGCAGATTTCGAATCATTTAAGAACGTCAATATATTTCCCCATTCTATCATCAGTACCGGGCCTGGTTTCATCCTTTTTTTCTTTTTCTCCCTTTCTTCCGTGCATGTACCGTCCCCTGCCCTTCTCCTGCTTGCTCTCCTGGTCCATTATAACTGTCTTTTCCGCTTTTTTTGATTCATCGAGCTTTGAATTTATCTGTTTAGACTTTTCATCGGATTCCTTTTCCATAACGTGCTGCTGCTCAGCAATAGCACCTGTCCGAGCCTGCTCGCCCTTACCGACTTCAAGCATCTGGGCCATGTTAGTCTGCAAATCGATAGGCTTTATTGACATTTTGCCAACCCCTGAGAATTACCTTCTTCTAAAGGAACCTGTAAACCGATGTCTTTTCGCGTCACTCTCCGGCGGGGTGTATTCTGAAATTTTTATCTCACCGCCTTCTAGCGAGAACCTTACGTGATTATAGGGATCTTTGATCGGAAATTTTTTGTCCTTGATGTGCACGTCAACCCCTGAATAGGCTGTCTTTTCAGCGCATACTTTACCCCTGTGTTCAAGCATGCCTATATATTCACCAAGCTCTTCCAGTTCAATGTTGACCTCTTCAAGCCGGCCGGTCAATTTCTGATTCTGGGCAGTAAGGTCCCGCAGCATCTTGTCCCGTTCATCTGAGAGTTTTCCGGAACTCTTTTTCTGTGTCTCCAGCGTCTTAAGGTTTAATTTGATCTGGTTCAGCTCTTCCTCTGTATTGTCCCTGATCTTTTCCAGGTCCGTTATCTGCTGAAGCACTTTCGGATTGATGCCGACCCTGATTTCTGTTTTAGTTGAAACGTCCGCTCCAAGAAATCGCGCGCTAACCTCGTTACCAGCGCGTATAACACCCCCGACAATTCTTGCGCGCCGTCCATTGGAATATATGTTACTGCCGGCGTCAACATGTGAGTGCATAATCCCCTCCGGGACATACACATCGCCCTCCGCCACAATATTTGCACTCTGAACAAACTTTGCGTAAATTGAACCACCTGTTGATTCAATCTTGGCCTCTTCCCTGCCCATGATTCCCTGGCTCACAATAATATCACCTTCAGCCTCGAGAAAAGCCTTCTGCACAGTCCCGCGCACCTCAATATTGCCTGCCGCCTTTACAACAAAATTATCCTGTACGCTTCCCTGGACAACTACTGAACCCAGGAATACGATGTTTCCTGTTTCCAGTGACACATCACCCGGAACAACATATACAGGCTCAACACTGATTTTTCCATATTTGAAAACAACCTGTCCGTTGATTTCCGCGGTAAGCTCATTTCCGTCCTCGGAAAGTATGGTGCCCTTGCCGTGCTGTATCTTTATGTCCCTGCCGGAACGGGCGGGAATAACATTATTGGTAACCGTCCTTCCCGGTATTCCTTCCTCTGCCGGCACCTTTACGGCAAGTATCTGCCCGACAACAACATTTTCAAGGAGCTCCAGGTTCCTGAAGTCGACCTTTCCGCTTTCATCCTCTTCAAAGTTGATATCTGAATTATCAATCCGCACCTTGTAATCCACATATGCGTCACTGCCGTTTCTCGGGAACGCTCCTTCAGCTGCCACAAGCGGCTGGGCATAATTCATCTCTTCCAGGTATTCATATATACTGTCCTGCTTTATGCCCGAAATCACGTCATGAGCTTTGAGCTCCAATAATATATCGTCAACTTCCATGTGCTTTCCGGCAAAACGGGGCGGGGTGAAATGAACATATGCGCGCATTTCATCCTCTGCCACCTCTATCTTAATTGTTCCGTCATAATCCGGATTGGGTATCCATTCCCCGATTTTTACAGGAACACCTGTACCGTCCCTGACCTCTTTTTCCACAAGACTTTCATCAGTATTTATTATGCGCATGGAATAGAGCCGGTTGTTTACCTCTTCAAGTTCTGCAGCTTTTCCTTTACCGCGGGGAGGATTAACAGTAAGCCATATTCCTGTCTTTGTGACCCTTACCCTGAATGATCCGTCAGCGTCCTTTTTCTCCTGAACAGTAATTCCGGGTATATGCTCACCTGACAGTTTTTTCTCAAGATCGCTGAGATCGGTACCAATTCCCTCTTCAGCAGCCTTTCTCACAAGTACCCTGTAGGGCTGACGTCCAAAACCCAGGAGTCCGCGCGTCCCCTTCTCAAGTATAGTATAATCAAGAAGGCTGATATCAATACCCATATCCTTTGAGGCAAGCTCAAGTGCCTGCTTTACGGAATCCGCATAAACTTCAACCGCGTCATCATCAGGCAGATCGCCCGGAATGTCCTCTATATCCATAAAGAGGTCTTTCAGTTTGTTCATCAGGTACCTTCTGTAAAATCCCCGCGATCAGCCAGATGCTGTCCGCGTATGCATAGACAAAAAATCAATATTTCTTCACCCCACAAGGTTTGACTTGATGCGCCCCAGACGCCCCCTCAATCTCATTATGGCTTTTGTGTGGAGTTGAGAAACCCGGCTCTCGGTGACTTCCAGGACCTCACCAATCTCCTTGAGTGTCAGGTCTTCATAGTAATAAAGAACAATGACCTTTTTCTCCTTGTCCGGGAGCTTCTTTATGGCATCGATAATATAATCACGTATTTCCTGTTTTTCAATCAAAAGGTCCGGGTTCATGTTTTCAGGAGCTTCAAGTGTTTCAAGTATGGAAAGCTCGTCATTGTCATCGCCCAGGTACCATATATCATTCAGTGAAAGCATTGAGGTCCCGCTGAGTTTGTTGAGAAGCGACTGGAGTTCCTCATTGGGAATTCCCATTTCCCGTGCAATTTCCTCGTCTTCAACCGTGCGCCCAAGCTTGTTTTCCAGTTCTGAGATTATCTGCTCTACCTGTTTTGCCTTCTGCCTTATTGAACGGGGTATCCAGTCAATGGACCTTAGTTCATCAAATATTGCGCCGCGGATCCTGGTCATTGCGTAGGTTTTGAATTTAATCCCCCTGGCCGGGTCGAATTTGCTTATAGCGTCAATGAGTCCGAACACGCCGTATGATACAAGGTCATCAAACTCAATATTCTGAGGCATTCCCATCGACACCTTTCCGGCCACGTACTTGACAAGAGGAGCATACTTGATGACAAAATAATCACGTATCTGCTGGTCCGCGGATTTTATAAACTTATCCCACAGCTTTTCCTCTCCTATTTCATCAAGTTTATTGAATTGTTTATCATTCATAATCCCTACCTGGACCTCTAGTCTTCATCTTTGCTCATCATTGTCCGTACTGCCTCTGCCATTATCCTGGGCTCATATTTAACAAAATGCTCATCAATTATTATATGCTTACCTAGTTTTCTTTTATCGCTGTCAAACGGCTTTTCAAGTTCACTGTCAGTGATACTTTCCATGCTGGGAAAATCTTCCCCCTTCAGCTCGGAAAACAATTCCCCCTGCTGCTTTTCGTCAACACTGCCCTTACTGGCCTGCACGTCATCGATTGCTCTATCGCCTATTTCCGGAATGTCTTCAGAAACGGCACCGGCATTTCTCTGCCTTTCAGGTTCACTGTCAATTTCAGCGTCTTCCGGATTCTCCACTGCCCCGTTGCGCTCTTCCTGAGCATGGTCCTTCTGAAGACCGTTCAAAAATTCATAAAACTCGGGAACATATTTCCTGATCACGAATATTATTGCGAAACCGAATATTGCGAACAGTGGCAATATTATAAAAGACCTTATAAAAACAGTCGCAGGCCCGATACCGGAAACGATACCCGTAAAAATTGAAACAATGAACGCCCCGAGACCGAACAGAGCGGTAAACCTGTATTCAATATCTATTTTTTTCAATGACTGCATTACCGCCTTCCGCGCTGTCCTCTGTTACGTGCCCTTCTATATAAATCCCCTGAGTCTGACAAATCAAGAAATTTTTCTACTCAAATCCCTCATCCTCAACACCGAAGAGGTTTTTAAAAAACTGCCCGATACCGGAACCTTTCCCTTCGTCCATTGCCCTGTTTCTGATCCTGTCAGCAATTATGTTCACGCAACCTGATGCCTTTGATTTCGGATAGGCCACGATAAAGGGTTTCTGATTACGCACGGACCTGGGAACATACATATCATCAAAAATAAAGCCCAGATTATCAATCTTAATGTTCAGAAACTGTCCCGCTATATTGATTACACGCTGCGCCACTCTCTTTCCTTCTGCCACTGACTGGACCCGGTTAACTACAAGCTTTATCACCTTATCCGGCGAATGGGATGCAATAGACTTGATTATTCCATATGCATCGGTTATTGCCGTGGGTTCCGGTGTTGTTACAACAATAATTTCATCTGCAGCCATGAGAAAACTCAGCACGTTCTGCGAAACACCGGCACCGGTATCAACTATCAGAAAATCATCCGAGTCAATACTGGATATGGCATTTATAAATTCCGCCCTCTGTTTCTGTTCAAGATTAGCAAGCTGGTGAAATCCTGACGCACCGGCAATTATCTTTATACCTTCCGGCACTTCAATCAAAATATCTTTCAGCTTCTTCTTCCCCTTGATCACGTGATAAAGGTTATACTTGGGTATAATACCGAGTATCACGTTGATATTTGCAAGACCGAGGTCCGCGTCAAGGAGAGTTACAGAGGCCCCGTCACGGGCCATTGCAATTGAAAGGCTCACGGCAAAACTTGTTTTACCCACACCGCCCTTACCGCTTGTTACAGCTATGGTCCTGGTCTTTTTATCAAGATTACTGCTGTTTTCCAGTACCAGTTTTCTCAGATTCGCAGCCTGATCCACATCAAGCCTCCTGGTTAGTTATTTATATCACCAATCATAAGGTCGACAATCTTATCAGGGTCAGCTGCAACAATGTCATTCGGGACTTCCTGCCCGTTTGTGAAATAGGAGATTGGCTTATTGTACTTATCGGCAACACCGACAACATTTCCGATAAAAGAGGTCTCGTCAACCTTTGTTATGATTATACTGTCGAACTGGATCATGTCAAATGCCCGGAACACATCATTCAGGTCCGTCTTCTTTGTATTTGCACTTACACAGAGGATTTTCTGAAAATCATATTCAACAGTATCAGCAAAAGATTTGATCTCGGACAGCTTCAGTTCATTCCTGTGACTCCTTCCGGAGGTATCAACCATTATGATTTCAGCCTTTTCCCTTGCAATAACTTCCCTGAATTCCTTCTGATTATTTACTGAATATATCGGGATCCTCATTATTTCCGCATATTTCTTCAGCTGTTCCGTTGCCGCGATCCTGTAATTATCTATTGTCACGAACGCCACCCTCTGTCCTTCTCTCAGAGAATGAAGCGCCCCGAGCTTGGCCATGGTCGTGGTTTTACCCACGCCAGTGGGTCCGACAAACATTACTATTTTCTTCTTGTTGCCCTTCTTTATCGGGGCGGAGATGACAATACGGCTCTTCAGCAGGTCCTTCAGGCTCTTTTCAATCTTAAACCTGTCATTCCTGTCATCCCTGCTTATTGAATTCCTGACCTCGTTTATTATAGAATTACACTCGTCTTTGTCAAAGTCATTTTTTCTTAAAAGGTCAATAAATTGCTTCATGTGGGGTTCTTCAGCGCCCATACCGGTCAATACCGGGTCCTGGCCCTCTGATTTTTCCCTTACCAGCCTGTTCAGGGTCTCCTTGATTTCACTGAATTCCTTTTCAAATTTCCTGAACTGGTCCGGATCATCACCCGGCTGCAACCGGGTTTCCGGTTCTGCTATTTCCGGTACGGGCCCGGAAGTCCTGCCGGTACCGGCCTGTCGTTCTGACCTGAATCCGTTCAGGTTTTCGTTAAGAGAATCTATTGTTTTACTGAGAGAATCCATGTCGAATTCCCCCTCGCTGCCGCTTTTCTTTTCCACCGGCTGTACCCGTTTCCTGGTCTCATCTGCCGGAGCTGCTGTTTCGCGTGCGCCCACTGTAATATCAAGGTTTCTCTTTCCAGTAAGCATCCTTCCTGCAGGTTTCCTCTCCTGTACAGCTGCGGTCAATTCCACAACGTCACTTGCGAAAAAACGCGAATTAAAAAATCCACCTTCTTTTACGTACTTGTGACTTATCGGTATAGCATCATCTCCATGATCCATCTTCAGTTTCATCATTGCTTCATTGTAGGTTTTTGCCCTGATCTTTAAATATCTCATTGCCCTGCTCCTTTCAATAGTTTCCTGCTGCCGTTGACAGGAGTGCTGAAACGACAACGTTAACCTTTACGGCTTTAGTTATTTCATTATATGACAGTACTACCGGATACGGGACCTCCCGCTCCAGCATTGAAAATGTTACACTTCTGATCTGAGGTGAAACAAGATATAGAGGCTCAAATCCCATATTCTTGGACCTTCGGTATGCCTCGGTCATTGCAGAGGCCACCATTTCATATGTATCCGGGTCCATGCCCAGTACCTTGCCCTCTACCGGATCTTCATGTATGGACCCTCGTATGATATTCTCAATCTCAGGATCCACGGTAATCACCGAAATCGTATCTGTCTCATCAATATAGTCCCGCGTAATCTGGCGCGCGATAGCTACCCTGACATATTCAGTAAGGATGTCAGGGTCCTTGGTATGGTCGGCATAGGTAGCCAGTGTTTCAAGTATAGTAACAAGGTTGCGTATTGAAACTCTCTCCCGCAGAAGGTTCTGGAGCACCTTCTGTATCTCCCCGGTGCTCATCTTCTCCGTAATTTCATTAACAACCGCGGTGTAGTCATCCTTGACACTGTCAATAAGCTGCTGCACCTCCTGCCTGCCGAGAATCTCGTCAGCGTGACGCTTGATTATTTCAGTAAGGTGCGTTGCCACGATCGTGGGACAGTCCACAACAGTATAGCCCCTGCTCTCAGCCCTGTCCCTGATATCAGTCTCTATCCATATAGCTTTCAACCCGAATACAGGCTCAATAAATTCGTCTCCCTCGATCTTCTCGCTTACCTCACCTGAGTCCATTGCCATGAGCCTTCCCACCTGCAGTACCCCCCTGCCGACTTCAACACCCTTTATCAGGATGGAGTAAGATTCAGGCTCAAGCTCCATGTTGTCCCTTATCCTTATCGGAGGAACAATGAGTCCCATTTCAAGCGCGCTGCGCCGCCTTATGTTTGTTATACGCTCGAGCAGTGTCCCGCCCTGTTCAGGATCGACCAGCGGAATAAGGTTATACCCGATTTCAACCTCAAGCGGATCAACCTGTATAAGCGGGATAACGGACTCTGGCCTGCTCTCCTTCATCGCGGCCTCTTTTTCCTGCTTATCATGTTTTTGAATTTCTTCTTTTTTGGTCTGCGTAAGCATATAGGCAAGAGATGCAAGGCCGATGGAAAGTATGATAAGTGACACCTTGGGAAAACCGGGGATAAGCACAGCGCCGCCCAGTGCAATCGCGGTTATATAAAGGGCCCTGGGCTGGGATCCCATCTGCGTGGCAAGATCCTGGCCGAGATTCTCGTCCGATACAGCCCTTGTAACAATAATACCGGTTGCGGTTGTAATCAGGAGGGACGGGATCTGGCTTACGAGGCCGTCACCGACACTTAAAAGCGTGTATGTCTTGAGTGCAACATCAAATGTCTCACCGCGCATTACCATACCCACGATAAATCCGCCCAGGATATTAATCAGTGTAATGATAATGCCGACCTTTACGTCCCCCTGCACGAACTTTGAAGCACCATCCATGGCCCCGTAAAAGTCAGCCTCTTTGCGTATCTCCTCCCTCCTCACGCGGCCCTCTTCCTCAGTAATCAGGCCATTGGACAGATCAGCGTCAATACTCATCTGTTTACCGGGCAGTGCGTCCAGGGTAAAACGTGCCGCAACCTCAGCGGTCCTTGTCGCGCCCTTGGTGATGACTATGAACTGCACAGCAACAAGGATAATGAATATTATAAAGCCGACAACATAATTGCCCCCGACCACGAAATTTCCAAAGGTCCTGACTATTTTACCGTCAAAGGCGGCGCCCTGAAGCAGGATCAGACGTGTAGATGACACGTTCAGGGCCAGCCTGAAAACAGTTGAAACCAGAAGCAGGGAAGGAAACACGGAAAAGTCAAACGACCTCTGCACGAACATAACAAGCATAAGGGTCATGAGGCCTATCATAACGCTGATCGCCATCAGGAAATCCAGGAGAAAGGTGGGCATCGGAATTACCAGCATCATGACCACGGCAATTACGCCGATACCCATCAGTATATCGGTCTTCTGCATCCACAACCTGTTTGATGTCAGCAGATTTAAAGCTCCGCCTGCCTGTTCAGCCATTTTAATGACTCCTTTTCAACCGCTAAATCGCGGCACTGAATTCCTTTTTCCGATAAAGTTCCGCGTATACCAGGGAGACAGCGTAAAAGAGCTCCTCTGGAATTATGTCTCCTGCATCCACGGTATAGTACAGCTCCTGCGCGAGCGGCCTGTTCTCAATCATTATTATGTTATTTTCCCTGGCAAGCTGCCTTATCTTCAGTGCCAGGCTGTCAACTCCCTTTGCGATTACCGTGGGAGCGTCCATGGTTTTTACATCATACTTCATAGCTACTGCGAAATGGGTCGGGTTCGTGATCACGACATCGGCCTTGGGTACCTCAGTGATCATGTTCTTCATTATAATTTCACGCTGCATCTCCCTGAGCCGCGAGCGCATATAAGGGTCCCCTACTGTCTCCTTCAGTTCTTCCTTTATTTCCTGCTTGGTCATCTTAAGGGATTCTATGAATTCCTTTTTCTGAAATATATAGTCAGGCACTGAAAGTACGAGCAAAAGGACCGAAGACCAGATTATGATCTTCAGCGCGATTATCAGGAATATCCTGAGCGCAAGCGCGACCGAGATATCAGGGCTCGCCATGATCTGGTCGAAATTTCCCTGTATGATCAGGTAAGCGACAACACCTATAACAGAAACCTTGAAAATCGATTTAAAGAGATTCATGGCAACCTGTTTTGAAAAGAATATCTTTTTCAAAATTGTTGCCGGATCGAACTTGAGTTTGTTCCAGTCCGGCTTGAGCGGGTGCGTTGAGACCTGGAACCCGACCTGGGCCACGTCCCCGATCACTGCAGCTACAGCAGTGGCCAGAAATATCGGAAGCAGGACCTTTGCTGATGCTGAAATTATCAGGACAAAATCCATTCTCAGGCTCCGTTCAGTAATGGTGCGTCCGGAAAACGAAGTCAGGTAGTACTTCACAATACTTGCGATCGTGTCATATATCCAGGACCCGAAAAGGAACAGCACGAGCATACCGAATATCACAACAACTGCCTGCGGCAGCTCCTGCGTTTTCGCGACCTGTCCCTTCTCGCGCGCCTCCCGGATCTTTTTCTCGGTCGGCTCTTCAGTCCTGCCCTCGTCCTCTGCCGCAAACAGCTGAAGATCAAAGCTGAAACCATCCAGGTCCCGCGGAACAGGTAAAGACAAATATGTCTGTAGAAACTCACTCATCAGGTCAATGTCCTAAAGTATCCTTTCCTGCCTTTATTTAACAGATTTTTGACCCACTAATGCCCGGTTAAGCAGGCCAGTGGATCAACACCTTTGTGACAAAGTTAAACGTCCTCTCAAGAGAAACATGCATTATCCTTACTATGAGCGGTGTAATAACAAGCAGCATCCCGAAGGCCACAACAATCTTAAAAGGGAAACCCAGCATCATGATATTCATCTGGGGCGCCGCCTTTGCGAGTACACCCATGCTTACGGATATAAGAAAAATCACTCCCATGATCGGAATGGCGATTTTCAGGGCCACAACAAACATTCCGCTGAAAGAATGCATCAGGTACTTCAGCAGGCCCCCGGCAACCGCCTTTTTTACACCCAGGACCGGGGCAAGCTCATAGGAACGGTATATTGCCTCAACCATGAAATGGTGGCCGTTAATCGCGAGAAAAACCAGAAGACCGATAAGGTTCTTGAACTGCCCGATAAGGGGTACAGATATCTGCCCCAGGGGATCAAGAACCTCATTAATACCGAAACCTATCTGGACCGCGAAAAACTGCCCTGAAAGCTGAAAAGCCGCAA
>Ga0272441_10012908_pt1 | contig 12112 bp, 13 predicted proteins | sample SSMProp6N_FD_193582 | JGI IMG/M metagenome (GOLD analysis project Ga0272441, IMG submission 193582) | Marine sediment archaeal communities from Little Sippewissett salt marsh, Falmouth, MA, United States - SSM-Prop-6N | ecosystem: Environmental > Aquatic > Marine > Wetlands > Sediment ...
GATTTGTGTATTTGGTGCAAATATACACCAAAATTAAATCAGAACTAGAAGATTTTCCAAATATTATTGCCTAACGGTTTCGGTTATGAGTAGTTGAGTGTGTTACTACTTAACTTTGCAAGTACACACCAAACTGAAAATCCTCACGGATTTTCAGAAATAGGCGAGAACAAGCAACCCGCCAGAAGGACTCTGTTGGGCTGGTTATTTATAGGCATTGTTATGCCCTCGTTATTTTTTATTGATTTCAGATTCCAGTAATTCTATTATTTCGACAATTCTTTCCTTTAAAATGTAGGCTTGGTGTTGAGTATTTCTATTAGTGACAATCAGTCTTACTAAATGGTCTTCATAATCTGGTGTATCTAAAAGAGCATCAATATCTGCGCTATGTTTTGTATCTCCTAAACTGGTTATTGTGTAAGCAGTATTACGCTGTTCTTGGTTAATTAAGAAGTTCTGTAAAATGTTGTTATTCATAGCATTACTTCTCATTGTTCGTAATTGGTAATGCTCAATTAAAAACGGAAGATATATATTGTCTCTATACCTGAGCCAGGTTTGTTCACCTTCTGTAACTTGAATTATTTCACTTGTCCATAAAGACAGAAGTTGTTTAAGGCGATTGTTTTTCAATATTCTAGAATTGCCAGAAGCAACAATATCATTTACTATAGGGTCAAAAGTCGTATACGGGGTTGTCCATGCGATATAGTGATTGATACTATCAATTTGGCGGATTTCAGGATTATCTATGTAATTAATTAATGCAACAGCAGCTTTCATCATATTATTCCTTATATCAATGCGCTTTTCAATTTGTGAAAGGTTACTATTGAATTCGGTTTTTAGCTGCTTTAATAAAACTGTTTCCAGTTTAGCTTCCTTTCTCTCTTCATTCCAATTATTTACTTGCAATGCCAGAAGAATCCCAATCATTACCAATAGTATTTCACCAATGGCATACTTAAAATATTTGCCCATTTGATTTTGGTTGATAAGTGAACGACGTATATGACGAAAGAACTCAATCATTTAATATTTGATTCTATGAGTTCTAAAGTGTCATTTAAGTAAGCCTCTATTTTCTTATAGTTATCCAAAACATAAACTACGTTCAAGGCATTGTTATAAACTTCATTTTCAAATTCGGGTGACCTTAAAGTTTTATTATAATCCAATTCAAATTTTGAACGGGAAACTTGAGGTATATCTACTCGTTGCATTAAGAAATCTGGTATGGCCATGTTTCTTAGAATGGTTTTTTTTGATAAAGACGGAATTAAATAATTGAACATATAGTCGTAGTAAATAGCAATATCGTCTTCTGAATCTGCTACAATAAAGGACCAGTTAGAAATTTGTTCTCTTAGCTTGACATCTTTAATAATACTAAGAGACCCGGAATTTATTATTTCATCTATTGAGGCAGAATTTAGATCTAGCGAATAAAAACCGTTGATAATAGAATTGAGAAGCGCTTCAATTTCTTCGGAAATTATTGGGCTGTCATCTTTAATAATTTCTAAAAGGCTTACCGATGATCTATATGACTCTTCGGTGCCTTGATAAATTCTATTTAACTCCGTTATATTATCATTAAAATCTGAGCGTAAATTTCTTAATATGGTTTGCTCCCGGTTAGCTTCAATTCTACTGTTATTCCAGTTGTTTACCTGTAAGGCCAATAATATACCTATCATGACAAGAAGTATCTCACCAATGGCATATTTGAAATACTTTCCAGTTTTTCCTTCTGAAAGTAAATTTTGCCTAATTTTTCTAAAGAATTTTATCATTGGTCAATGGTTGATTATTGTTCCTACTCGAAGCCCTGGCGAAGAAATAATGAAGCACAACGTTCTTGTATAGCCGTCAGTTTTAATTGGTTTGATGCATTGTTGGCAACAGTTTTAATCCTGTGTTCTATAAACTCTCTCACCATTTAACCATGTCTCCAGAACCCTAATCTCTGAGATTTTTGTTGGTTCAACTTTCCGTGGGGCTTCTTCTAAAATCACCATATCAGCACTTCCACCCGCATTATGTATAGCCAATGTTACCTGCTGTACCTTCTCCAATTTTCTTGCGTCATCTCAAATATTATTTCGCCATTTTCATGAGTCCCAGTTTCGGACCATCCAGATTTTCTATAAAAATGTTCAGCCCTTGTTTTTGGATCAGTACCTAACCAAATATTATGAGAGGTTTGATTAAAATACCAATCCAACATGATTTTTTGTAATTGTTTTCCTATTCCATTTCTCTCATAGTCTGGGTCAATAAAAAGAGCCCAAACATTTCGTTCTTTCAAATCGACAATGGAAAATCCGATTATTTTGTTATCAATTTCACAAATCCAACCTTTTCCTCTATTGGTTATAAAGTCCAAACATTGTTCATCTGTTACTAAATCAGGATTTAATAAAACATTTTCTGTAACCGAGTTCCTTACATGTTGAATTTGTGCAATATCATCTACTGTTGCTTCTCTAAAGTTCAATTCCTTATAGTTTAGGTTATTCATCGAAGCAATTTCTTGTATTGGAGCTAACGGTCTTGGCTATGCGTTCGTGCGAGTTTGAAAATTGAAAATTTTCGATCGAGCAAGGCCCATAGGCAGCGTTAGGCACTGGATTTTCTAAACCACATTACACTAGTACACACATCAATAAGCCATTAGGAGGTTAATCTACAGCTGAGAATACAATTTTGCCATTCATCCAAGTTTCCAATACTTTGATCTCTGAGATTTTTGTTGGTTCCACTATCCGTGGGTCTTCTTCTAAAATCACCAAATCTGCATATTTACCAACTTCCAGGCTACCTATCTCGTTCTCGCTCATCAACTGCCACGCTGCATGAGTAGTTACAGCCTTAATCGCTGATTCTACCGAGATAGCTTCTTGTGGAGCCAATTGATATTCGGGTTCTTTCCAGGTTCTTCGGGTAACGGCCGTTTCTATCATCTCTAAAGGTAGCGTATTGGTTACCGAGAAGTCTGAATGTAAACTAAAAGGCATATTTTCTTGTTCAACAGTGGCACAACGGTCCAGTAATTGTACTTTTTCCTCCCCAAACACCTTATCTCGCATAAAGGTTCCCCAGTAGTAAACGTGTCCAATGAGAAAACTTGGTGTTACCCCCAATTCCTTCATTTTTTGTATTTGGTCATCATGTAAAATGGAAGCATGTTCGATTCTTGGGCGTAAATCGGTAAATTCATACCCCTCATCTTTAAGGCGTTGCAGCACTTCTAAGATATTATCTATGGCTTTATCGCCATTGCCGTGTATTGCTAACTGGAAACCTTGGTCCGTGCGCTCTTTGGCATATTTATAAAGGTTCTCAACACTTGTGTATTCCTTGCCATAACTGTTTAGATGTGTGGCGCTGCAACAATACGTTTCTCGCTGGAGTCCTGTGAAGCCCTGATTTGAACCGTCGGCAACCAGTTTGAAGCCTACTACTTTGGCCAGGTCGTTTCCTGTATTGTTTTTGAGGCCCGCTTCATTCCATTGCTCATTGATGATGTAAGAAGGGTAAGCCCGTAACCGTACGTTAAAATCTTCACTTTTTGCAGCTTCGAGCATGATGTCCAGATCTGCAGGCGAGTTGGTTGCTGCGCCTAAGGCTAATTCAGAAGAGGTGGTTACACCTTCTGCACTCCACTCATTTAAAAGTTCCAGGAGTGCAGGCACTGATTCGTAACTTTGCATTTTGGGATTGGCTTGCATGACTTGTATAAATGAAAGCATATTTTTCATTACGCCACTTAAATTGCCCTGAGCATCTCTAACAAATTCAGCGCCCTGAGGGTTTTCAACATTAGCGTCTATTCCCGCTGCTTCAAATGCCCTGGAGTTGGCATAGGCTAAATGTCCTGACGCATTAAGAATAAAAATGGGATGCTGGGTTGAAATACTATCAAGTATAGCTCTAGTCAGTTCTTCTGGCCCATCCTGCACTGCGGGGTCCCAATTTCTGCCCGTTATCCATTCGCTTTCGGGGGTGTCTTTCACTTTTTGTCTTAAATAGTCCAAAACCTCCTCTGTGGTTTTGAATCGAGACATGCCTATATAATCCATCAAGTTATTGGCTAAAGCACCAGCAACAGCATGCGAATGGGCATCAATGAACCCGGGAAGCATAGTTCGTCCTTTGAGATCAATCATCTGTGCACTTTTGCCGTACTCGTGGTTAAGGTCCTCAAAGCTTCCCACCGCAACAATTTTCTGGTCTTTGATAACCATTGCATCAGCTTCTGAAAAACCGTCATCTACCGTGAGGATAGTACCTCCGTGAAATAAGGTATAGATTCGTTCTTTCTTCTCAGAGCATGAAAATGCTACTGTTGATAAAATGATTAGCAGTATAAGGTTTTGATTAAATGTCCTGGTTTTCATTTACTTATTTTTGGATTGTTGCCAACGCATAGCTAAGGTCCGTAGGTCCGGCTTTTCAATTACCTATTATATGTTTTTGGGCACTACCATTTACAGATGCCTCATTTAGCCTATGGAGCTTAGTAAAGGTCAGCATCTTTATTTATTAAGAGTATTCAAGTCTTCCATTAATCTATGAACGCCCAATGCTTCCTTCGTTTTCTGATACATTCTTGTCGTATCATCTTTTCTCAGTAACAAATTGGACGCTATTAATCCATAGGCCAAAGAGCCTTTTGCGCCTATTCCCGACATTCCGCCAACCAATACCATGTTTTGATCAATCTCATTATTCTGATCTACTATATTAGTGACATAGGGCACTTCAGAATCAGTTAGTGAATACACGCAGGAGTATCCCCTCACAAATTCCAGATGATCAATCTCTACAGGAAAATCGAGTAGTTTTAGGTATCGGATAGTATTGGTTTTGCTCCAATGAATTTCGTCTTGAGTCAATGCCTTTTCCCATATTGCATCCAGATCCTCAATTTCAGTCCTTAGAAAATGCCCTCCCACTTTCAAGACAGGTTGTCCGTCTTCATCATAATTTTCAATCATTGAGTAGTAGATTTCAGAACTAATGTCTGCCACAGGATAAGATTGCTGCAGTCTTTCTTGTTGTTCAGAAGAAAGACTATTGTAAATAGTTGGGTTAATCTTCAAAAAGGCAAGGAACAGGCGTTTTGGTATGATTAGTTCCTTGAAATAAGGCGCAATGTCTTTAACGAGTTCACCATTATACGGACCGGCAGCAGCAACTATATTCTTACTCAAGATTGTTCTTCCCTGCCCCGTCTTGGTATTTTCAATCTGAATCTCATACAATGTATTTTTTCTTTTTAAGCTGATTACTTTCTCATTATATAAAATTTTACCTCCTGCATAGGTTATTCCCGTATGAAGTTTTGAAATCAGAACTTGTGGGTTAAGTGTGCCTGAATATTGCTTGTACTCTCTAATTATCATTAATGAGTCAGGAATCTCCATGCCAAATAGCTCTTTCGCAGTTTCACTATCGGGAGCAAATTCATATCGGTCCTCCTGATCCTTAAGTAATAGATTTACATCTGCTTCCTGAGATTTATAACGAATGTAGGTGACAGGAGAAGTTCTGTAAATGTCATCCATCGAATGCTGCTGACTATTTTCTGATTCGTTGAGATAATCAATTAATTCCTTAGTTTCGGTTACCGACTTTTGTTGCAGAAAGGAAAAGATATCATCCTTTACCCCCAAACTTCTTGAAATTCGTCCTTCACCCAAACTTGATCCAAAAGTATAAATGGAATCTTGCTGTTCAATTAACAATACCTTCTCTCCGTTTTTTGATAACTCCCATCCAGTAGAGCTTCCCATCAGCCCTCCACCTATTATTACAATGTCGTGAATATTAGCAGGGCTTTCGCAGGAGATTGAAACGATTAATAAAGCAATTAGTAGTGAAGTTCGAGTCATGATTATTTATTGATGCTAACGGCCAAGGGAAAACCCCGTTCCGAAGCTTGTTTTACGCCACAGGTGGCGCCGAAAAAGACACCTAATTAGTGAGTTGGCGCCAGAAGGACGGCGAGCAAAACAAGCCTGGAGACGGGAAGCTTCCAGGGGTTTATTTCAGATCAAGTTAGGGAATTTCTTTGGGATGGTAGGTTAGCCGGAATGGGGAATACCCGATGTTGTGGAGCGATATCACTCTTGTTTTTCTTGATTCTTTTTTTGCGTCCATTTGCCCATAAAGTAGAAAGCCATAAGCGGGACCATCGCGAATCCAGAATAATTTGTAAACCATTCCAAGCGATTAGCGATAAGCGCAAATACGAGCATAAGTACAATGGCTAGTAAATCCAAGAATGAAAATGAACCGGCGTGCATGATATAATTATTTCTATTGACGTACGTAAAATACTCTACAACGGCCTTGGCGATGCCCCGTTGCTTTGAAGCCCAGACCAACCAGGATTGATTTATAAAAACCTAAGATATGAAATTAGGACAAGTGATAGGAAGCAATGTGGTATAGGCGTTGTTGTGCTTTCGTGCTTTTATTCCGATTTATGTACTTCTAACTCGATTTCCACCATAAATTCAGGTAGTGCCAAACCCTTTACTTCAAGCCAAGTCCCGGTAGGAAAACCTTTTTTATAGATTTCACCTCGGTAGGCCGATTTTTCCAGCATTTGTGCCATATCAGTTGTGAAAATGTCTTCTTTTACAACATCGTCAAATGTGCAACCAAAGTGATTTAATATTTTCTCCAAATCAGCATAACAGTTTTTCATCTGCTGTTCTATATCGCCAACAGCAGTTGGGTTTCCTTCGTTGTCCATACTTACTGCTCCAGAAATTTTAATGCTATTCCCAATTTTCACAGCGTGTGAATATCCGTATGCTTTTTCTACTTCTGGGCGCAAGAGAAAATATTCAGGTTTTTCGGATTCAACAATTACTTCTTCTTCCACTTCTTTAGTTTCTTCCTTTTGTTTTTGTTCACAACTTTGGAATCCAAAAGCCAGTGCAAAAAGTGTTGCGAGCAAAGTCAGTCGGCTGGTTAGTTTATTCATGATTCTGTTTTATTAGTGCCTACTCTGGTCGGTTTTCGGCTTTCCCGTTTTTAATATCCGTTTCGTTTTTCAGCATGAAGCACAACTTGTTTTCAGCACCTAAATTTAGCATTTATCCCTTTAGTAGTCCCCGGATAAACGCTGGTCAGTAGAATGATTATCGGAATTATGAATAGTCCCATAAATCAAATCCAGCGGACTGCGGATCGAAAGCAAATCCTTTCGGCTGACATGGGTGTAAACCATGGTTGTTTCCGCTTTGGCATGGCCGATGAGTTCCTGAATGTAACGCATGTCCACCCCCTTTTCCAGCAGGTGGGTGGCGTAGGAATGCCGCAGCGTATGGGGGTTCACGCGCCTGAGGATACCCGCCTTTTTTGGCACTGCGCTTTAAGGCCCGGATGCTGGTAGGGCTGTAGCAGTGGCCGGGGGGCCCTCAGCAAAGTACTGCTCTGGCTGATAGGTAGCCCTGTAGTTCTGCAACAAAGGGACTATGCGCTCCGCTTTACGTATATATATTGTTGTGGGTAGAAATCAATCTATGCATTATTTCTCATTAACTCCTAATACCTCTGCAACATCATTAACCATTGGATCGTATGCCCACAAAACAGCATGCTCATCTTTGTATTTCCACTGTATCCAGTAGTCAGTATTATCTTTTTCCCAGAAAATCTTACGGGCAGTTCGCACATATTCGTAGCCCTGATCATGCAGTTTTGAAAAGGCTTGATTAATCTTCTCAGGTGCATTTGTGCCCCCGGGTCCAATTTCTTTATGAACCCCATGTATACAGGTATGAGTGCCTCCTTCAGCTAGGAGATCCTTTTCAATAATCAGGTTTAATTCGGCAGCGTCTAAAGCATCATCGAGATCTTTGTTGGTGATGTCAATGTCAACTACAACTAAAGAAGAAATGGCAATCTATCGGTCGTAGACAACCTCTCCCTCAAAAATGGTTTTAAAGATCTTTACCTCACTGATCTCAGAAGGCTCTATCTCAAAAAGGTTGTTATCCAATATCACCATATCGGCATATTTTCCTTCCTCGATCGAGCCTATCTTATTTTCCCAACCCAGGATGTATGCTGGCGTAATTGTATACGCTTTTATGGCCTCCTCAAGTGAGATAGCTTCTTCCGGAGCCAAAGATCCTGGACTACCATCGACAGGGTTGACTCGGGTAATGGCAGTTTCTATATGTGGTAATGGATAGTAATCCGCCACTGGCGCATCGGTGGCTAGTGCAACCGGGATACCTTGAGCCATAAGTGTTTTGGTAGGAAACCACGTTTTAAATCGTTCCTCGCCAACGGCTTGTACATGATTGTCATGCATGGGGCCCGCAAAGGCGAAGTATGGCGAGAAGTCGGCGACTACACCAAGTTCTTTAAAGCGAGGAAGATCGGAGGTTGTATAGTAAGTGTATGTGAAATGTGATGGCGAGTCCCCATATCACCGTTAGCTTTGCGCACGGCTTCAATGGCATCGAGTGCCAGGGTGACTGCCTGATCTCCCGTGCAATGAAAAATGGCGGAAACCCCGTTTTTATCATATTTGATAAGTGCTTTTTCCAAATCTTCTTGAGGGATTAATTGCCATCCTTTGGTGTCCGGCCGATCGGTGTAAGGTTCACTCAGCAATGCGGTGTGGCTTGCGGGAACCCCATCCATGAAAACCTTCAGTGTTCTTAATTGGAGTTTTGAAGACTGCTTATCCTTATTATCCATCAGGTAGGAGAAGATCTCCTCATTTGGGGGTGTAAGCATGGTAGTGGTGGTCTGCCAGTGGGAGGCACAATCATAGCGAGCCTTGAGCTTACCTTCTGCTTCCAATGCTTTAAGTACCTCGTAACGTTCAGGGGTGATGCCTGCTTCTCGTGTAGCCGTAAGCCCGTTAGAAGCCATCACTTCATTTGCAAGATTTACCGCGTTTTCGATTTCATCTTTAGTCCAGGCAGGCCGGGCTTTCCAGATCAATTGCATAGCACGTTCCTGAAGGCCTCCGGCCGGTTCTCCGTTGGGTTTCCTGGCAATGATTCCCTGATGTGGGTCAGGAGTGTCTTTTGTGATGCCGGCCAATTCCAATGCCTTGCTATTCACCCAAAATGCATGACCCGATTGATGCAGGATCATGACCGGACGATCCGAAACTACTTCATCTATTAGTTCCTTAGGTCCATTATCACCGGGGAATATGCCAAATCCATAAAAATTGAAATAGAGCCAACCATCCCCTGGATTGGCTTCAGCAGCAGCTTTTACTTCTTCCTGGATTTTTTTCACATCATAGTAATCACTAAGCTGGATGACTGGCAATGCTGCATCAATGACATGGGTGTGCACATCGATCATTCCCGGCATGGAAAACTTCCCTTCCAGGTCAATGACTTTGGTATTTTCTCCTTTGAAACCTTCTATTTCTTTGGATGAGCCAACTTTTTGAAACTTACCATCTTTAATGGCTACTGCTTCCGCCCAGGGTTGGGCGTCATTGACAGTGTAGATCTTACCATTGATATAAATAGTGTCCGCTGTTTCTGTATTTGAATTACAGCTCAAAATTAGTCCTAGAATTAGGAAATAAATTAGTTTATTCTTCATGCTATTTTGTTTTAAATGATATACAACGGTCTCGTTTAAGAGCAGAGGCGGATTTCAAGGCGATTATCTGTCAGCTACCACCAAAGTTAATTAAATGCGCAGACCTTGATTTTACCACTTCACCCGATATTGCTTTTATACAATGTTGTAGCCAGTTTTTCTCTGTATTTCGTCACCAATACATTAGCAAAAGCGGCCTGGTCGTTTCTCAAAAATTCCATTTCTTCTCCATTTACGATGGTTGGATGGATGTCTCTAAGATACTTATCGCTCCAAGTCGCAAGCTCTACAAGTACAGGTGTCAAAGCCAATCCCTTGTCGGTTAAAAGATAATGGTTGGTCTTTTTATTATCCGGTCGTTGTGTTTTAATGATGATTCCTGCTTCCTCTAGTAGTTTGAGTTTGGCGGAAAGGATATTGGTAGCAATAGCTTCATCACTTTCTGTGAAGTCTTTGAAAGTCTCTTTGCCTTCGATGAGCATTTGCTTTACGATAACCAGCATCCATTTGTCTCCAAGAACATCCAAGGCTGAAGTAAACGGGCAATTACATCTGAAATCCTGTGGCATATGTTAAGTCAACGTTAAATATTACTTGCAAAATGAAATCAATTTTTAAAATCACTTGCAAATCAAAAGTGTTATTATAATTTTACTTGCGAAACAAAAGTAATAAATATTGATCAATAGTTGAAATCAATGAGGAAAGTATTAATAGTATTGGCACTATCAGGTCTATTCGCTTCCTGTGGCAATGCGCAGACAAAATCAACAAGCGAACTTAATTCTAAAGAATCAAAAAAAATGAACAACAAAGAAATCGTAGGTACCTTTTTAGATGCTGTTGCCAAACAAGACGCTGAAACAATGCGCAAATTTGCTAATGCGGACTACATTCAGCACAATCCATTTGTGCCAACTGGTTTGGAACCTTTTATTGGTTTATTACCCGTTTTAAAAGAACACGCAACTTATGCCGATAACGTGAGAATGTTTGAAGATGGCGACTATGTGTTCATGCACAATATCTGGAAAAACGCCAAACCATTTGGGGCAGATGAAATGGTGGCGTTCGATATTATTCGTGTCAATGAAAACGGAAAAGTAGCCGAGCATTGGGATGCAATGACAGTTTTAGTTAAAGAAACTGCAAGCGGAAGAACACAAACCGATGGCTCAACCACTGTTGAAGACTTAGATAAAACCGAGGCAAATAAAGCCTTGGCAGTTTCCCTTATTGAAGACGTTTTAATGGGTAAAAATCCTAGTAAGATTGGCGACCACATCAGTTCCGAAGAGTACCACCAACACAACCCACAAATTAAAGACGGATTAACTGGCATAGGGGAAGCAGTAGAGTTTCTCACTTCTCAAAACAATATGTTCAAATACACCAAAATCCATAAAGTATTGGGTGAAGGAAACTTCGTGCTTACAGTAAGCGAAGGTGAATGGAATGGCGGTAAAAAACAGGCATTTTACGACCTGTTCAGAATGAAAGGTGGCAAAATCGTAGAACATTGGGATGTGATTCAAGAAATACCTACCGAAGGTTTGGCTCACAATAATGGAATGTTTGGATTTTAATAGATTAATAACTACAAAATGAAAAATGTAATCATTACGGGAAGTAGCAACGGGTTTGGCCTGAAAGCTGCCAAAGATTTTGCGGATAAAGGCAACAAAGTCTTCGCTACGATGCGTAATCCAGAAGGAAAAAACGCAGCAAAAAAAGCTGAATTAGAAGGCTATTCAGACCACATTAAAGTGGTTGATATGGATGTAACCAAAGAGACATCTGTAAAAGAAGCAATTTCAAATATTCTTGGAGAAGCAGGCAGCGTTGATATTCTCATCAACAATGCAGGGATTATGTATTTGGGAATTACAGAAGCATTCAGCGTTGCGCAAGCCAGATTTCAAATGGAAACCAATTACTTTGGAGCCATACGGGTAATGCAAGCTGTTTTACCGTCTATGCGTAAAGCCGGCACCGGTTTAATTATCAATACTTCATCGTTGGTTGGTCGTATGTCACCACCATTTTTTGGCACGTACACCGCAACCAAGCACGCTCTAGAGGGCTACACTCAAGCCTTACGCTATGAGGTTTCGCCCTTTGGTGTTGATGTTGTTCTGGTAGAACCAGGACCGTTTGGAACAGGATTATTGGCGTCAGGTCAAGCACCTGTACATAGTGAGGTTTTAGAAACTTATGGTGAATTATCTGGTGTTCCTACTGCAATGGGAGAAAGTTTTGCCCAGATGCTGCAAAGTGAAGATGCTCCTGACCCTCAATGGGTTGTTGATGCCTATTTAACGTTGGCACAAATGCCTTTTGGTGAACGCCCAACCCGTACTGTTGTAGGAATTACTTGGGGCGTTGATGAAATTAACGAATTGACACAATCTATTCAAGACAGAATTCTTAAAGAAATGCAGTTAGAAAATGTACTTGGGGGCGTTTCGGCTTAGTCATGAAGTTATCGGTTAACTTTTTAAAA
>Ga0272441_10012909_pt1 | contig 12112 bp, 5 predicted proteins | sample SSMProp6N_FD_193582 | JGI IMG/M metagenome (GOLD analysis project Ga0272441, IMG submission 193582) | Marine sediment archaeal communities from Little Sippewissett salt marsh, Falmouth, MA, United States - SSM-Prop-6N | ecosystem: Environmental > Aquatic > Marine > Wetlands > Sediment ...
CTTTCTGATCGCTGTCTTCCGGTGTTATTATGAACCTGACGTTCTCGCCACTAGCAGATGCAATGTCCAACCGCGAGTTCCAGTTTATCTCACCATCGTAATCAGTTATGTTCTCCGTCTCCCCATCAACAGTTGCAGATCGCCATTCGCCAGATCCGGGCCTACGGTATTCGCAAATGATGTTCAGACCCTCATTTTCCCTATCATGCAGCCGATATTCGATGGAGAAACGCGAACCTGACTTCTCCACCTTCCTTATCTCCACTGTGGGCTCTTCGTTATTGATGGCTCGCTCGTTAATGGATATTCCATCGCTTCTGTTCCCTACTTCGTCCAACGCTACCACGTTGAATGTGTACAGCCTCCCATCTTCCAGCGACTCCGAAATCCACACAGTTTCTTCCGTACTTACCGTCTTACCGTTATAGGTTATCTCATACCTTATGTTATCAGAGGATGCTGAGGGAGTCCATGAAAGCTTTATTTTAGACCATGGCATGGATTCTGACGCTAGATCGGTAACATCCTCAGGTGATATTCCGTCTGCTTCTACGAAGGGTGAAAAGCTTCGCGTTCCCTCGTTACCCGCCTCGTCTACCGCCGATATGCCGAATCTATACAGACCATCGGCCATCTTTATATCATGCTCTGTGGATATTCCGGGAATATTATCCGCCAGCAGCTTTTCATCAGGGGATGTCTGATATATCCGATAGTTCTGCACGTCTGATGCGGCTGAACTTTGCCAGTTGAATTTAACCACACCATCTAAACCGGGGATCGCGGTGAAGTTCTCCGGCGGAGGGGGCAATTGCGTATCTATTATGACGCGGTGATCCATGTCTGGAGTCATCTTATTGCCGGCTTTATCTCTGGCGCCACTTATTACAAGGACGCCAGAATCATCGTTTATATTATCTATTGCTGTTCCCCTGCCTGTCCATAGTCCATCAGCGCTGTAGCTTTCCATTTCAAATCGTATGCCCGTCAGACCATTATTCAGACGAATTTCCACCTGAATAACCGAAGGATCTTCACTCAGCCCTGATATATCATCCTGAAATTGCACGCTCACCGTTAAATTACCTGCTTTGATGATTTCAGGGATGACTACCTTTTCTACTATAGGCGGCTCAGTATCTATGATTATGGAACTGTGCGCAGCAGTTCCAATATTGCCCACCTCATCTTTAGCCCAGACGTATATAATAGCATCATCACCTGTAGCCGTCAAAGTTCCATTAGAGGTTTTTGTGTAGTTACCATTTGATGTGCCGCTTCCATTGGTTAAAGAGTAATAGTATCCGTCAATGCCATGCTCGTCGTCAAACCCATTCCAGGTGATTTTCAATGCCCGATCATCTGCAAATTCTGCTCCATCATTGATGAAAACTCTGGCCTGACTATTATCCGGAGGTACGGTATCAATAGTAAAGGCCTCGCGTTTTTCGTGCAGTTCCATGAGATTGCCAGCCGCGTCCTGCGCGCCGCTTATGGCTATTTTTTCCGGCCCGTTCTCCAGATCCGCTGTTATTACACCCTCGCCGCGCCATGTGCTGTCGTCTTCGTATGCGCCATTGACCGGGATGGATTTGCCGGTTCCATTAGGAATAAAGACTACGGATAGCTGGGCGTTCATGTCGATCTCTTCGGAGAAGATGACCGTTATCGTTATATTCTCTGCTGTAGCAAGTTCCGGCTCGGTTGATATGGACTCTACCCGCGGCTTAGCTGTATCAATGGCAATAGACGGGTCTGCCATCTCCTGCACGTCCCCAAGATGACATATGATCCATGCGCCTACAGCGTCGTCGCCCTCCTGTATCAGATAGCTTCCTTCGTATGTCCCAGGATCGGTCTCAGCCATGTATACTCCTGATACCACTCCAGTAATATCAAAGGACGCTTCCCTCTCTTCCTCGCCCTTCATCCAGACTTTGATCACATCCCCAATCTTCAGTGTCCCAACAGCATAATGCCTGGCCCACTCTATTTCCTCAATTATATCTATCCAGAAGCCGACGGACATTTCAGGCGGGGAAAGGGCGTTTCCTGCTCTATCCTTTCCGCCGTGAGCGATCAGCGTGCCCCTGCCATCTCTGTAGCTCTTCAGTATCTCACCTTTTCCGCTCCAGATATTTTCACCAGTGTATGAGCCAGAGATCCCGGCGGTTTCCCCACCAGGTGTGATAAAGGAGACATTCAAAGATACGCTTTCATCCATGCCGCTGCCGTCCTCATCAAAAGTGACGGTTATATCTATATCTCCGACTCCCGCTGGATCAGGCTCAACTATCAGGCTGGATATCCCCGGAGGAATAGTGTCAATGGTGATCCTGTCATCACCTGATTTTTCCATCACCTCATCAGAAGCATAAAGCCTGGCCGTTACAAGAGCGTCCTTAATATCGTCGCCCTCTCTAACTGTATACTGTCCTGTCCATATATTATCCCCGGACAGCAGGTCACCGTGTGTGCCGTCATTGTAGAGCGGCTGATCCATAACCCTGTGGCCGATATCGAACCTGCCCATATCTATGGGTATAGAATTGCCGCTCTGGATAACTATAACCGTGATCACATCTCCACTTTTCTGCGGTTTACCATCCGTGTCATTCCGAACTTCAGCGATCTCCGGGAGCACTTGCCCGAACCTGGCCTCTATTGTGTGATCTGACTCTATGTTCAGGAAGGTGTATGACGTTTTAGCTCCCACGGACAGGCCATCTATAATCACATCCTCTATGCGATAATCCCCATCCGGCGTTATGGTAAGTTCCATACTCGCTCCATGATTCACGATCACTGATCCCGATGGTAATATGCTCCCGCCGCTGCCTGCTGAGGCTTCTATAACGTAGGTGTTTATCTCAAATACAGCATGTATGGTGTGTCCGGATGTTACATTGGCAAATGTATATGCAGCTACTGCTCCCGCCGATAAGCCATCCACCAGCACGTCCTTCACATGATAGCCTTCGTCCGGTGCTATAGTAAACTCCTGATCCCCTCCGCAGTCTACTTCCACCGTCCCTGATGGTGAGATGTTTCCTGCTAAATCCGATGCGGTAGCTACTATTGTGTAAACTGCTCTCTCAAACGCTGCGCTTATAGTGTGATCGGACGTTATGTTCGTAAAAGAGTAGGAACTATCTGATCCCACTGCCAGGCCATCAACTGTCACGTCCGAGATATAGTAACATGAATCAGGCGTTATGATAAACGTCTGGTCTGAGCCATGCTTTACTTCTATTTCGCCGGATGGTGAGATGTTTCCGCCATCACTGGCGGAAGCCCTTATAGTATAAGTTTTTACTGCGAATACAGCGTATATAGTATGGTCGGATGTGACATCTACAAAGGTATATGAACCCTTCGGCTCTATTGATGAGCCATCCACCAACAAGGTTCGCAGGTAATAGCCTTCATCGGGAGTTATGGCAAACTCCTGGTCTTCGCCACAGACTACGGTCACTACGCCTGATGGAGAGATACTTCCATGACCACGGGCTTCTGTGTCCAGTGATATTTCTCCACTTTCTGCTATATCTATTGCCCCGGCCCTTATCGTGTAGTTTTTCTTCTCAAATATCACGCTTATAGTATGGTCAGATGTTACATTCCTGATAGTATACGAGATCCCGGTATTTACCGAGGAGTTATCCACATTTACCAGTAAGCCATCCACGATTACTTCTGAAATATCGTAGCATAGGTCAGGTGTTATGATAAAATTTTGATCATCTCCGTGCCTGACTCTAACCATACCCGATGGCGAGATGCTTCCGCCTGTGCCTGCTGAGGCTCTTATAGTATGAAACGCAGGAGTAGCGTCAACTTCAAATATGGCGGTTATTTTGTGGTCAGCGGTAACATTTGTGAAGGTGTATGAGGTTATTGCGCCCTCCGACGAGCCATCTACAAGCACATCTTTCACCTGATAGCCTTTATCAGGAGTTATAGCAAACGTCTGGTCAGTTCCGCAATCTACTGTCACTATTCCCGATGGAGCTATACTCCCATGAGCCTGTGAAGCTGCATCATTGCTTATTTCCAGTGCTTCCGATGTCGCTGTTGCTCTTATAGTGTAGGTTTTCAGTTGAAATGCCGCGCTTATGGTATGATCGGAGGTTACGTCTGTAAATGTATATGATGATTCAGTGCCAGCCGACAAACGATCAGTTACGGCAGTGGATACGCTGTCTATCGCTATCCCCGAGATATAGTAACATGGATCCGGTGTTATGGTGAAAGTCTGGTCTGAGCCATTTTTCACTTTTACCTCTCCCGACGGAGAGATACTTCCGCCGTCGCCCGCGGAGGAACTTACGTTATAGGTTTTTACCTGTATAGGTGTTGTACCGGGGGATATTTCGTTCTGCTGACCATTCGAGGTTGACGTATATACCAGGCAGATCAGGAATATCATCATTGAGGTCAGGCATAAGATTCTGCTTTTCATTTCCTATTTTACCCTTTGTATTTACATCTCCGCGATTTCTATAACGCTGCCGATACGGCTTATAGTATCTATAGTTTTGCCTGCGGAGTCGCGGAACTCCGATCTGCTATCTATATATATTCTGCTTTCGCCTGAAGATATGGATCTGAACCTGATAATAACAACCGACCCGGTGCCGTTGAGTCTTGAGGGCTCACTGCCCATAGTGCTCATACTTACATCCACGATTCCTATAGAATTGTCTATTGTCCCAAAGAAGGCAGGTGGCTGACTTTGAAAGCTCCTGCCAGCGGCTGCGTCCAGAACTTCCAGTTGTGCTGGCTCAAACTTCAGTATCAGGTGCACAAACATCATATCCGTCACCTCATCAGCCAGCAGCTCGACGTCGAACTCTTCACCCGATGATATATTCTGCTTAAATGGGCTTAAAAGCATGCCCGGGCCAGGTATATCAATAGTAAAGGTTCTCTGATCCGGTGCTTCATCTTCGTATCCCGGCTCGTATCTTCCCCTGATCTCAAATACATAGTTCCCCTGATTCAGATACTCCAGAGTTACAGAGGTATCAGTAGACCATTCCGACCAGCTTTCCCGCTTTGGGATACATCTGTATGAGAATTCACCTACAAGTCTGTTGCTGCCTGTCCATTGGAAGGTCACCGATGGTTCATTGATCAGCGACTTATCCAAAGGGCCAAGCAGTATATGTGTATCAGGCGTAGGTACTTCCAGAGGCGCTTCTGCGTTGTCGCATGAAGAAATGACCATTGCCAGAGCCGGTAGCATGAGGCAAGCGTATATAAGCCTTAAGTAGAACAGTTTTCCAACCTGTTTATTGATGGATCTATTCTTTAAAAACTGTGATTCCATGACAGTAAAATATTCCCGTCTTCAACGCTGGAAAAACCTATGACTCCGTCACCGGGAACGCGCGGCATAAATATAGCGGCTTCTGAAGCTGCCAGTATCCTGATGCCTATAGTAGCAGATATTAATAGCGCGTTCCTCAGACGTCTTGAATCCAGCATTTTGTTATATTTTGATACCGTTAGCTGATGATGGGCTTCATACTCCTGAAATGTGGCAAAAGCTTCGTTTTCTACACTATCTATCTTACGGGCATCGTTGTATTCGTCCCGTTTTTCTGTATAGTCCGTATGGGATAACGCCAGACCGATCAAAGTACCCACCTGAAGCACCCCTGTCAATATGCCGTGTGCTTTTCTGTCCGGCAGATCACCCCATCCGGGCACTATTGTGGACTTCAACGCCGCACTCAAACGCGATCTTGGGTCTAGACCGATCTCCAGACGATGTTCCTGATTGGAATTTATCTCTATTGTCCTTTGAAACTTCTCATAGCCTTTTGCCTGAACATCCACCCGGTGAAGACCGGGCTTCAGATTATAGTTTGCCACTGGCGCAGTCACGCTCATTCCATCCACTCTGACGCTATACGTGCCCTGGGAAGGGATAACATCAAGTGTCAACGTGCCCGGAACCATACAACGGGTTATTACAACATCGAAGTTGGTAACATCAGTAGCGTGAACTACAGGCTCTTGCAGCCTGTTGGGGCCTTTGAACCTGATAGACCATTCCTTAACACGGGGATGCACATGCTTCTGGACTTCCTCGAAAGTTGCCACTCCATCATGATTGGAGTCCGCTTCACCTCTCAAAGCGTCCAGCAGGTATTTGGTGAAAATGCCGTGCTTATGCTCCTCAGATTCAAAAGACTCCTGATCTCCTTTGCACGATGAAAAGGTTATGACTCCTCTGGCGTCCTCGAATATCCTGTAGTAATCCATACTTAGAGGTTGCCCGGCTGTTTCTTTTCCCAACAGAGATATTCCGCCTGCATGGCAGGAATCCAGGAATACTATAACTCTATTGGCATTTATTTTCTTGATCTTATCGACGAAATCCTCATTGTCTATGGCGTATGCTTCTATGAATCTCAGGTCGGTTTCGATTGGCAGCAGATATTTCTTCCTGTACCGCCCGTTTTTCTCTTCAAATCCGTGACCGGAGTACGATATTATAACCGTATCCTCCTGCTTTGCCTTTCGGGCAAGAGCATCCAGCGCGAGCATAATATTAACCTTTGTGGGGCGATACTCTCTTTCGTTCGCGTCGCTTGTGAGCAGGATAACGTTGTTCTTACTGAACGCGCCGCGTTCAGGATCGGTAAGTAGATCGTAGAACTCCTTAACATCATTCACCGCGTACTTCAGGTCTCTGATGTCTTCATCCTCGTAATCGTTGATTCCTATCAGTAAAGCCCATTTGCTTCCAGCTTCTGATGAGGCGGATAATAGCTTCGACGCCGGCGATACGCCCACCGCTTTTTCTTCCGCGCATAAAGGGCGGGACGATACGGATAGTAACACGATGATAAGTAGTATTGCCAAAGGATGAATCAGACTAAACCTATCACTATAGCGAATTCCCATCACTGCGACACGAAATCCTTCCAGATTATAGCGCTTGGTGTGAATTACAGAATGCAAACTCAGTGAGAACGGGCATAAAGCCCTATACTACGGAGCAAGCAACGTAGCATAGCCCCTTGTGGGCGTTGTTTTTAGCGGAACTCACACCAAACGTTATAGAGTTCGAGGGGGACAGTTCAAAGCCAGTAAAATCACGTCTGCGTGATCGCCTACAGATGGGTAGATCAGTATATATTATACTCCCGGGACACAAAAATGCACCAGTCATGAGCAAATTCGACCGGCGGGTCAAGCAGGTCTGCTGTGGATTGTAGAGGTTCTACGCCTATTGCCTTTGTCATAATATTATCGCTGTTTTCTTCCAGTGCCTTTGTCATATCCGACACCGAGCCTATCTCTCCATTTCGGCTTCTTATCGCACGGACGAAATCGTCAAGCGGCCATGTACTGGCAAACGCATAGAGTCTCTCCTTGCCAAAGGGACGTTGGATAGGAAATCTGAAACCATGTCCGATAGCTTCGTCTGGTATTTGGTAAACCTGACCACCTTTGACAAGATTATCGACCTGGTAATCGTTGGGGAATATCAGCCTGACCTTATTATCTACAGGAATATTACAAAGTACCAGATAGCAGTCCTGATTTGCCCGGAAGCATACTTTCAGGATTTCCCCTGCATAGTAAACGCCGTTTTTGCGATCTACCCATACTTCCATTTTAAGTCGGTTGTCCATAGATTCCATACTGAACCGGCGCATTCTTTTTTGGATATTGTTCCACAAGCCTATTATTTCCTCTGTATCATGGCGTATTTTCCGATCCCAGATAACGCGAAATCTCTCCGTAGAAGAACCAGGATCGATAAGGGTTTTGAGACCCTCAATTTCCGTTATAAATTGTGGGATGACCTCCATCGTCGATCCTCTGTCCTCTTCAGACCAGGTAATGGTTGAATGCCCATCAACTCCTGTAAATCCGGATTCCGTGTTGATAGTCTGCCCCTTTTCATCCATAAGGTTGTATAAGATTTTTTCATTTACCAGGTTCTGCCCTGCGCGCGTGTGCATCTGAATCCCGTATTGCTTTGTACCAGAGGGATGCACCGCTTTGATGCTCACCATATCCAGTGCTTTGCGCATGAGCCTTTCAAGCCCCACCTTCAACAGCAGGTTCTGTTCAGCATATATGGGGAATCCATCCTGATCAAGGGAATTCAGGAGTTCCGCCGCTTCTAAAGCCTGATCCAAAGCCGTTGAAACATCATTCCCGGAAAGAGCGTCTGATGCAGCATGATACCGACATAAAGCATCCGTTGTCAGCAAAACCCGATCCCTGGGCACAAGAGCTATAGAACTATAATTTGATGACCCTTTGCGATGTCTATAGGATACACCATAGAGATTCTTCTCGCTCACTACTTTGATCCGCTCCTGATAGATTATCTGGCTGTTTTTCTGTGTGCTCCGGAGATTCTGCAGGACTTCGGATGTAACCGTCACTCCCACGTATTTCGCCAGCCTGCCCAGAGCCTCTTCATCTGCCGATCCCTGAGAATCACCATGCCCTACTCCATAGAAATGTCCCTGACGTGAGCCTTCCTTAGCCGTCTGTTCCCACCACTGCCATGAGTCAGCCGGGTTATCAAAACGAACTCCGGTATCCTCTGTCTGTCCCCGATGTTCCGGGACACCCTCGTGTGACTGTCCCTCAAGTAAATCATCCAGACTATCATGTATTATGCGGTCTATCTCTTCCTCAAGTTCCGCATCGCCAGTACTCTGTATAATGGGAGCTGCTGCCTCAGAGAACTCGGCTGCAATCCGGCTTTTCTCCATAGCGACCTTTGCATAAACTGTCTTGCTATCGTCTCCGAAGTAACGCTCTACAATCATCGAACCTTCCAGCGTCACTTCGGCAAATGTCTGCGAAATACTCTTGAAAAAAAGCTGAACCGATGACTGGTTACTAAATCGTCCTTCCTGAGCGTTGAGCCATTCTCCCACGTCGTTGGATATGGTAGAGCCTATTCTTTGTGTCAAGACAGCTCTGGCGTTCAGTTCAGCGCGTCCCATCGCTTCCACCAGATCCACGCATTTGGGTTTCTTAGTGGTGACAGAGGCTTGCCCCGTCGCTTCTATAAATTCCCCCTTAGCTGATCTGAGTATGGATTCGATAGACTGCCGCAGTTTCTTTTCATCCAGCAGAAGCTCACTCTTACCCTTAGCGAGCTTAGTTTTTGTCTCCGCGTTTCTGACAGCGTCTATTCTGCTGAGGCGTGCCAGTGAGTAAGCCACGTCAGTCTTCGGATCTATGTAGCGATCAGCCATGACAATGCCCGAAATACCTTCCTCCGCATAAAGCCTGGTCACCTCTTCATAGATGATCCCAATGGTTCGACTATGAATAGTTTCGTCCGCTATTACTGAAGTTCTTATTGAACTATTAACGGCAGCAGCCAGCATACTTGCCAGCTCTGCTTTGGCCCTTTCGTCTGACGATCTAAAGGTCGCTTCAGGCAGGTGCATTTTGCATGAATAACCTACAGCCTCGATTACGTCATCTTTATATTCCAGCCTGGTAACCCATTTGGGCTGAGTATCCTGGGACTTCTCCGGCCCGAATATACTGCATGATACGGTTCCCATTAAGAGCCAGATTGCAAGTGCCCTCAAGAGAAAAGAGCGTAAAATGGAGATTTTGTGCAGCATCCTACGTCAGCCCTTTCTTCGTTACCACCAGCGGATTTTTCGTTCTTTCCATAACAGTATCGTTTCCATCAAATTATAGCACACTTCGGTTTCGCACGGAAGTTGTTTTAATCCAAACGCTCGTTAGACGCAAATTTGTGGGCGAGGCATGCCTCGCCCCTACGGTTATGAATCGCGTCCTTAATAAATAAATTTTGAGTAATCACCACTTTCCCAGCGCTTTCATAGAGTATTTGGGCACCTCTTTGATACGCTGAAAATGTATTCGCCAACCTCTGATACCCTCTCGACGAAGCTGTACGTATAGAGAAAGCAGCGGCAGTCTTCGTGTTCTATTTTCTGTCAACTCTATATCAGCGAAGAAACCAACACTGAATGACACAACGTTCCTGGAGTTCCATTTCGCATCATATATCTCTGGTTCCGCAAAATCGAACTTTACATCCCTGTATCTGTTTGCAGACGTCACCCAGAAGTGTTTTATAGCTCTCCTATTTAGCACATTTGTAAGACGGACTGTTGCGTTCCTACTCACCATCATGGTTACAGCCGTGGCGTTCCTACCATAGTATGACATGATCTTCTCAAAATCGCCTTCTGTCCATGTTTCTGCAAACCGCCTGACAAACTTTTTCACTAAATCATCTACCTCATCGTCAGTATGCAGGGCGAATCTCATCATCCTGCGAAGACCATCTTCCCCTATGTCTACGGATACATCAGGAATATCTGGTAAGACCTGAAAATGGATGGGGGATCGATCCAGATACACCTGATCACCCTTCATCCTGAGTATTCTGAAAGTGGTTAGAGCCTTTGTTCCCTTGATTGTCAATTGACCCAGAACTACCATGTCCGCTACCCTCAGCAGATGATGGACACATCGGCGCATAGCCCTGTCCTGAGCGTATGATGAGACAATATCCGCCGCATTTAGACGCGCTATCGATCCCAGGCCTGATAAATTCACCGCCCTGGGCAGTGCATCTGCGTCCACGACTCTCATATCAACGGGTGTTAGACCTGCCGTAATTTTCAGATAAATCGAATTCTGTATGAGTAATCCCAATTGGCTTTCGTAGAATTCTCCCCTTTCCGGAGCCGCGGTGACGATTGGTCCCACAAGAACTCTGGGAACATAGAATGGATCATCATGTTCCCTGGAAAGCTCCGTCACCTTCTGCGATATTCTGAGTATGGAATCTTTAATCCATTTGTCTACAGTTTTCTCAACCTGGCCTTCGGCAGTCAGGAGTGAGCCAGCTATCCATACCAGAAGTATGATACTGATCACCAATTTTGTCGCTCGATGGATCATTTAATTCCACCTCATTCTACAAATCCTCCTGGAACAACTCCACCTGTTCGCTTACATACCTGTCCAGGGCATCACTGATCTGCTTATCCACATCCACAAATCTCTCCAGAGCTTTACTCCTGTCGATGCCGACCAAATTTTCATAGTCATCTTTGTGGATTCTGCCGGGAAACAACGGCAAACCGAAGGTCATAATAAGCAATACTGCAATAGTCAACGCCGCTATAGATGGCACCCAAACGCGCGGTCTGAAAATGACGGGAACGGTGAGGAAGCTTGATACACGCTCCAGCCATGTAGAGGACAGCGGCGTCATTTCCATATCCCTGATCTTCTTCATAACCTCAGGAACGTAATTCGGCACTTCCTCTAACCTGGCGGCCTCGATCCGATCATATAACTTACGGCACTGGGGACAACTATCCAGGTGATCCCGAAAATTCTCTTCGACAACGATTTCGCCTTCCACATCGACGACCATTCTCTCCAGAATTGCAGAGCATCCTTCCCTGAGCCTTTGCATAGTCCCGGGAACATAGTCCGGAACGGCCTCCGTTCTCGCCATCTGGATATTCCTATAGATCTCATGGCACTGCGGACATTCATCCAGATGCTTACGGAAAGCTTCATCGAGGGCAAGCTCGCCCTGATCATTGACCATTAGAGCGTCCAGAATTTTTTTACATCCTTTGCCGGTCATTCTGATCGTCTCCAAATCTTCCTGAGCAACGTTTCGCCACGTTTTTTCCGCTTACTAACCCAGGGCTGCTTATAGCCCAGAATTTCGGCTATTTCGTCCACACCATACCCTTCAAGATAATACATCCAGATAACTGTGCGCTCATTCTTTGGGAGCTTTTCTATCATCTCCCGTATTTCCATATCCCCGGTAGGATCACTGGGAACAAACACGATACTGGAAAATTCCGCCTTCCTTGCGCGATAGCTATCCCTGTGTCTGAACACATCCATCACAGCGTTGCAGGCGATCCGCCTGAGAAAAGGCCAGAACTTGCACGGATCATCAGGCGTTTTTCTCTCTATCATGGATCTATACGTTCTAAGAAGAGCCTCTTGCGCACAGTCTTCAGCATCTTCCGGATTAGCTACCAAACCACGGATCAGATGAAACAGCGGCCTCTGATACTTGACAGCTAATTCCGCGAAG
>Ga0272441_10012910_pt1 | contig 12111 bp, 18 predicted proteins | sample SSMProp6N_FD_193582 | JGI IMG/M metagenome (GOLD analysis project Ga0272441, IMG submission 193582) | Marine sediment archaeal communities from Little Sippewissett salt marsh, Falmouth, MA, United States - SSM-Prop-6N | ecosystem: Environmental > Aquatic > Marine > Wetlands > Sediment ...
GATTTATCAGCAGATACTTTAAAAGTAGAATTAAAAGTAAAACCATATAGTGGCCAAGAAGTTGTAATAGATGCAAGTGATATAGTTGCAGGAGTTTTAGTATAAAGAAAGGAGAATAAAATGGCTGAAATATATAAACAAAAAACTTTTTTACAAATTTATGATGCTATGAAAAGATATCTTGTTGGAGAAAGTTCTGCATTAAATAACTTTAATACAGGATCAAGATTGTCAGTTTTGTTAGAGGCAGTAGCATTAGTTTTAGCACAAACTCATAATGATTTTTATCAAGGATTGAAAATAGCAATTCCGACTTCTGTTTATAATGCTTTTGATTTTGAAAGAAATTTAGGTATTGCAGCTGCTGGAACTATAGAATTTACAAGATCTTCTCCAGCAACTGAAGATTATACAATTCCAATAGGAACTGCTATAGTTTTAAATGGAATAAAATTTGAGACTACAGCAGTTGGAAGTATATTAACTGGTAATACTTCTTCAGGGAATATAAATGCACAATGTTCTGTTGTTGGTGTTGATGGCAATATTTCTTCAGGAGCAATAGATACTAGTTTGGGACAAGGAAGTTTTGTGAATCAACCTGATGGTGTAGAAGCAGCAACGAATAATGTTGCATTTACAGGTGGAACAAATGAGGAATCAGATGAAGATAGAATATCAAGATTTAGATTATTTGTTAACTCTTTACCAAGGAGCACAGTTCAAGGATTAATAGCCGGAGCGTTAAGTGTAGATGGAGTAGTTTCAGCAACTGTTGTAGAAAATAATCCAACTTTAGGATGGGTTACTATATATGCTGATGATGGAACTGGAACTTTATCCACAGCTTTAAAAGAAGAAATTGAAAAAGTAATAAATGGAGATCCAAATGATACAGCTAATTATTTAGGTTATAGACCAGCTGGTGTTTTAGTTCAAGTATTAGCTCCAACAGTTCAAAGTGTTGATGTAACTGTAGATATAAAAATTTTAGATTCAAGTTTATCTGATCCAGCTGATCTAAAGAGTTTGGCACAAACAGCAATAGAGAATTATGTTAATACATTAAGATTAGGATATGATGTTATTATTACTGAAATTATTCATGTAATAAAGGAAGCACATAATGATATATATGATGTTGATGTAACTTTACCTGCTGCAAATGTTACTATTACAGATGATAAAGTTGCAAGAACTGGCACAGTTACAGTTACACACAGTATAGTGAGTATATAATGGATTTTTATTATTATATAATAGGAACTATTACTTTAATAATTATTTTTAGAATAGTTTTTAAATTTTTATAAGGAGAAAAATTAATGGCAGATCGTGCTATTGAACTATTAAATGAATACTTGAAGATATTTAATGTTTCTGCTGGGGAATATTTGAAATTAGTTGGAGATTCAACAAAGACAACCCCTATTTTTTCAACTGAGGTAAAAATAAATGATATAGATACTGGTTCTATAAGTAATCCATTAGAGTACACAAGAAGATTATCTGATTTTTTTATAGAGCAATTAGATTTAAGAGAAGCTAAAGAGGATTGGCTTGATTTTTTAGGAAACACAATATATAATATTGAAAGAAGAGGTGGTGAATCTGATGTTGATTATTCTGCTAGAATAATATTTGAAACAACAGCTGTAAGATGTACTCCTTTAGCTATTTTAGAAGCTTTAGAAGATTATGGAGATAATAACCAAATAATTGAAGGTGGAGTTGGTGGAGCTTTTTCAGAAGTTTCATTTGCTAATTGTTATAGAAATTTCAATATATCTGGACAAGATGTAGTTAGAGCAGCTATTACAATGAACTTTGGAGGAAGCCCTTATTTTTTCATGGTTATAATGGAAAATGTTGATCCTGCAAATTATAAATTGATTATAAATATTATAGATAATTATAAAGCAGCAGGAATAAGCTATATGGTAGTAATAGAGTAAGGAGGAAATAAATGAAGCAATTTAAGTTTTTATTACACAATGAATATCAAAGAATAACTGCTGATAATACTCTAACAAGAATAGGAGATTTATCTAGAGATAATTTAAATTCATTAGTGAAAAGTGTAATTTCTGAAGAAAACGCTTGTATAAGAAATGGAAATTTTCAGAATCCATCTGGATGGACTTTTGAATTAAAAGAAAGCAGTTTTTATATTCAAAAGAAAAGTGCAGAAGAAGTTTATGTTATAGCTCATAAAGATGCTGAAACTATAACTGTTGATGCGGCTGAGCCTGTTCAAGATAGATATGATCTTATTCAAGGAAGATATAGTGTTGTAGAAGAAAATAGCACAAGTGTAGATATAATAGACCCATCAACAGGAATAATATCACAAAGTAGTTATAATATAGATAAAACTATAAAATTAGATATCAACGTTAAAAAAGGAACTCCTGGAGCAGGGGTTGCACCATCATTAGATGTAGCAACTGCAGCTACAACAACTGGAACCGTAGATTTATCCAGTAATGTTGATTTATCAACAAACTATAATTTAAAAATAGATATAGATAAATCTGGCACTCCTGTTGAAATAGATTGTAGAGGAGCTACTCCTTCAGCAACTACAATTGCTGAAATTATTTCAGCAATAAATGCTGCAGGATTTGGAACAATAGCAAGTAATTCTGGAGGATATTTAAAAATTGATTCATTAACTACAGGAGAAGATAGTTATATTAACTTTACACCTCCAACTGCTAATGATGCTATTACTTTGATTATGGGATTAACAATAACACCTAACTATGATTATGAGTATCAAGGTGGAATAGCCTACTTCAAATTAGGTGAAGTAAGATTACAAGGTGGTTCTGCCAATTTGGTAGCAGCTGATTTAAGAGATATAGATGATAGAGGATCTTGGACTGCAGATGTGAATAATATAATAAAAATTGAAGATTTATATAATTTATTTCTTAGTCAAGGGAACACAAAATTATCATCACAAGCTTTAGATGTAGGAGTTGCAGTAAAAGATCCAGTTTATTACAATAATACAACAGGTAAATGGGAGAAAGCTTCATTTACTAACCCACCAGAAGGGATGGCTACAGATATAGTTTCTAATGAAGTTGTTATGAATGGATGGAAAAATGGGTTATCTGGATTTATAGCTAATACTTGGTATTATATGGATAGTAGTGGAAATTTAACAACAAATAAAACTTTGATACAAATAGGATATGCAGCTAGCATTACAGAGTTTATTGTTGACATAAAAATAGATATACATATGGAAGAAAGAGCATTAAGTTATGCTTATTTTTTAGGAGGTGAATAATGATTTCAAGAAAGATTTTAGGAAGCTCAAATCCATCAGCGACAACAGAAACAGATATATACACTGTTCCAGCAGGAAAAGAAGCTTTAGCAGCTGTTTTTATTACAAATTTAAGCACATCGGCTGGAGCTACAATTAGAGTTGCTGTTGGTTCAAATGGTGCTGGATCTATAGCTAATTCAGATTATATTGCTTACGAAGTTCAATTAGATCCAAGAATGGTAATAAAATTACATCCGATAGCATTAGATACTGGAGACATAATAACTGTTTATGCATCAACAGCAAATGTTACTTTTAAAGCTACTGGTTTAGAAATAGATAGTTAAGGAGGATAAATAATGATAATACCTAGTTTTGCAAAATTAAAATCAGAAGAGTTTTTATCTGGAGGAACATTTATTGTTCCTGCTGGTGTTACTTCTGTTTGGGTCACCCTCGTTGGTGGTGGTGGTGGCGGCGGCGGTCATAGTGGTTCTGGAAATGTTGCTGGTGGCGGCGGTGGCGGTTCTGGAGAAATGTTTTATAGAAGATCTGTAAAAGTTTCTCCGGGAGAATCCGTTTCTATTACTATAGGATCCGGCGGAGCCGGAGCGTCGACATCAGGTATTGGAAGTACTGGAGGGACTAGCAGCTTTGGAGCATATTTATCTGCAGTTGGTGGCAATGGTGGATATGGTGGAGATTATGGATCTTACCCAGACCCAGACGCTGGCCGGGGTGGCCAAGGTGGCGGTCTTGCTGGTGCCGCAGGAGGAGCTAGTGCTGGGCAAGGGGTTGCTGGCGATGGAGATCCCGGTGAAGATGCAAGAGCTTCCGCAGTAGGTTACGAACCTGGTGCCGGTGGAGGTGGATCAACAGGATCTAGCGGGATTGCTGGCCGTGGTGGACGGGGTGGTATGAGTGCTGGAGCAGACCCCACAAGTGGATCTTATAGAGGAGGAACTGGTGGTGGTGGATATGGAGGCCAAGGTGGTGCTGAAAATACTGCTGGAGCAGCAAATTCCGGAGCCGGTGGTGGTGGTGGCAGAAATTCAAGTGGTGCCACAGGCGGTAGTGGATATTGTAAAGTAGAATGGATATCTTAATAGGAGGGTAAATTATGAAATTTGCGCAAATACAAGGAAATAAAGTTCATTATATTTTTGAAGCAGATGAACAACCACAATTTGCATCAAATATATTAATAATTGATATAACAAATGAAGATCCTCAACCTCAAGAGGGTTGGTTATATGATCATGATTCTGGAGATTTTTCTGAGCCAGGAACAAAACCAATAGTATTGACTGTATATCAATTTAGAAAATTATTTACTTTATCAGAGAGGGCAACTATAACAACAGCTTCTAAAACAGATGGAACTATAGCTGCTTTTTTAGATGATTTAAAAGTTGCACCTGATGTTGAGCTTGATGATTCAGATGTAACAGCAGCTTTAGATTATTTTGTTTTAGAGTCTTTGATAACTTCTGCTAGAAAAGATGAAATTCTAGCAAATACACCACCAGAATAGGAGGAAAATTATGGAAATTGAAGTTATTGAATTATCTAAAAAAATATTTGCTTTTTCATTATTTATTAATTTCATAACTTATGGAATTAAATATTTTATAATGATGTTGAAATCAAAAGGCAAAAAAGTAAAAACTAAAGATGTTAAACCAAATAGTTTTATAATTATTATTTTTTCTATTATTCTTTCTTTTTTATTTTCATTATTAATTGGAAAATTAAGTATTCTTGGGGTAGTTGTTTTTACAATTACAATATTTTTTGTTCAATTGGCAACTTATAGATCAGCTATTAAAGCTTTATTAGAGTTTGCTCCAAAAATAATGGATAAATTTTTTGGAGGTAACGAATAATGAAGATAAAAATAACAAAAAAAGATAAAAAGAATTTAGCTAAAGCAATTAAAAGAGAGTTGAAAGAAGATAATAAAATTGCTAAAATATTAAAAGAGAATAAAGGTAAACTTGAATTAAAAGTTAAAACAAGTTTATTTGTTGGAAAAGATAAAAAGAAACATTTTGGAGGATGTGTAGAATTAATAGAAACAAAATCAGATACTAAAATATTAGACGGGTGGAATCTAGATTTGGGATTAACTGAAGATTTTGATATGATGGCGGGAATATCTAAAGATATTTATTTAGCTGGAGAAGAATTTAGCCTTGGTGGGTATGTTAATGTTAAAAGTGCTTATGAAAAATTATTCAAGAAAAGTGATGAAAAAATAAAATTAAAAGTAGGAATAAGTAAAGTTTTTTAAAAGGAGAAAGAAATGAATAAAAATCAAACATTAGAATATATTGAAAAAATATGTAAAGATGGTGATGTTATAAATATTTCTAACCATTCACCATTTTGGAAACTTCATGTAAGAATTGCATGCTGGGGAATAAGAAAAGCTCAAAGAAATTTATTTGAAAATGCAGACCAAAAGTATATGTATAATGGAAAAGAAGTTACAATAAAACCCAATGAAGACACACATTCAATGATAAAATTTAGTAGAAAAACAATTGTTAGCCATATAATGAATGATTCTTCATTGAATGAAGCTTATAAGCAGAAAGTTTCAAAAATATTGGATAAAAATCCTTGGTCTAAAACATTTTCAGTAGAGCCTCCAAGGGCTACATTTATTCCTGTTGATGATTATGCAATGGATGATATATCTATTTATAGACATACAAAAAAAGATATAACTGATGATGATATCAAGAAAATGCTTCATGGAACCCTTCCGATAATAGACACAAAATATGATTATGGCCAATTGATAAACATTTTGGCAAACCAAGTATTAGGATATGAATTTGATGAAAAAATAAAAATGTTTGATTTTGGAGCTGGAAGAAAGGTTTGCTCGGTCGGAGTTGCTGCTGTTTATCAATATTGGAGAAAACAATTAGAGAATATAGGAATAGAAAAACAAAGATTATTCTCTAAATTAAATGAGAGTAATTGGGATAAAGATTTTATAACTAGATATAATAAGAAGAAAAGATGGGATGTTGAAAACACATATCCTTGTATGTTTGGTGTAACAAAATCTCATTTTGATGGGGAATTTGAATTAATAGCCAAGTTATATAAGGGAAAAATTCAATATTCTAAATATTAAAAAATAGGAGTGAAAGTATGAAATTGTCTAAGAAAGAAGGATATAAAAAGTATAAAGATGTTATAGAACTGATGTCTGAAAGATGGAATATTCCAAAAGAATTAATTTGTGGAATAATATATACTGAGAGTACTTTTGATAGTGATGCAAAAAGATATGAACCAAAATTTTATGATAGATATATAAAAAAAATGAAACTAGAAAAAGAAGAAGCAGAATGGAGAGCCACAAGTTGGGGTTTAATGCAAATCCTTGGACAAACAGCTCGGGAAAATGGGTATAGAGGGTACAGGGAAGACCTGGCTGACCCTGTAGTTAATTTGTATTATTGCTGCAAGTTTTTTGTAAGATTGTTAAGAAGATACAATGGAAACAAAGAGCATGCCATTTCAGCCTATAACCAAGGAAATAATAGATGGAAAGACCTTGACAAAGATAAAGTTAAGGATGAAAATGAAGATTATTATAATCAATATTATGTTGATAAAGTTTTAGATTATGAGCAAGATTTTGTAAAGATAGTAAATGAAGTAGAGAAAACCAAAGAAGATACACATACAACATATGTAGTAAAATCAGGAGACAACTTAGGAAAAATCGCTAAATTACACAAAGTAAACATTAACAATTTGATAGAGATTAATAAAATAGAGAATCCAAACCTTATATATCCAGGACAAAAATTAATAATTAAAAGTATAAATAACAAGTAAAATTTCTTTACTTGTCAGTGTTCATATTTTGTCCTCACATTTTCTGATTGGCGCCCTTCGTTAAAAAGATGGGCGCCTTTTTTAATATAATTTTCATGTAACGTATTAATTATCATTAAGTTATATAATTTTTTCTATTGAGGTAATCTAAGTGACTCTCAGATAGGTCGTGTTGCTTAATTTAAGTATAAAAAATTGTTTATTTTTTGTTTTTTTTGTATATAATATATAAATATATAATTTGGAGGATGCAAATGTCAATAGTTCCAAAGCCGACAAGAAAAGATTCAAGTGCTTTTCCTTTTATGTTTCCGAATAATTTAAAAAAGAAAGCAAAATTAATTTGTGTTGAAAGAGATATTTCTCTTGCATATTTTTTAAGAGAGGCTATTGAAAAACATGTAAAAAAATATGAAAATCTATTGAGTAAATAATATGCTAGAAATTGATGATGTAATTGTAGAACAAGGAATAAAAAAACTTGGGGCGTCAGTTATTTGTGTTTACCTTTATATAAAAAAGAAGTCTAAAGGAGTTTTTGAAAGATTTCTTATAAAAGATTTTATAAATGTTTTGGGATTCTCCAAACCGATGATTATAAATTATATTAAAAAATTAAGAAAATTTAAATTGATAAAAATTAAGGTAAGAATTGAAAGAGGAAAAAAAACTTTATATTTAAAATCCCTAAAGACAGGTAAAGAAATTTTACCTCTCTCTTCTATAGAAGATATATATATTAATAATAATATTAATAATAAATCTAAGAATATAAATATAGATATTAAATATAAAGAGATTTTTAAAAAGATTATTGAAAGAGCGCTTTCTTTTCCAAGATACAATAATAGCTATTACAAGAATAGAGAATGGAAGTTTGGTAAGAAAGAGGAAAAGCACATAAGGAATCTTTTAAAAAATGTCGATGATCCTGTAAACTATATGGAATGGTGGTTAAAAAATAAAGCTAGAAAAATGCCAGGATTAAATATGGGATTAATATGTTGTATTCCTATGATAGAGGAATATTTGATTAAGAAAGGAAAGCCTCTTGATAAGATTGAAGAGACAAGGGAAACGAACACCATTTATAGGGAGAAGATTCAGGAAAAGAAAAAACAAATTGTAAGGGAGTTCTACAAAGAGCTTATGGAATCACAAAAGAATGATGAAAGGTATGAATTGGGAGAAACAGACCGAAAACTTTTAGAACAATCTTTGCAAAAAAAATGGTTAATAAAAAAAGAAGGAAAATTATTTTTAAATATTTGAGGTGAGTAATGGAAAAATATACAGAAAAACAATTTTTGAAATTGGTAAGACTTAAAAAAAAGATAGTCGAATCTCACAAAAAGTGTAAAGGGGTAGGATATTTAAAAAGTGTTAAAAATCCATGTGAGTGTATGAAAGTTTTTGTGTATGTTAAAGAATTAGTTTATTCACAGATTCCGATAGATTATTGGATGCTAAATCTAAAGGATCTTAATGTTGACATAACTTATAAAAAAGTTGTAGAACAATATATCAAGAATATTGATAATGCTATAGAGCAAGGATTGGGAATAATGTTTCTTGGAGATAGAGGAATTGGCAAGACATCTTTAGGAGTTGAGATTTGTAAGGAAGCAATAGCAAAAAGATATAATGTTTTTTATGAATTAGCTCAAAAAATAGTTAAAGATGAATTTACTGAAGAAAAAAGAATTTTGAAAAGAATAGAGGAAGCTGATTTAATATTCATAGATGAGTTTGACAAGGTGGCAATGAGGGAAAATAGTAATATTCCAAAACAAATAGAAAATCTTTTAAGAGAGCTTCTTCCAAATGGAAAATCTATAATTATTTCAACTAATTATTCAGATCATGAGATAGAAGAAACTTTTAGAATAACATCGCTCATAAAAAGATATATAGAATTGATGCCTATGGAAGGAGAAGATTATAGTGAAAAAAAACAAAAAGAATGGAAGAAAAAATTAAAAGATAATTCTTTAAATTTCTTTTGTGATAATATATTAAACATGGCAAATAAATTTTATGAGAATGAAAATATAGCTGAAGAAAAAGAATACGATAAACTTTTTTAAGGAGCCTTTATGGAAGAACTTTTTGATTCTAATACTCAAGATCTTGTAGAAAAACAATTTAGAGATACTAAGCTTGAGTGTAAGATAATTTCTTATATTTTACGGAAAGATAATAATATTGTTTTTTCTATTTTTTCAGATTGCTTCACAATAGAACCCTATCAAGTAATTTTTGAAATAGCAAGAAAAAATAAAATGAATTTTACAAAGGATGTTCTTTATAGATTCGTTAAAGAAAAAATTGATAAGGATAAGCTGGATATTTATAAGACTTATATAATTAAAATCTATAACGAAGATATTTCCAAGATAAGCAAAAAGAATGTTGATGTTTTTGTTTTAAAATTAAAGGAACTCTTTGAAAGTAGAGCAATATTTAAATCTATAAATAGAGTAATTTCAAACATAGAGAAATTTAATTTAAGTAGAGCAAAAGATATTTTAAGGAAGTCTATTTATAGTGATACATTTAAGGATAAAAAATATTATGGTGAATACTTAGAAGATTTTGAAGAAAGACGAGATCTTATTGAATATAGGCAGAAACATCCTGAAAAATTTTCAGGAATTCCTACAGGTGTATCTGATTTTGATAAACTTTCAGGTGGAATAATGAAAGGTGAATTCGGTGTAATAATCGCTGGAACTGGTGTTGGAAAATCTGTTGCTTTGGGAAATTTTGCAGTGAATGCTTGGAAAAGAGGATATAATGTCTTATTTATTTCTTTAGAGATGACTAAACACCAAATACAATATAGGATGGATAGTCGTATATCTAAGATTTATCACAAGAAATTTAGGCAAGCTTCTTTAGATAATGATGATCTTAAAAAATGGGAAACAAAAATAAAATTGCTTAGAGAGAAAAAGAAAAATTTTTTAGAGATAGTGTGTCTTCCAAAAGGATGCTGTTCTGCAGAGATAGAAGAGGAGGCAATAAAGATCCAATCTAAGAGAGGGCAGCAAATTGATTTGATTTTGGTGGACTACCTTAATCTTATGACTGCTAACGATGATTTTGGAAATAAAAGAGATTGGAAACATCAAGCAAATGTGGCTTGGGATTTGAAGCATCTTTCAATGGAATTCAATGGAGTTGGTGTTCCAATATGGACAGCAAACCAATTGACTGATGAGGGAGCTAAAGCAAAAAAACTTGAGACATATCACGTAAAATATGCTAGAGCAATTTCTGAAGTAGCTCCTATTATTATCGCGTTTAACCAGACTGTTGATGATCAATTACAAGATGTTATAAAACTGTGGATTATAAAGTGCAGGGATTTTGAAAAAATTAAGAAACCAATAATGCTCCATCCACAATTTAATATAATGGTATTGAACCAAGAGATGATAAATATTGCTCCTAAGGAAGAAAAAAGTGGTTAACTATTTCTCTCCAAATAGGTATTATATAATTATATAATAATATAAGGAGTAAAATTATGAAAATAACAAAAAAGATTTTAAAAGAAAAATTAAATGAGGGTGATTGTCATCCAGATCAAATTTCTGAATTAAAAAAAGAAGAAAAAGAAAGATCAAAAGTTTTTCTTATAATGCGAGGTTTTTTTTATACTCATGGAAGAACTAGTGACGATTGGAAAAACAATGTTAGAAAAGCTTTAGAAAAAAATCTCGATTTGGATGCTACTTTTATATATGAAGATTCTGGAGAAGTTTGGAAATCTTTTAGAGGTGGTGCTTCTGTAAGAAGTTCAAGTCATTGGTATGTAAAATTAAGGGTTAATTATTAAAAAAAAGGAGAGAGTATGAGAAAAGTAAAATTTAAAAATATTAAAAATAAAGAAATATTAAAAGATTTAGAAGCAATGAAAGATGCTGGATGTAAGATAAATGAAAATACAATTATAGAATATGAAAGAGTTAAGGGATTGGAGAAAGTAAGAGAATATAAATTTTATAATTAGAGGAATTTTATGAAAGAGATATTAATTTCAAAATGCCAACATTGTGATGTAGAATATAATTATAGAGAAGTTACAAAAGGTCATGGTGGAATAAGTCATGGATGTTGTGATTTATGTATGGAAATTTATTATGAAGAGCAATCAATAGTTAATCTTCATAAATTAATTTTTTTTATGATATAATATGTATGAGAAATATGATTATATACGATTTAAATATTTTGGAAATAAAATGGAAGGGCAGATTATAGGTGTTGGAAATTATAAAAGATTTTCAGTTTTGTGTTGTAATAAAACAGTTTTGGTAGAAATAAACGAAGATAATATTTTAGGATATGTAGAGAGAAAAATGAAAAATTTATTTAAAAAAGCAGAATATACTTATAATTTTGGAACTAATGAAAAGTATGCAAAGTTTGATAGGGATTATATAATTGATGTAAGAAATTATGTGAAAGGAGATTTAAAGGTTTTTTTAAATGCTGTATTACAAAGTTGTGGTGTTTCACACAATACTATGACACATGTGTATTTGAACGACGCTTCTATACAATATATTTTAGAGCAGATAAAAATTTTTAAAGAGACAAAGAAGTGGACAGATTGTAGGACAGATTCATGAAAGATTTCGATTATAATGACATAATTGATGATATTGATATTATTAACGAGCTTGAAGATAGGGGAATATCTGGCAAAGTCGTTGGGCATAATTATATGTTTAATTGTCCATACCATGATGAGAAAAATCCAAGTTTCGGTATATCAATATATGGAAATAGAAAAGGTTTGTTCCAATGCTTTAGTTGTGGACAAAAAGGAAATTTCTTTCATTTAATAAGTTATTTAGATGAAGAGTCTTTTTCAAAAACAATAAAAAGTTTTGTTAGAGAAGATATAGATGTTAAGTCTATTATGAATTTAAAGAATCATTTTTTTAATAATT
>Ga0272441_10012912_pt1 | contig 12109 bp, 10 predicted proteins | sample SSMProp6N_FD_193582 | JGI IMG/M metagenome (GOLD analysis project Ga0272441, IMG submission 193582) | Marine sediment archaeal communities from Little Sippewissett salt marsh, Falmouth, MA, United States - SSM-Prop-6N | ecosystem: Environmental > Aquatic > Marine > Wetlands > Sediment ...
TGACACCTTGTCGCGCCCTGCGGCCCTGGGGAAAGCGCGGGGGTGAAGGCCGTGCAGCCTCGCCTTCCCCCGTGCGGACCACCTTCTGCGCCGCTCTTCATGACGCGTGACGCATGACGCGTGACGCGTGATACCCCTGCCTCTTCCGCCCCCTTCGGGGCTGGAGAGAGGGGGCCGCCCCTGGTCCCGGCGGCTCACGCCGCCGGCTATGCTCTTCCGCCGCTTCGCGGCTCCTGGCCCCCCTGCCACCCCACCTCGCCGAGCCCTCCGTTCGCGCCACGGCCATCGGAGGCCGGCATCATGGTCATTCCACACAGGCTCGAGCCGCACGACCGCCCCGGGCGGCGGGCGGCAGCCGGCTCCTGCGGGGCGAGCCCACCACCAGGCCGCGCCATCGCCCCAGCCCAGCCCGCGTCTCTCACCAGGTCTGGGCGTGAGCCCACCACGCCGCAACAGGAGAAGCGGGTGCCACCGGAGCCCGCGAGAGCCGCCGAGACCGTCTGCGCGTGGCCAGTGCGCGGATTGTCGTCTCAGGCGAGGCCGCACACGCGATCCGCCGTACGGCGGACACTGGCGCCCAGAGCTGGTGAGAAATGCGGGCTAGAGGGGCAGGTAGTCGTCGAGGCGGACGACGGGGGGGTCGGGGACGAAGTCCATGTGCTCGTTGTCGAGGACGTAGTGGGCCCGCGGGCCTTCGGCGAGGAGCTGGGCGATGGCTTCGACGGCGTAGTCGACTTCGTCGGCGGTGTTGTAGACGCCGAAGCTGATGCGGACCATGCCGGGGACGGTGGCGTGGTCGCCGGCGGCGAGTTTGCCGACGATGGTGCGCATCTCGTCGTCGGAGACTCCGAGGAGCTCGCGGACGTAGGGCTGGGCGCAGAAGCATCCGTTGCGGACTCCGATGCCCCACTCGTGGCCGAGTGCGGCGGCGAGACGGCCGTGGCTGATGCCTGCGGCGTTGAAGGTGATGACGCCGAGGCGGTCGGCGTTCAGTGTGGGGTCGTCGGGGCCGTAGAGGGTGAGGCCGTCGAGGGTGCGGAGCTTGCCGAGGGCGCGGCGTGTGAGCTGGCGCTCGTGGTCGGCCACGTTGTCCATGCCGATGGCTTCGAGCATTTTGATGGAGCAGGCGAGGGCGAGGCAGCCGAGGGCGTTGGGGGTGCCGGCCTCTTCCTTGTCGGGCAGCGCAGCCCAGAGGACTTCGTCCATGGTCACGGCGTTGACGGTGCCGCCGCCGACGTGGTCGGGGTCGTTTTCGGAGAAGGCGTCCTTGGGTCCGACGAGGACTCCGGCTCCGAATGGGGCGTACATTTTGTGGCCGCTGAAGGCAATGAAGTCGATGCGCTCGGGGTCGTCGGGCGCGCCCATTTTGAAGCTGCGGTGTGGGATGAGCTGGGTGGCGTCCACGGCGATGCGTGCGCCGTGGTCGTGGGCGAGGCGTGCGATGCGGCGGATGGGGGGCATGATGCCGGTGACGTTGGAGCCTGCGGTGACGGAGACGAGGCAGAGGCGGCCGGCGTTTCGGCGGATGCGGGCTTCGAGGTCGGCGAGGTCGAGCTCGCCGGTGCGTGGGTGCACGGCCGCGTAGTCGACGTTGCAGCCGAGCTTGCGCCAGGGGAGCATGTTGGAGTGGTGTTCCATGACGGTGGTGAGCACGGTGCGGTCGCCGGGTGTGCAGATGTGCATGGCGAGCTTGTTGAGGGCGTGGGTGGCGTTCTGGGTGAAGATGAGGGTGTGGTGGTCGGGGTCGGCGCCCACGAAGGTGGCGATGACCTCGCGGCAGCGTTCGTAGGCGTGGGTGGAGATGACGCTCTTGAGGCCGCTGCCGCGGTGGACGCTGGCGTACCATCCGAGGAACATCTGGCAGCAGTCGAGCACGGAGTCGAAGGGGGGCGTGGTGGCGGCGTTGTCGAGATTGACGTATTGGGTCTTGCGGCCGTCGAAGAGGGGTGCCTGCTGCTCGACGCCGACGACGTGGTCGCGCGCGGTACCGATGGTGACGCCTGCGACGCGGTCGCAGCAGGCCTGGCACAGGTCGCTGACGTTTCCTGCGGCAGTCACAGCAGTGGTGGCTCCAGGTTCGGCCTCGTCGGCCGAGTCAGTCCTTGCCGGCCTTGGCAGCGTACTTCTGTGCGAGCCTTCTCTGGATGTCGGTCTTGTAGAGCGAGAAGGAGCAGACGGGGATGGTTTTCACCTCGCCGGTGTCGGGGTCTTCGAAGGCAAAGCCTGCGGCGCAGGTTCGGAGTCGTGCGCCGTCGATGGCGTGGTATTCCTCAAAGGGGAGGACGATCATGCGGAGCGCATCCTGGATGTGGGAGTGTTTGCGGAGCACGTCCTTGGCCCTTCGGCCGATGGCGAGGGCTCCGAGGATGCGCAGGATGGTGAAGAAGGGGGTACCCTTGAGGATGCGCCGCAGGTTCAGGGATCGGCGGAGGGGGCCCCAGAGGGTGCGGAGGATACGCCACTGGCCGCGCAGGCGGCTCCAGCGGCGGGTGGCGTCGAGGTGGCTGAGTTTGGGCTCGAGGCGTTCGGTGATGGTGACAAACTCATCGGCGATCTCGTCGAGCGGGCGGTTGAGGTAGCGGCTGGGAGCGTGGTAGCGCTCGCCATCGGAGAGCAGGAGGGTCATGGATTCGCAGTTGGGGTGAACGCCGCCGAAGGTGAGGCGCGTGGCGCCGAGGAAGGGGGCGATGGCGTGGAACTTGCCGCCGATGCCCGCGGGGATGAATTCGAGCTTCTCGTCGGGGATGGCCTCGTCCATGATCCGCTCGACGTCCTCGATGGTGGTATGGACGTCGGTCTCGAACTCGCCTTCTTCCCAGGTTTCGGTGAGGGGGATGAGGTGGAAGGCGGCGATGAAGTCGCGGCTGTCGTGGGCGAAGCGGACCATATCGCCCATGTACTTGTCGTTGATGTTGCGTGCGACGCAGCACATGATGGTGTGGCGTCGGGTGCTGAATTTCCGGAGGTTTTCGAGTCCCTTGACCTTTTTGTAGTAGGCGGAGGGATTCTTGCGGAGGCGGTCGTAGATTTCGGCGGCGGGGCCGTCGAAGCCGAAGAGGACGGGGACCTTGGCGTCGCAGATCCTCTTGCAGTATTCCTCGTCGGCGAGCTTCAGGCCGTTGGTGACGATGCGAACGCGGATCTGGTGCTGGCGGCACAGGTCGATGATCTCGAAGAGGTCCTTGCGGACGGTGGGCTCGCCGCCGAAGAGCTGGATGGTGGGCTTGGGGTCCATGGCGGCGAGGCCGGCGATAACCTTCTCGAAGTACTCCATGGGGGGATGGAACTCGAAGCCCATTCCCGGGATGTTGGCGATGCAGATGGGGCAGTTCATGTTGCAGCGGTTGGTGACGTCGAGGAAGACCATTCGTGGGTGGTGCTGGTGGGTGCACTCGGTGCAGTTGATGTGGCATTCGCCGGTGCGCTCGGGGTCGTAGTGCCAGATTTCGCGCTTGCGCTTCCACACGGCGGCGTCGTTGCTCACGAGGGCCTCGGTGACCCCGCAGTCGGGGCATTCCTTGGTGATGTAGACCTTGCCGTCGCGGATGACGTGTGTGGCTGGGATGCGCTTTCGGCACTTCTCGCAAATGCCGTACATGGTGGGAGGCACGGGATCACCTCATGGGCGTTGGGGACGCGCTCGGGGGGGCGCGGTGTTTGGGCTACTTCGCGGCGGGCTTCGCCGCCTCGGCGGGTTTCGGCTTCGCCGCAGGGCTGTCGTCGTTCACGATGTCGATGGTCGTCCAACCGAGCAGGAAGTCGAGCACCTCGACGGGATGCAAACCAAGGTATAGGCCGAACCAGCCTATATGAATGTTGCGCCTTCACGAGAAGAACTGCGGCCACGGCGGGGGCGTTGGGTTCTCGCTGAGCCAGGCCGCGCCCTCCTTGTAGGCCTGTGTGCGGGTGGGCAGTGCCGCGCCCTTCGCCTCGAGCTTCTTCCGTGCGTCCTGATGGAACTGATGAGGGTCGCGGGGGTCGAACTTGCCGATCTGGAGCTCCTCGCTTCCGCACAGCAGCAGGCCCCACGTGTGGTCGTGGATGTCCATGATGCCCGCTTGGCGGTTCCCCACGCCCAGGTACTTGCCCTCGATGTGCGAGTAGCCCAGCGGCATGACGTTGAAGAAGTCCAGGTGCAGTGCGATCCCCGGCTTCTGCGACAGTGTGATCCCCGGGTCGAACATGTCCTTCGCGTCGTTCGCTCGGTCCGCGAGGTAGGTGCTTGTGCACCCGCAGCATGCGAGGAGGGCGGGCAGGATACAGCGGCGCACTCTCATCGTCGGCAGCTCCTTATGGCGTCTCGGCAAGGGGCACTTCAGGGCACGATTATACGTGGAGTGGGGGCGCACTGTCAATGTGTGCGGACCGCTTCTTGACCGGGGGTCGGGCGGCGGATTAGAATTGGGGGCGCCTGCGGGCGGCCTGGTCCGCCCGACGGCTCCCCGACCCCGTTTCCCCGACCCGCCTTGTGGGGCATAGATGGCAAGATGAAGAGCACGCGACGATGGGCGTGGGCCGCCGCTCTCCCGGTGCTTCTGGCGCTGGGCTGTGCGCGGGTGGACCCCGTGGTGCCCTACCAGTCGGCCCGCGAGCGGGCCAGGAGGCCCGCACCCGTGCAGCCGGCGCCGGCCCCGCCGCCGCCCGCTCGGGCGGCCCGCGCCGAGCCGTCGGCCCTGCTGCGCGTCGCCTGCTTCCTGCCCGACCGCGTGCTCGACCTCCTCGACATGGTTTCGTTCGGCATCGGGATCGGGTACGGCTTCGACATTCATCGCCAGGTCACCTGTCTGTTCCACGTGCCCACGCTGGGCATGTACAAGTCGGTGAACCTGGTGAACTGGTACTACAAGCGGAACCTGTGCATGTGCACGCGGGAAGAGACGGAGTTCGGCCTGCTGCCGTTCGTGCTCTACAGGTCGGAGTTTTTCGGCGGGGGGACGGGCTGGGACAAGGGGGCGCTGGGATCGGGGGTGAAGGAGTATGCGTCCGTGGGCCTCGGGAGCCCTGGCGACCCCATCCACGAGGAGCGGTTCCGCGACCCATGGGCCATCGGCGTGCACTACGGCCCCGTGCTCCTGAGTCCCCGCGTGGAGCTGGAGCTGCATCCCGTGGAGATCGTGGACTTCCTGCTCGGCTTGGTGAGCCTCGGATACCTGGACGTGACGGATGACGACTGGCTGACGGCCGCGAGCGGCGGCGCGCCCCGACCACCTGATGCCGCCTCCGCTTCGCCCCGCTGACCGCGCCCGCGCCGCCGTTTGCCTGGCACCCAGGCTTCTCCTATACTGGAGGTTTGCGTGACGGATACCGCGCCCAGCCGGGAGGGCACCGTCGCTGCCAGGAGTTGCACTGCATGAACCACGCTTTCTGCAACACGTGCCAGAAGCTCGTGCCCGCCGACACCGTCGAGCGCGAAGGCCGCATGTACCTCGCCAAGCACTGCCCCGAGTGTGGGGAGACGGAGACCCTGATCTCGGGCAACGCACGCCGCTACATGGCCAAGCGCGCCCTGGACGCCGGGGGCGACCAGCAGGCGTGCCGCCTCAACTGCCTGAACTGCAAGCACGCCCAGCCGCCGACGCTGATTTTCATCGACATCACGAACCGCTGCAACCTGAACTGCCCGATCTGCATCAACAACACGCCGAGCATGGGCTTCCTGTTCGAGCCGCCGCTCGAGTACTTCGAGACGATCTTCGCCCACTACGCCACCTACCAGCCGCGGCCTGCCATCCAGCTCTTCGGCGGCGAGCCCACCGTCCGCGACGACCTTTTCGACATCATCAAGATGGCCAAGGCCCATCACCTGGCCCCGCGCGTGGTCACCAACGGCCTGAAGCTGGCCGACGAGGACTACTGCCGACGCCTCATCCAGACCCGCGCCACCATCCTCATCGCCTACGACGGCGCGAACCCCAGGACCTACGAGGAGTTGCGGGGCTCCGCAAAGGTGCTCGACCTCAAGCAGAAGGCCCTTGCGAACATCCGCACCATCGGCGGGGCGAAGGTGACCTTCATGACCTGCCTCGCCCGCGGCTTCAACGACGACGAGATCCCCGAGATTTTCGCCCTCTGCCACGAGCACGTCGGCACCGTCCGCGCCATCTACTTCATGCCCCTCGCCCACTCGTGGGACCCGAAGGACTGGGATTTCCACCCCGAGCGGATGACCACCGAGGACGTCGAGGAGATGGTCGACGACGCCTTCCCCGACGATGCGCTTGACTTCCTGCCCGCCGGCTTGCTGGGCCAGCTTCCTGCACTGAAGCGGTGCCTGCGCGTCAAGCCCCTCCCCTTCCTCGGCGCCCACCCGAACTGCGAGAGCGTGTACCTCCTGCTCTCCGACGGCGAGGACTACGTGCCCCTGGCACGCTATCTCAAGGGCACGACCACCGAGATGGCCCAGGCGTTCCTCGACGCCGAGAAGCGCCTGGCGAGCCGCGTGGAAGCCCTGGACACCGGCTGGTGGGGGCGGCTGCTGGCCCGCCTGCACCTCAAGGACGCCGCCCTCTTTCTCAAAGGCATCCGCACCGTTTACTCCGTCTTCCGCCGCCACGGCCGGCTGGACGTCATTCTCAAGGGCCGCGGCCTCGGCAAGGTGCTCCACGGCCTCGCGATCCCCATCGGCCTGCTCTTCGGGCGCAAGTCGCGCCGCCTCATGGAGCGCCACACCACCGTCCACGGCGTCCTCCAGATCATCATCCTGCCGTTCGAGGACAAGGAGAACATCGAGACGGATCGGCTCGTGCGCTGCCCCGCCTCATTCGCCTTCGTCGACCCCGAGGGCGGGGCGGTCAAGAGCGTGCCGGTGTGTGCGTGGGGGCTGCACAAGACGCCGATGATGCGCAAGATCGCCGACCACTACACCGCCGAGGCGCCCAAGCCCGAGGCCGTCGAGGCCGAGGGCTGAGCAGAACGCGACACGCCCGCGAACCCGAAGGCTCGCGGGCGTGGCTGCCCAGTGGGCGAGAGAATGAGCTCGGCTCACTTGTCGTGAAGCACCACCTCCGTGTGCGTGGGGTCGTGCGAGGAATCGCCTCGCACAACACACTTGCAGAGCCGGTGCACGGGGGCCGGTGGTTCCGCCCCCTCGATGTCCGTGAACGGCGACCACGAGCCGATCGAATCGAGCATATGCTGCGAGTAGCGGCGGCCGCCGCAGCGCGTGCACATCGTGAACTGCGGCTCCCGCTTCGCCCTGCTCGGATCGATCAGCGGAGCCCAGGGCCACTGCCCAAGCTTGTAGCCGTCGTCGCCCGCAATGTCGATCCCCGCGAAACCCAGCACGAAGTCCACCATCTCCATGTACCGCAGATTGCCAACTGCACCCACGTAACCTACGTGGATATGGTGCATTCACGAAGGGGTGTAGGACGGCCTGCCGTAGGGTGGGAGCAGGAGGCCCAACACGCCGACCCCCTGGCGGTCGAGCGTGCCCGGGATCGCGCGGTCGAAGTCGCCCCAGCCCACCTCTTCGTAGCCCCAGGCCACGAGGCCGAGGCTCGCCTGGTAGAATGACGTCACGCCGAGTTGCCCGCCCCCCAGACCCAGGAAGTAGCCGTCCACGTAGGCGATCCCGCCCGGCGAGACGGACACGCCGTTGCCATACACGGCGAAGCCCGGCTTGGTGGACCAGGTGAGACCCACGTCGAAGGTCTCGAAGGCATCTTCCACGCGGTCCTGGAAGTAGAGCGCCACCGCGTGGCCGGGGCCCTTGGCCCGCTTGGGCAACGACGTGCAGCCTATGGCAAGGCACGCCCCCAGCGCCACAATCAGCGCGGGCACTTCACGCACCAACGTCCGTCTCCTCATCCGCTGCTCCTCTGAATGCTGCGCCACTGGGGTAGATGAACCCTATGGCCCAGAACCTGGCGGCCCTTGCGTCCTTTGTTCACGACGGGGAGAAACACGATCGGGGAACGGGGCGAATCACGCCCGCACAGGCTGGTAGCCGCTCCTCAGCGGGCCCGCCCGCCTCGATGGGGATTGGTCCAGCTATCATAGCACACTCTGAGCCGCATGCAAGCCCTTTCTAACGCTCCGCCCCGCCTACCCCGCATTTCTCACCAGCTCTGGCCGCCAGTGTCCGCCGTACGGCGGATCGCGTGTGCGTCCTGGCCTGAAACGAGAATGAGCGCACTGGGCACGAGCAGACTGTCTGCGAGGGGACGTTGGCATCTGGCGTTATCCTCAGGTTCTTTCACCAGATGCTGCGCTCACGCCCAGACCTGGTGAGAAAAGCGGGCTCACGCCAGCACGCCCCCGATTCTACCCGCCCCGTTTAACACCGCCGTGAGTTGTCCATTACAACTCTGTCAGGCTCGCCAGTCCCGGTCGCCGCGTGCGGTGGCGGGGGTGCGAGGGTGACGGCGGGCGGCGCCCCGAGCGTCGCCGATACGCCCTCGGCCACGTCGATCAAGCCGTCCCGCACGATGGCCTGCACGCAGGCGTTGCCATAGAGTGTCTGAAGCGCCCGGACGAAGGAGGCGACGAGTCGCCTGCGCGGCTGGTGTGCCAGGTGCAGAAACGGGTCGAGCGGCGCGGTTGTGCACAAGGCTGCTGTGGAGCGAAGGCTCCGGTGGTCTGGGGTGGGAGCGCGTGGGCGGTGGGGACATGGAGCGGCCGGGCCACATCGGTGATGCGGCCCGGCCGGGGGGTCTCGCGCCATCCCCGCGGGGCAGGGCAGGCGGTTTGGGCGTCAGAGGGTCAGGACTTCTTGCTCGTCTTGACCGTCTGTGTGGCGATGACCTGTTCGACGTGGGACTTCTTGCCACACTTGGGGCACTTGGCCTTGCCCTTGGCCTTGTCGAACTGCGTCCAAGTCATCGTCGCGCTGAACTGCTTCCTGCATGCCGAGCAGAGGAATTCGTAGCTTGGCATTGCAGCCTGTCTCCGTGGGCGGTGCTAGAAGCCTCCTCCGCCGTATCCGCCAGGGCCGCCGGGGCCGCCGGCGGGAGCTGCGGGCTTCTTCTCGGGGATCTCGGCCACCAGGGCATCGGTGGTGAGGAGGAGTCCGGCGACGCTTGCGGCGTTCTGGAGTGCGCTGCGTACGACCTTGGTGGGGTCGATGATGCCGGCGACCACGAGGTCGCAGTACTTGTCGGCGAGCGCGTCGTAGCCCTCGGTGGGCTCCATGTCCTTGATCTTCTCGAGGACGACGGCACCGTCGAGCCCTGCGTTCTGGGCGATCTGCTTGAGCGGTGCCACGAGGGAGCGGCGAACGATGTCGGCACCGATTGCCTCGTCGCCCCTGAGCTTGAGGCCGTCGATGGCGTCGACCGCGCGGCACAGGGCCACGCCGCCGCCAGGGAGGATGCCCTCCTCGACGGCCGCACGAGTGGCGTGCAGGGCGTCTTCCACGCGGGCCTTCTTCTCTTTCATCTCCACTTCGGTGGCGGCCCCGACGTTGATCTGGGCGACGCCGCCGGCGAGCTTGGCGAGGCGCTCCTGGAGCTTCTCGCGGTCGTAGTCGCTCGTTGTGCTCTCGATCTCGTTCCTGATCTGGCCGATGCGGCCCTGGATGGCCTGCGTCTCGCCCGCACCTTCGATGATGGTCGTGTTGTCCTTGTCCATCACCACCTTCTTGGCGCGGCCCAGGTCGGTGAGCTCGATGCCGTCGAGCTCGATGCCGAGGTCTTCGAAGATGGCCTTGCCGCCTGTGAGGGTGGCGACGTCCTGGAGCATGGCCTTGCGGCGGTCGCCGTAGCCGGGGGCTTTTGCGGCGGCGCACTTGAAGGTTCCGCGGAGCTTGTTGACCACGAGGGTGGCCAGGGCTTCGCCTTCGACCTCTTCGCTGATGATGACGAGGGGCTTGCCGCTCTTGGCGATCTTCTCGAGGAGCGGGATGAGCTTCTGGATGTTCGAGATCTTCTTCTCGTGCACCAGAATGTAGCAGTCCTCGAGCACCGCCTCCATCGAATCGGGGTCGGTCACGAAGTAGGGGCTCTGGTAGCCGCGGTCGAACTGCATGCCCTCGACCCACTCGACGCTCGTGTCGATGGTCTTGCCTTCTTCGACCGTGATGACGCCGTCCTTGCCGACCTTCTGCATGGCCTCGGCGATCATCTTGCCGATCTCGGCGTCGTTGTTGGAGGCGACGGCGCCGACCTGCGCGATTTCCTTCTTGCCCTTGACCTCGGTGGACATCTCCTTGAGGCGGGCGACGATGGCCGTGACCGCCTTGTCGATGCCGCGCTTGAGGAGCATGGCGTTGGCGCCGGCGGTCACGTTCTTGAGGCCCTCATCGTAGATGGCCTCGGCGAGCACGGTGGCGGTGGTCGTGCCGTCGCCGGCCACGTCGCTCGTCTTCGAGGCGACCTCGCGGACCAGGCGGGCGCCCATGTTCTCGTACTTGTCCTTGAGGTCGATTTCCTTGGCGACGGTCACGCCGTCCTTGGTGACGGTGGGGGCGCCCCAGCTCTTCTCGAGGATCACGTTGCGGCCACGCGGGCCGAGCGTGATCTTGACAGCCCGGGCCAACATCTTGAGGCCCCGGCGGATGCCCTCGCGGGCCTCCTGCTCGAATGCCAGTTGCTTTGCTGCCATCTTGTTCGTTTCCTCCGATAGTGGCTTCGGTCTTGGGTCCACGCCCGGCGCGTCGCTACTCGACGATGGCCAGGACGTCGTCCTCCTTCATGATCAGGTAGTCGTTCCCGTCGATCTTGACCTCCGTGCCCGAATACTTCCCGAAGAGCACGGTGTCGCCCTTCTTGACCTGGAGGGGGACGATCTTGGCGTCGTCGTTGCGGCGTCCCTCACCGACGGCGATGACCTTGCCCTGAATGGGCTTTTCCTTCGCGGAGTCGGGAAGGACAATTCCGCCGGCGGTCGTTGTTTCCGCCTCGATCCGTTCGACGAGCAGGCGGTCGCCCAACGGGATCAGCTTCGTTGCCATCCTCTTGCCTCTCCTTCCTAGGGTACTGAGCAGAAGTCGCTTGAAGGCCGGCGGCCAAGCCGCCACGTGCCTTCAGTCCGACAACCATTCCACCCGTGACTAAAGAGCAAATAGTGTACCCTTCGTCGTGAGGGTGCGGGCAAGCCGCCGAAGTGTCTACCCGCAAAGCGCTTGCACGTGCTTCGCCCGCCGCGTTCCAGCACCCCTCGTCCTGCCAGAATGGCAGCAGACGGGAGAGCCGCCCGCGCCGACGCCTGCCAGAGTGACAGCCCGCCGCGCCGGCCCGTCGCGCCGCGCTCCGCGCGGGCGGTCATGGGCATAATCCGTATCCTGATAAACACTTACGGCGCAGGAAGGACCAGGCGGAGCACTGTGGGGGCGGGCGGCTCACCAGTCGGCGAGCGAGCCGTCTTCGTGCCACAGGCGCGGGTTCTCGTGGCTGCCGTCGTAGAGTTTCTCGGCGACGGCCTCCTCGTCGACCTCGATGCCGAGGCCAGGGCCGGCCGGGACGGCCACGTGGCCGTCGGCCACCTCGAAGGGCTGCTCGAGGTAGCCCTCGCCCAGGTTCACCTGCTCCTGGCACAGGAAGTTGGGCGTGGCCGCATCCACCTGGAGGCACGCGGCCAGAGCGATCGGCCCCAGGGGACAGTGGGGCGCGATGGCCGCGTAGTAGGTCTCGGCCATGGCGGCGATCTGGCGGGTCTCGAAGATGCCGCCGGCGTGGGAGACATCGGGCTGGAGGATGGCGGCGGCCTGCTTCTCGAGCACCTCGCGGAAGCCCCATTTCGTGAACAGCCGCTCGCCCGTGGCCACGGGGATGCTCGTGGACCGCGCGATCGTCACCATCGCGTCCACGTTCTCCGGCAGGCACGGCTCCTCGATGAACATGGGGCTGAAGGGCTCGAACGCCCTGGCAAGCTGGACCGCCATGGCCGGGCTCACGCGGCCGTGGAAGTCGATCCCGATCTCCACCCCATCCCCCACGGCCTCGCGGAGCGCGGCCAGCCGCTCGACCGCCTGGGCGACGAAGGCCGGGCTCTCCACGATGCGCATCGCACCGAACGGGCACGTCTTGAGCGCCGTGAAGCCCTGCTCGAGGCGGCTCCGGCCCGAGGCCGCGTACGCCTCCACGTCCTGCCCGCCCACGTGGGCGTACACGCGGATGCGCTCGCGCACCGCACCGCCCAGAAGCTGGTGCACGGGCACGCCGAGGGACTT
>Ga0272441_10012913_pt1 | contig 12109 bp, 7 predicted proteins | sample SSMProp6N_FD_193582 | JGI IMG/M metagenome (GOLD analysis project Ga0272441, IMG submission 193582) | Marine sediment archaeal communities from Little Sippewissett salt marsh, Falmouth, MA, United States - SSM-Prop-6N | ecosystem: Environmental > Aquatic > Marine > Wetlands > Sediment ...
TTCTCGCATGGCAGCATCGTCGCGCGGGAGTACGGCCTGCCCGCCGTGGTCAACGTGGGCAACGCCACCAAGATTATCAAAACCGGCCAGATCATCCAGGTGGACGGCGATCGCGGTGTCGTAAAAATACTTGAATAAATCAGTTCTTGCGAATGTCGTACGCGAAGAGCTTCTCCGAATGGCGCAGGTAGAGCCGCCCTCCGCAGATGACGGGATGCGACCAATAAAGGCCTTTTCCACCCCAAGGCAGACGAAACGAACTGACCTGATGCCACTTCTCAGGCGTAACCTCGACCAGTGACATGATGCCCCGCTCGTTCAGGCAATAGAGCATACCATCGGCATAGGTCAAAGATCCCTTGCCGTCGACTCGCCACCGCTGGTCTCCACTCTTAAAATCAAGGCAGAACCAGCCACGGGCCTCATGGCCGGCGCCGTAGAGGTGACCGTCCAGCAGCAACACGCCGCCGTGGTGGTTGTCCAGCAGATCGCTTTTCCAAAGCTCTTCCACCACGAATTCGCCACTCGTCTGCCGCTTGGGCTGCAGCATAATGCTTCCGCCGCCATATCCGCTTGACGCGTACACCCATCCGTTGCTGGCAATGACGTCGGTGGTGCTGTTGCTCCGAGCGTTGCCGAACGGATAGTCCCAGAGCAACCGCCCGTCGCCCGGAGCGAAGGCGAAGATCCGCTTGGCACTCATGGTCATGATCTGCTCCACGCCGTCGATCTCTGCGACCACCGGCGAGGAATACCCGATAGGGTCCTGGATGCTGGAATTGGCCCATACCGTGCGTCCCGTACGCTTGTCCAGTGCAACAACGTGACCGTCAGCGCCGCCGGGACAGCAGAAAAGGGAATCGCCGTGAATCAACACGGATTCACTCAAACCGTACTTCGGCCGCCCCGCCCGGAAGGTCTGAAGCACATCCACATGCCAACGCTCTTCGCCCGTTTGAAGATCGAACGAAGCCAGCCGGCCAAGCTCAGAGAGGTGATAGACCGTGTCGCCTTCGATGGTCGGCGTACCCCGAGAGCCCGAATACGGCACGGCCCACGGCTGTCTTTCGGTAGCTTCCCATGAGATCCCGTTGATTTTCTGCCACAGGATCTTGCCCGTCATGTCCAGGGCCGTTACGTGCGTTTGCTTTTCGATCATGCCGGCTGTGAAGATGCGGTCTGCCGCGATGGCAACCGAGCTGTATCCATGCCCGATATCCGACGCGGTCCACAACAATGGCGGTCCATCCTCCGGCCAGCTTTGCAAGAGACCTTTTTCGACGGATCTATTATTCCGTTCGGGGCCATGGAAACACGACCATGACGTTGCGGCCTCGACGAGCGATGTCATCGCCGCAACAAGAAGCAGCGAGCTTATACGTCCTCGGGTTAGCATGAATGACTCCTCAACTGATATTTTCGGCTTCACTTTTTAGAATTGCTCTTCTTGCCTGTTTGAATGTCACGCCCTATCTGAGAAATCCAGGAGAAAATAATCAACGGCTCTGTCGCAACAGCCACTGATGAACGAACGCTGCGGCAAGCCAGACCGCGAAGCTCGCACAAAGCACCATCCGGGAAATCTATGAAGTAGCTCCATACTCGAAGCGAGCTTTATTCTTACTTGACGAATCTGATACTGATCGGATAGCGATACTCTTCACCGCGGCTGGATTTGACCGCCGCCATGATACAGAAAACTAAATCCGCGATTCCAATCACCGGCATCAAGATAAATCCTATACACACAAAAGCCAGTAGGCCCGAAGCCACCCACGCGATCAACACGGTAAGCTGAAAATTCAGCGCCTCCTTGCCGTGACGATCCACAAACGGCGAATCGTCTTTCTTGATGAGCCAGATAATCAGTGGACCTAAAAAACCGGTGAAGATGGCCAGGATGTGACATAACAAGGCCATATTCGTGTCATCCTTGCCGACTGATGCCGGTTCAGCTCCGGACGGTTGGGGTTCACTCACAGGCTGGTCTGTGTGTTCCGCCCCGGCATTTTCCGGAGCCTGCGGATTTTCATTGCCTTCTGCCATAGTTCGACTCCATCCACTATAACTCTAATCCGATTCCATACAGTGTTCTTCTCCTAACAAAGACCCAATGAACCGTCAAGAAGAAAAAACCTACATAGTGGTCAATCACGAAGACGAGGACCGGCGCCGCTTACATCGATCGGTTTTATACCCAACCCGAGCGCGGGCGAATCGTCCGCATAGATGACTTGTCCGTCGTTATATTGGACGAGGATCGGATCGGTCAATACGTTGTCCCGACCGGCCTCTAACGCACTGGCACCAGCCCGGCTATAGCCTTTAAGTTTACGGCGTTGGACGATTCCTTCGGCGCTGAATAACACATTACGCCGAAGCGTCGTTATCGCATCCGGATTCTCAAAGACGATCTTACCTTTGGCGTGGATGACGTTCCCCTCGAACGTGTAATCCGACGACTTGGGAAAAGTGATCCCGACATCAGCGTCGCTGATGAAAACATTATGGCGGATGGTGCTGTTACGGGCCATGTGATTGTGGGAAGGCCGAACGACGCCGATTGATAGGTTGCCCTCGACGAGAAAGTTTTCGGATCTTTCGTCGAGGTAATACGCCGAAGCGCCGTAGCCTCCCGTGTCGATAATGTCCCGGATGAAATTGCCCTGTAGCACGAGTTCTTTGCCGGCGAAGCAATAGATGCCACCACCGTCGTGCAGCTCCCGCATCGCACGGTAGATAAGATTGTGCTCGATACGGTTCCTTTCGCCGCCGCAATTGATCGCGGTATAGGTGCAATCATGGATTTCGTTATGACTGATCCGGCAATCCTTGCCACCCCCTTGAAGAGCGATAGCGCTGGGATAGGTCAGGCCGATATCGTGGATATGATTGTCAGTAACGATACACTTGGTTCCCCGGCACCGGATGCCGCACGCGCCGACGTGGTGAACGTGACATCTTTCGATATGCAGGTTGTTGCCCGAAGCCTTGATTCCCTGGCCGCCCACGTTGACAATGTCCAGTCCAATCAGACGGCAGTTCTCGGCAAATGTGACAGAGACTGCTCCATCATACCGGCCCGCCCCGAAGCCGCCTGTCTCAAGGGGTGTCGTTGTCACCGAGAGGGTAAGGCCGCGAAGGGTGATGTCCTCGACGGGGCTTTCTTTCGTGCCCTGAATGCGAATGATGGATTCGATGGTCGGAGCGACGACCTCCGCCTCGGCCATATCCTCTCCGGGCAGCGGCCAATAGACCAGCTTGCCGTCTGTACGGTCGAGATACCACTGACCCGGCTGTGTCATTCCCTCACGGATATTCCAGATCACGTATTTATTGACGCCGAACGCCCCCGGCGGGTGGCCGGAGGGCTTGGCAAAAGTCAGCGTCCGGGATTCGCTGTCCATCGCCTTCAAGCCGACCAGCGACTCGTCCCACATATGGTAGATGGTGATTTCTGCGTTGTGGACATCCAGCCAGGGACCGACATCGCCGGGGCGGTATGTCAACGTCGTGAGCTCCTGACGTGTCGGCTTGCGCTGCCAACCACCGCCCGTGGTGCTCATCCAGCGAACATCGAAGCGGTTTGCGTGCGTAAAAAATCCCTTCTCAGGCAGCCGGGCGCGCTGGCAGAAGCGCCCGTTCACAATCAGCGCACGAAAATCCCATTGCCGTTCTTTGACGCCGGGCAGGGCAATGGAATAGAACTTCCGTCCATCCTTTTTCCATCTGCCAATTTTCCTTCCGCCATAAAGACACACATTGGCTCTCGGCGCCGGTTCTATGGTTAAGCCCGTATCGCGGTTATCCAGTACGAGCGGCTCATCGAAGTAATATTGTCCGGCTTGTATAACGATCTTGCGTGTCAGGCCAGCTTTAAGCCTTCGGGCGGCGCGGCATGCGGCCTGCAACGTCGCAAACGGACCATCGGTTCGTTCATCATTAGGAATCGATAGCCGTCCCGACCAAGAGTCGTTGCCATTCACGGCGACAAAAAAGACACCCTCTTTGACGCCAACGACTTGAGCAGCCGCTGGTAAGGAACCGATGGTGAGAACGACCAGGGATGAAACAAAAAGACAGTGTATTTTCATCACTTTATTCCTCTGGCGGATTCCGGCAGCCAGACTGCCATCTCGTTCTTACTTCGGTGCGCCCAGGCGTAATAGGGAATGGCCGTGATAGCAATATCCTTCAAGACCGTTTCCCCATTGACATCCGGCCAGCGAATCTTTCCCTGACCCGTAATGGTCACCACACCGCCTAATAAGTCATCGCGGTATTGCGTCTCAAACACCGCATCAGGGGGCAAAACAAGGTTCGCCACGCCTTTCGGATTATCCGCTCCCTCAAAACAGTACACAACGGGTCCCCGCTGGAGAGCGATACGCCCCGCGTTGGTCTTGACTTTCCTGTGGGATCGCACCCGGCGAACCGGCATTGGCAGATTCAACGCGATAACATCACCCACTTGCCACGCCCGTCGAATCCGTACATAGCCATTGACAATTCCCAAAGGGATCGGTTCATCGTTGACCTTGACCGTCACTTTCCGCTGGCTCCAGTCTTTGGGTCCGAGGTCCGAATAGAGGTACAGATCGCTCGGGACGGGACTCTCTTGCGTCCAGCCCGGGATACGAATGCACACCGTAAACGCCTTCCGGGCGGTACCGGCGTCCGGCTCGATCATGATCTTGACGAGCCCCTCCCACGGATAGCGCGTCTGCTGCGTCACGCGTACGGGATGCTCACCCATCCGGATCGTCGCGTTGCCGCTAACGAAGAGGTTCACGTACAGGCTATCCCGGCTCTGCGCGTACGCATATCCCGGCAGAGACGGCAAGAAACGCACGATGTTCGTCGGGCAGCAGGCGCAGCCAAACCACGGGCTCCGCTGATACTTGCCGTCGCTGGCCAGCGGATTCGGGTAGAAGAATCTGTCGCCGCTCAGCGAGATCCCGGAAAGAAATCCGTTGTAAATAACGCGTTCCAGAACGTCGATGTACTTGGCATCGGCGTGCAACAACGCCATCCGATGGTTCCACATCGCATTGGCAATAGCGGCGCAGGTTTCACAATAAGCCTCCTTGTTGGGCAGCTCGTAACCAACGCCGAAAGACTCGCCGCCGCCGCGGGCGCCGATCCCCCCGGTGATATACAGCTTTTTCGATACGACGTCCTGCCATATCCTCTCGAGTGCTCGAGTGTAGCCGGTCTTCGGCGTCAGGGCGGCGACGTCCGCCATGCCGGTATATAAATAGCCAGCCCGGACGGCGTGTCCGACCGCACGGTTCTGTTTGACGACCGGTTCATGGTCCTGGCAATAGTCGCCATAGATCTCGCGTTCCCCGGCCCGGCCGCGCTCGTCGAGAAAGAATCGGGCCAGCGCCAGATACCTGGCGTCGCCGGTGACGCCGTACAATTTCACGAGTCCGATCTCGATCTCCTCATGGCCCGGCACGTCCCGCCTTTTGCCGGGTCCGAAAACGCGGTCAATCAGATCGGCATTTTTGATCGCCACGTCAAGCAACGTCCGTTTGCCCGTTGCCCGATAGTGCGCCACGGCGGCTTCGTACATATGCCCGACGTTGTACAGCTCATGGCTGGACTGAAGGAGCGACCAGCGCGTCTCGCCGGCCCCCCGGGGCAAACGACCCGGATCGATGGTACGGCACGTGTACAGATAACCGTCCTGCTCCTGCGCCGCGGCGATCTTGGCGATCAACTCGTCCAGATACTGATCCAGCTCGGGATCGGGATAAAGGTTCAACGAGTAGGCGGCTCCTTCGATGACTTTGAAAACGTCCGAATCATCAAAGCGAATACCTTTGAAGGGTCCTTCCATCAAACCGCCGGCCTTGGCGAAATTGTCGATTCGCCCGGTTTCCTCGCATTTCTTGAAATCATAGGGGATGGTCACCTCACGATTGGTCTGCATTCGCGGCGTCCAAAACGCATCGGCGAAGGTGACCGCCGTGAAGGGCACCGCCGTCACACGCTCAGGTCTCTGCACCTGGCAACCCGTCAGACATAAAAAGAAACCCGCTATCGAAATGGCGATAACACGATGTTCTGTTTGCTTTACCCTCTTCATTCTTCACTCCTTTGAATCATATATAAAAAACTGGGTGTCGCTCCTATGGACACTCTTGCGAGCCTTCAAGGCCGGTTTTAGGTTTTTGCGTCCGCCTCAATGATTGTTTCGGTCGGACCCAATAGTTTATAGCGAATGCCGCGCCAACAGATCGTCCTGCCGAAGGCGGAAGAGACGATGAGAAACAACAGTAACAGGGACCATAACCAAAATGCGAGGATGTCGGCCACATAGGCCGCCCGCATCGCTCGACGCTGCGGGGCGAGTAATTGACGCGCCATTCGCTGGCGGAGGATCACGCGCACCAGTTGACTCGCAAAAAACACCACCGGCACGGCGGTTACCATCGGCAGGCTCTTGTGTTGAATCATGGCGGCGTAGATCGCCAGCCCCGCGGCGCCCCACGTGCCCAACACCGAATACAAACTGCTCAACAAGCCGATCCACCAAATTTTCGGAGCGCTCACGCGGGTAATGAGGAACTGCCGCCGGCTGAATTCAAAAAGACTGCGCCACGTCGCGCGCTCGAAGGAGGCCACGAGGCAGGCGGGAACGAACGCCACTCTTAAGCCCGCCTTCTTGACGGCGCAACTCAATGACAAGTCGTCGCTCAAGACTTTCGGCCAGATTTGACCGAGTCCCAGCTTGCGAAACACGTCAACGCGGATCGCCATCGATCCGCCCCACGCCTGATTGAAAGGCGTATTGCCGAGCAATTGAGCGATCTTGGCGTTCAAGGCCGAGAGGGCAAGGCTTGCCAGGTTGTTCTCCTTCGGGATGTACCATCGGTAGCCGCTGGCGACGCCGTTCTTGGGCTGCCGGAGGGGATAAACGAGATGGCTAAGCCAGTTATTGCGGACGCAAATGTCGGAATCGGCAAAAGCCAAAACTTCAATATCCTCGCCGATTCTTTCATAGCAATACAGCAAATTATGAATCTTCTGGCCGCACGATTCCCCGTAGCCCGCCACAAATATCTGCACATCCTGAGCTTTCGAATCCGCCTCAAGCTGCTTTTTCAGACCGACCAATTGGCTATAAGCGGGATCCGACTCATCCGACACGACAAACCACAGCAGATAGTTCTCGTAATCCAGGTTGAAGAATGAGGCGATATTCTCACGAAACGACGCATCCAGTCCCTTGCACGGAATAATCAACACCGTTCGCGGCCGGTACCAGGAACGTTTCCTTTTGTACTTTTTAAGAGCAAATCGACAGTTGCTGTACGTTTGAAACAAGAAGACCAATTGTGAGACAATAGCCAGCAGAGCGATGTAGTCGTACCAATCCATTTTCGTTTCTTACATCCCGTATTCTGATCAAGCCGTGCTTTAGGGCACTGAAGCCAGCGGCACGATCGATTCCATTAGTTGCTCAATAGTGTAGGATTTTGCCAGATCGATCGGGAGGAGGCAACCGTGATTATGGCTGGAATCAACAATTAATAGATTCGTCCCGGCCTGTCCCCATCCCTTTTCTTGCGGCTGATGACCGAGGATAAAGATATCACAGTCCAACAGTTTGGCCATACGATTGAGCAGCGCTTGACTGTGGTTTCTGCCCCATGTCAGCAGATACGCCGATCCCGGCCTGACGATATCGTTGACCTTTAGCGGCCGGTGAAAGATCTCCGGATCGAATCGATCCACAAGGCGATTGGCGGGCAACGAATGTGAGACCCATATTCCGCTCTCGCACTTGAGGGCCAACGGCTGTGAGAATAAAAGCTGCCTCGTGGCCAATTCAACACCCGCGACGGCTTTCTGAAATTCCCGCTCCATGGCCAAATGCATGGCCCGGTTCATCTCCCGGCCGTCCTTCATCACTTCGTTGTTATTGATATACGCCGTATCGTGGTTTCCCATAATCACATGGACGCGGTCGGGATAGCGCAGTTTATAACGGATAACGTCGTACAGGAGCTGATACGAAAGACAGCTCCCCTGACCATCTTCAGGGCCGCCATGGATCACTTCCTGAATAAGAACGTGCCGGTCGGATTGGTTGGCCAAATCGGCAAAGGACACGATTTTCTCGAAATTCCGCCGATGTCCATGCAGGTCGCCGCTGAGAATCAGGCTGCCTTCAGCGGGCAAGTGAACGACGTTATCACGTCGATACTTGTCTGCATGATTGGCTTCAATGCCCTTTTTCAGCAAATCAATGACTGTTTGAGGCATTTTTACTCGTTTTGATCTTTCCCCCAAAGATACTGCGCACCATCAGGTCCAGCCTCGATACGACCGTCATCATATTGGGAGGTCGCTGAGTAGGGTCTTCCTCGATACAATCCATAACAAGCTTTGAAATCCCTACGGGTATCTGTCGTTTCAACTCGTGGGGCGCTCGGCGCGGCACCGTGACGGGCAAACCGAATTTATTCTTCTTGGGGATCAGCGTCGGGGCGTGTTTTCCAGTCAGTGCCCAGTACATGGTCGCTCCGAGGTTGAAGATGTCCGTTTTCGGACTAAGAGGCCGGCGTTTCACCTGTTCGGGCGCGATATAATCCGGCGTCCCCTGGATTCTCGTCTTGATGGTGCCGATCTTGCAGCTCTGACCCAGATCGATAATTTTAATCGTGCCGGACTTGTGGATCAGGATATTATTGGGTTTCATGTCACAGTGGACAAATCCATGCTGATGCATTGCATTCAGGCCGCTGGCCACCATTCGGAACACGATCAGAACGTCCCCCAGACTCAATGCGGACGAGTCCTCGAGGCTTTTACCATCAAAGTACTCCATGGAAAGCAGCATTTCTCTGACCTTGAACATGCTGCGTATTTTCCTCAAATCATAGCATTTTCGGACGTATGGGTGGTCAATATGCCGAGCGACCTTGTATTCGGTTTCCACCTGCTCGAAGATTCTCGAGTCCTCCGGCTTCTCGAAAATGACCCGCTTGAGAGCGACTCTCATTTCATTTTCTTCGTCGGAGGCCAAATAAATTGTGCTGCGGGCACCGGTTCCAATTCGCCGGATAATCGTAAAACCGCCCACATCAAGGATATCTTTTGCCATATTATTACAGTCAATCCAAGGACTATTTCATCGATGGATATCCATCCAGATTCTCTTAGGATGCGCCAAATGAGCCGCGTGTTCGATCCATTCGTCCGTCCGACAGTAAAATCCCCGTTTGTATAGGACGCAGAATAAACACCCATCCCTACGAAATTTTCTTTAAAATACCTAAAAATATACAAAAACCACCTTTATATCGAACACCAGACCGCCCTACTTAAGCTGGGTAAGCAGGAGAGTATACAACAGGATTGGGCATTTATCCAGTATCAAGGCGATTTTTCCGCCCCTCGATCAAGGAAAGTAAGCGATCCTAATGAATTGCGCGTTTGGTAATCGCCCGGTTTGAAGCAGAATGCCAAGCCTTATGGCCAAGAATAACACGGGCTGCATCGAGGCCAACAATTGGGACACACGGGGGAAATTCCGTCTCTGGGATCCCAAACGATTTTTCTTTTATTGCAGAAACTGGATATAGGCATTGGCTGGGAAGACCTAAAGGAACTGAAAATAGCCTCGGATTGTGCATCCGGAGATATTGAACCGGGAGGTCATGACGTGTCATCCATCAGCATATGATTAATCATTTGACCCATGCTTGAGTAAGACTTCGATAGCGGCTGTGTTTCTCCTTGGCTTGGCTAATCCCAGTGGCGTCTGGCCCAACGAGGTTTTAGCATTGACATCAGCCCCCTTAGCTATAAGCAACTCAATAATCTCAGGCCGGTCGTGATACGCTGCCCAGTGTATGGGCTGATAATCCCATTTATCCTTTGCTTTTATGTCAGCGCCATGAGCGATTAATACCTCTACCACGTTCTTATTGCCGAACCTGGCGGCATAATGCATGGGAGTAAACTCATAATCATCATCCCGCCCATCCACCTTAGCGCCTTTGCCCAAAAGCAATTCGGTAGTATCTTGGAATCCATTCACGGCTGCATAATGTAGAGCTGTTAGGCCTTGTTTATCTTTCGACGTAAAATCTGTAGTTCTTTCCAGTAGTAATCGCGCAATATCTATCCTATTGCCAGAGAAGGCATAGTCCAAAGGCGTCTTACCTCTGCTGTCTTCAACATTGATATCGGCACCCTTTTGAATGAGCAGTTTGGCAAGGTCCTTGCGTCCTTCGCTCACAGCGGCATGAAGTGCCGTATATGGCCCGGCATTGATATCAGCACCATTGGCGATAAGCAATTTAACCATCTCAATATTGTTGTCAATGTAGGGTGTTTCCTGTAACGAAGCCCAGCTTTCGGGAGCGTTGACATTTGCTCCATGAGCAATAAGGTATTTAGCTATGATTATATTATTCTCGTCGACTGCAACGCACAATGGCGGCCATGATCCCGCATTAACATCGGCACCAGCTTCGACGAACAACTCTACGATTTCCATCTTGCCCGATTCGACCGCCCGGCATAGTGGAGTAGCTTTTTTGTCATCTCGGGCATTTTTATTTGCTCCCTTTGAGAGGAGCGCTTTGACCTGATCAATATTACCGTCAGCTGCAGCCTGATGGAGTGGATACGTCTGTTTCTTCGTCTCTGGTCTGACTTCCACTATTGGTTTCTCTTCCCCTTTCGGATCTGTTACCCAAGGCAAGAATATACATGTCTGCCGCTCGCCCCCATGATAAATGGTTTGACGAGCGGTAACCAAAGTGGCATCAGCGTTATGGTCAGTTTCAGTATTATGATTTCGGTCGTACCATGGAAAATCAGAACTCGTAATGTCGAGGCGAACTCGATGCCCCGGAAGGAACGCATTTGAGGTCGGTCTCATGCGGATCGTGTATTTGACAACCTCACCCGGAGCGACCAAGCTGGGCTTTGCCAGCCCATCTCGATACCGTGCCCGCACCATTCCCATGGAAACGTCCCGTCCAAGGCCGCCAGGATGAACATCAATTAGTCGCACAAACCAGTCAGTGTCCCGAGCTGAAGACGATGCGTATAACTCAACTATGGGATTACCAGTAACTTCGAGACGTTCACCTAACGGTTCTGTCTGATAGACGAGGATATCCTCACGCTCAGCCAGAGACCGCTGGTCGACGGCAATCGGGCGGGCTGTTCCATGTGGGGTTGGGACTGGATTCTTGGGATCATATAGGTAATGGTCCATTCCAGTGAACTCCGGCTCATCAGTGACCAGTCTCCCCTGGCCCTTGGGGGTATTTGCATTACCATTGCTCGTGAGATAAAGAACCTTCTGCTTTGTTCGACGAAGCGGCCAATAGTGCTCATCTCTCCATTGGTTGTCACCCATGATAAAAATTTTTATGGGCGGGTCTTTTTGCACTCCGTTTTGGATTCCTTTGAGCCAATAATCGAACCACCGAATTTGCAGAGCAGTCATGTTCAAGAAAGAGTCTGGTCCAAAATCGATGTTACCAAAAGAGCTGGCAGGTCTGCTATGACCCCATGGGCCGATGATGATGCGAGAACCGCTCCGAGCTACTTCCGTTTTGGCCTCTTTGACCATGGTTCGGAAAAGCAACAGATCCCCAAGGCCGTGGTCATACCAACCGGTTATTTCAAGGTTGGGGACAGCGATCTCCTTGATGCCTTCATCAAGCTTCCAGGGATCAACATTTGGGCGCCTTAGCCATTTCTTTGCCGCTTCGGTCTCGTAACCGAAGAAATCACTTGGTAGCTCCGACCATGGAAGCCAAGAAATCCACCTTTCACGATCCTTTTGCCATAGCTTCTGGGCTTCCCAGACAGCATGCACGCCCGGGACATTTTCTCTTCGCCGCATATCGGGGGCCATTATAGTCCACCACTGCGGTCGGATACCGGGGCGGATTCCGCCAGGTCCTTCTACATCTGTGAGTTTCGCTGCTCCGCCAACAAACGTTGACATGCAAATTAACGAAGGGGGCCGCAACGGTGCTAGCCGCCACTGCAAGAACGCATTGTACGATCCTCCAAATGTTCCAATTTTGCCAGTCGAACGAGGTAGCTTGGCAGCCCACTCCACTGT
>Ga0272441_10012914_pt1 | contig 12107 bp, 9 predicted proteins | sample SSMProp6N_FD_193582 | JGI IMG/M metagenome (GOLD analysis project Ga0272441, IMG submission 193582) | Marine sediment archaeal communities from Little Sippewissett salt marsh, Falmouth, MA, United States - SSM-Prop-6N | ecosystem: Environmental > Aquatic > Marine > Wetlands > Sediment ...
TCCGTGGGAGGCAGTGTAAAGGTGCAGGACGCCCCGCGGGGAAAAGGTATATCATGGTGCTTGTAACCCCTCTGCCACAGTCTCATCCCGTTGGTCACCGAGCCGGTCACCGCTTTTACGCAGGCGATGTAGTCCTGGCTCTTGCCTTCCCTCTCGAAATTCTCGAGCATGTCAGACATGGTTAGCACCGACTTGCCCATGTCCCCGGGCGAAAGAAGCCCGTACGCCCCCTCCACCTCTATATCGTCTATCAGTATGGAATCCTGCCACTCTTTCCACGCCTTCTCGATGAGGGTCGACACCTCAACGGCGAACTCCTCCTTCGCCTCAAGGTCCGGAAAGACCGCCTTAGCCTCCTCCGCCCCTTCTGCCAAAGCCCCCGCGGCAAATCCCCCCAAGCATAACAGCAGCATTATTAGGGACGTTTCCGCTCCGCGCAAAACATTATAAATAATAGACTTAAAAATAGTCATTTTTTGTAAAAAACTAAAAATTTGTTACGTTGTAAGTGTAATTTTCACAATGTTTTGCGCGGAGCGGAAACGTCCCCATATCTTTGGTGGAGGTCGGTGAGGAGGATAAGGGGATGATCCGAGAAGGCCAGATACCGGCGGAATTTTTCGTAGAAACGGCCTTTCGGATAGTTCCTGTGCCACGGCTTTACCTCTGTCAGATAATGTATGATCACCGGATCCTCTTCGGACTCGTCGTAAAAAGGCGAGAAATTGTAACGGCCGGGGAACTCATACGTCTTCCCGGCGAAGATCACGTTCAGAAGCTGCTGGTCCTTGGTCTTGGAGAACACATCCGGCCCGAAAGTCTCAATAAGAGCCAGCGCCCTCTCCTTGAGGTCCCTCCACTCGGCAGGCCTGAACGCGAAAAGACCGGCGTTGAACCCGCGCGCGTCCCAGTCGATGCCTATGTTCCCAGCCAGCGCCTCCCTGTGCCTGGGGCGGAACATGTTCTTTACGGCGTTGACCTCCGGGACCACGCCGACGCGTCCCCCGGGAATATCAAAAAGCCCGTCCAGACTGTCCAGCACCACCATGTCCGCGTCAAGGTAAAGGACCTTTTCATGCTCCAGCGCGGCCGACTCGAACTTCAGCAGCGTGGAGCTGCCGATATAGCTGAACTTGCCTTTTCCCTCCAGCTCCACAAAAGGCTTTCTGCGCTCGACGCGCGCGAACCTCGACGCCTTGCGGTACTGGCGCGCCGTCAGCCCCCCGTCGAAAACAACCACGGGGATATCCGGGTTGGTCGCCTTCAGGCTCCTTAAAAGAGCCATGAGCGCAGGGAAGTATCCCGCGTCGCTGGAAGTAGCTACGCACTTTTCGGTCATCATACTACAAGAGGTTTTCTCAACATGACGGCGGCGGCCCCGAATATCCCCACGTCCCTTTTCAGTTTCGCCTGGACGATAGGGGTCTTATCCGCGAAGATGTTGATGGTATGCTCCAGAGCCGTCTTCCTCAATTCGCCGAAAAGCATCCTGCCCAGCAGGGATACCCCCCCTCCTATGACCACCACTTCAGGGTCCAGAAGGTTTATCATGCTTCCCAGCCATATGCCGATAAGATCGGCTTCCTCTTTTATGGTCTCGATAGCCAGCCGGTCGCCTTCCCTGGCGGCCTCCCCGATGGTGACCATCGTTATATCGTCCAGCTTACCGTCCACCATGTCAACGATGCCGGTGTCAAGGCCCGGGTCTTTCTTGAGCTTCCTCAGAAGCCGCTTGACAGTGTAGGGCCCGGAGGCGAGCGCCTCTATGCAGCCCGTGTTACCGCAGTTGCACTTCGCGTGCCGCCCGTCATAGTTTATCGTTACGTGCCCGCCCTCGCCGGCCATGCCGTTCTTGCCGTGGTATATCTTGCCGTTTATTATGACCGCGGTGCCGATGCCGGTGCTCACGGTCACGTAAAAAACGTGCTTGTACCCCTTCGCTGCGCCCCATATGACCTCGGCCATGCCGGCGGCGTTAGCGTCGTTCTCTATCCTCGTCTTTATCCTGAACTTTTTGTTTAAAAGCGAAGCCAGACGGACCTCTTTCCAGCCCGGGAGGTTCGGCGGGTTATGGACTATGCCGTTCAACGGATCCAGCGGGCCCGGGGCGCAGGCGCCTATGCCTTCTATTTCCTTCTTCTTAACTCCGGATATCCTGAGGACCTCTTCTATCGAGGCGTACACCTGTTGAAGGGAGTGATCTATACCCTTCTGGGCTAGCGTCGGAAGGACCACCTTCTCTATCAGTTTTCCCTGTTTGCTGACTATCCCGGTGGCTATTTTTGTCCCGCCGATATCCACGCCTATTACATATTTTTTCATATGAGAACACTCCCTTTCAGGATATTATCACACAAATTTTTGATGTTAACAAGCAACTTCAGGAAAGGCGGCCGCGGTAATCCTCGTATCCGAATTTCTTTATGACCTCGACCTTTCCGAGGGCCGGGTCATACACGGCTATATCCGGAAGACGGACGCCGTTAAAGGTGTTGTTCTTGACCATGGTGTAGTGCGCCATGTCAGTGAAAACCACCCGGCTGCCGGGCTTGAGCGGCCCGGGGAAAGAATAGTCCCCTATCACGTCGCCGGCGAGGCATGTCATGCCGCCCAGCCTGTAGGTGCGCGCTAATTCTCCCGGCTCTCCCGCCCCTATTATCCCGGGCCTGTACGGCATCTCGAGGACATCCGGCATGTGCGCGGCCGCCGAAGTGTCAAGCACGGCTATTTCGACGTCGTTATGCACGATATCCAGGACTTCCGCGACGAGGTACCCGGCATTGAGGGCTATCGCCTCGCCCGGTTCGAGAAAAACATCCACGCCGTATTTTTCCCGGAAAGACCTGACCAGCCGGATAAGCCTGTCGACGTCATAATCCGCGCGCGTTATGTGATGCCCTCCCCCGAAATTGACCCATTCCATCTTTTCTATTAAGCCTCCGAACTTTTCCTCGACGGCCGCGAGGGTCCTCTCGAGCGCGTCGGGACCAAGCTCGCATAAAGTGTGAAAGTGCAGGCCGGTTATCCCCTCAAGGTCCTTCCCCTCGAACCTCTCTCTTTTTATCCCGAGGCGGGAACCTTTTTTGCACGGGTCATAAAGCTCGACCTTGACCTCGGAGTGCTCCGGGTTTATACGCAGGCCGCATTTCAGTCCCGGTTTTTTCTCGCGTATAACGGGCCTGAAGCGCTCCCACTGGCTGAAAGAATTGAAGATGACATGGCTTGAATAACTTAAAAGCTCCTCGAACTCGCCCCCCTTGTATGCCGGGGCGCATACATGGACCTCGCCGCCGAATTCCTCGCGCCCCAGCCGGGCCTCATCAAGAGAGCTGGCGGATACGCCTGAAAGGTATTTCTTTACCAGGGGAAAGACCCCGTACATCGCGAAGCCCTTGAGGGCGAGCAGGACCCCGCAGCCGGCTTGCTCCCGAACGCCGGCAAGGACCTTGAGGTTGTTCTCCAGAAGCCCTTTGTCGACGACGTAACAGGGAGTATCCGGGACTTTCGAGGCGATGTCGTTCATCATTCGACTTCCTTGACGACCCACGGCAGGCCGTGGACGTTCAGCTTTTCCATGAAGGGGTCCGGGTCCATCTGCTCCACGTTGAAGACGCCCTCCCCCTTCCACACGCCGGTGGCTATCAGCATCGCGCCTATCATGGCCGGTACGCCGGTGGTGTAGGATATCGCCTGCGACCTTACCTCTTTATAGCACTCGGCGTGGTCGCATATGTTGTAGATGTAGATCTTCTTCCTCTTACCGCCCTTTACGCCTTCCATCATACATCCGATGTTGGTCTTACCCTTGTAGTTCTCCCCCAGCGAAGAGGGTTCGGGAAGCACAGCCTTCAAGAACTTCAGGGGCACGATCTTATTGCCCTCATAATCGACCGGGTCGATACGCGTCATGCCCACGTTCTCCAGAACGCGCAGGTGCGTCAGGTACTGCTGCCCGAAGGTCATCCAGAAGCGTATCCTCCTGAGGCCCTTTATGTTCTCGACCAGCGACTCCAGCTCCTCGTGGTACATCAGGTACATCTCGCGCGGACCGATACCCGGGAAGTCGAACTCCTCGTGCACGCTCAAGGGGTCGGTCTCCTTCCACTCGCCGTCTTCCCAGTATTTTCCGCGCTGCGTGATCTCGCGTATGTTTATCTCGGGATTGAAATTGGTGGCGAACGGATGCCCGTGGTCCCCGGCGTTGCAGTCCATTATATCGATATGATGTATCTCGTCGAAATAATGCTTCTGCGCGTAGGCGCAGAAAATATTCGTCACCCCCGGATCGAACCCGCATCCCAGAAGCGCCATGACTCCTTTATCCCTGAACCGGCCCCGGTAATCCCACTGCCACTTGTAGCAGAACTTCGCCTCGTCCGGCGGCTCGTAATTGGCGGTGTCCAGATAATCCACGCCTGTCTCCAGGCAGGCATCCATGATCGAAAGGTCCTGGTAAGGCAGGGCTACATTTATGACCACACCAGGCCCGAAATCCTGTATAAGCCGGATAACTTCTTCCGTCCTGTCCGCGTCCACCTTCTCCGCGCGGATGGGCCTGTCTATCTGGGAAGCTATCTTGTCGCATTTTTCCTTAGTGCGGCTGGCCAGGCATATCTCATTGAAAACCTCCGGAACCTGGGCGCACTTGTGCGTGACGACCCCGCCGACCCCGCCGGCGCCTATTATCAGGACTTTGCTCATTTTTCCTCTCCTTAAGAAATAATTCGGCCTTATTAAATTTATAGGGGCAGGTTCCGGACCGGTCTTAACCGGCGGCCCGAGACCTGCCCCTGTAATTTTACACGATCAGTGAAACGTAACGGTTATCAGTAACCGCCGCCCATGTCGTCCCTGGAACTCCTCTCCTTGCGGGGACGAGCCTCGTCTATCCGCAAGGTCCTGCCCAGGAAGTCCTTCCCGTTCAGGGCGTCTTTGGCTTTCTCGGCCTCGGACGGGTCCGACATTTCCACGAAACCGAAACCCTTGCTCTCAAGTATCGTGACGTCTTTCACTGTCCCGTGCTCGGAGAACAGCTCCTGCAGCTGCCCTTCCGTCACTGAATACTTCAGGTTTCCCACATACAGTCTGTTACTCTGCATCTCTCCTCCTTATTACTGACACAAAACTCTCGTCCCATAACGTACTCGTGAGAGGCAGGAAACAGACCGTCGGTCCTAAGCCCCATTGCGGTAACATTATCGAGCACGAGAAACTCCCCGCTACAACTGACGTAGCAGGCCTTAGCGTATTATTTGTACCACCCCTAAAACCCTTTGTCAATCATAATTTACTCGTCCTTTTCAAGGGCTTTACGGGCGGCCTGCGAACGGGATAACTCGAACCTGTCGAGGAACTTTTCCTGGAGCTGCTGCATATAAAGGAAGATGCCCGGAGTGACAAAAAGCGTCAGGACCTGCGCGAAGGCCAGCCCCCCCACGATAATAAGGCCCAAAGGGCGCCTTGACGAGCCGTCCGCCCCAAAACCCAAAGCTATCGGTATGGCGCCGACTATCGTGGAGGCCCCCGTCATGAGGATGGGCCGGAACCTGTCCCGGCAGGCCTCGTAAATAGCGGTAAAGCCGTCCATACCCTCTTCCAGCTTCTGCTTGGCGAAATCGACCATGAGAATACCGTTCTTGGAGACGATGCCGAGCAGCATGAACATCCCTATATAAGCGTAAAGCGAAAGCTCCTGCCTGAAAAGAAGCAGTGTGGCCAGGCCGCCGACAGTGGCGACAGGCAAAGTGGTAAGGACCGTGAAGGGGTGGATATAGCTCTCGTAAAGGACGCCCAATATAACATACATGAGAAAGACCGCTAAAAGAAGAAGCACGCCCAGGCTGGCCACGGCCTGCTCGAATTCCTGCGCCTCCCCCTGGAAAGTGCCCGTAACCCCGGTGGTGAGTATATCATCCGCGGCCGCCTGCAGGTTCTGGGTGGCGGTGCCGACCGGCATGTTCGCGGCCAGGTTGAACGACAGCGTCACGGAATTCATCTGGTTGTTGTGCGGCACGTTCTGCGGACCGACGGTCTCCTCCCATGTAGCCACCGCGCCGAGCGGGACGAGCTCGTCCGTCACCCTGGAACGGATATACACCTGCGAAAGGTCCTCGGGCTCGCGCTGGTAGTCCTTGGTAAGCTCGAGGATCACGTAATACTGGTCGATATCGGTCTTGTAGGTGGTTATCTTCCCGCCCGCGTAAGCGTAAAGCAGCGCGCTTTCTATGTCCGCCGCCGTCAGCCCCAGTGTGGACGCCCTGTCGCGCAGTATCTCCACCTTCAGCTGCGGCATGTCGAGCTTAACGTTGTTCTGTATGCCCACGAACCCGGGCAGCTTCTTCATCGCGGCCTCGAGCTTGAAGGCCGCGTCGTAGACCTTATCCGCCTCCTGCCCCTTAACTACATAGGAATACCTGCTGCCCTGCGCCGTGCTTTCGCCCCCGGCGGAAAGCTGCAGAACGGGAAGCGGCTTCAGGAACGTGAACCCGGCCGGTATCATAATGAGCTTGTAGGTCAGCTCTTCCGTTATCTTCTGTATGGTCGGCCGCCTTCCCCCCTTAAGTATGGCGACCACGACCCCCGTACTCTGGTCCGCCCCGGTATTCTCACCAGTGACCGTCAGTATCTTATCCACGAAGCGGTTGGCCCTGAGGACCTTGTTGATCTGATCCTGGTAACTTCTGGCCTGGTCCGTGGAAGTGCCCTGCGGCATAAGGATACCGCCCATTATGGCGCCCGAATCGCCCTCGGGCATAAAGGCCTTGGGCAGCAGTCCGAAAAGCCAGCCCGTCCCGAAAAGGCAGAGCACCCACATGATGAGGGCCACGAACCTGTGTTTCAGTATCCACTCGAGAAGCACCATGTACCTGCGTATCATGCCGCCTATATGTTTGTCTATGAAAAGCTGCATCCGCGTCTTGGTCTTCTTGATCTCCTTCAGCATGCGCGAGCACATCATGGGCGTAAGAGTGAGCGCCATCATGGTCGAGCAGGTTATGGCGATTATGACGGTGAGCGCGAACTCCCTGAAGTTCTTCCCGACGACGCCTCCCATGAAGACAAGCGGCATAAAGACGATGATAAGCGCGACGCTGGTGGATATTACGGCGCCGGTTATCTCGCCCATGCTGTCTATTGCCGCCCTCAGGGGTTTCTTGCCCATCTCGATGTGCCTTGTCGTGTTCTCCAGGACGACTATGGCGTCGTCCACGAGAAAGCCGACCGAGAGAGTGAGCGCCATTAGAGAGAGGTTGTCGAGGGTGAAGTTGAACGCGAGCATGACCCCGAAAGTCGCGAATATCGTGAGCGGCAGGACCATGCTTGGGATCACGGTATCGTTCAGGCGCCCGAGGAACATGAAGATGACCAGGACCACCAGGATAAGAGCTATCATTATCGTGGTCTTCACGTCGTCTATGGATGCTATGATGGAAGTGGACTTGTCGTAACAGATATCCACCTTGACGGACCCGGGTATCTCGTCCTTTATCTCCTCCAGCGTCTGGCGCACCCTCCTTGAAAGGGCCACGGTGTTGGCTCCCGCCGCCCTCGAGACCGCCACGCATATCGCGCCCGACTCGATCGGGTCGTCCGGGTCGGCCGAGTACATGACGTTGGTCTTATCGTTCTGCAAAGAATCTATACACCTGCCCAGGTCCTTCAGGCGTACCGGCGCGCCGTTGACGTATTTCACTATAAGCTCATCGAATTCCTCTCCCGTGAAAAGCTGGCCCTGCGGCTGGATGGAGAACGTCCGGTGCCTGCCGTCCAGGCTCCCGCCCGGTATGGTCACCGTCCCCTCTTTCAGGACGTCCGCCACCTCGTTAAGCCCGATCTGATAAGAGTTCAGCTTGTCCGGGTCAACCTGTATGCGGACCGCCCCTTTCGCGCCGTATATCTGGACCTGCGAGACGCCTTCGAGCATACTGAGCCGCTGCCCTATCGACTTGTTGCCGAAATCGTAAAGCTTGGCCGGCGTCAGCGTATCGGTGCTCAGCATTATATACATGATCGGGGCCTCGGACGGGTTGGTCTTCTGGTACGAAGGCTGTTCCGGGAGGTCGCTGGGCAGGTCAGCCTGGGCGCGGGATATGGCTGCCTGCACGTCCGGCGCCGCCAGGTCCACGCTGCGGTCGAGGTTGAAAGTCAGCGTTATCGAGGTCTGCCCGTCTATGTTGTCGGAAAGGATGGAAGCCAGGCCCTGTATCTGCATGAACTGGTTCTCGAGAGGCGAGGCCACCGTGGAAGCCATCATCTTGGGGCTCGTGCCCGGATAGGGCACGGTCACGGTGATGACCGGGTAGTCCACGACCGGAAGGTCGCTTACCGGCAGCTTGAAATACGCGGCTATGCCCAGGAACATGACCGTTATCATGATAAGCGTGGTCATGATGGGCTGACGTATGAATCTTTCGGAAAAAACCGCCATAATTTAGTATCTTGTATCTAGTATCTAGTAACTAGTCCGGAATATTTAACACTGTATTTTTGGTCCTGTATCTGGACTAGATACTAAATACGAGATACTAGCTACCCTTCTTTTCTACTTCTTACCCTTCTTATCTTCTTCGGCCTGCTGCTTCTTCACCCTGTCGGTAATATCGTAGATCGACATGCCGGGCGCGAGTCCCAGCTGGCCTTTGGTGATAACCGTTTCGCCGGGCTCAACGCCCTTCTTTATCACGATATTATCGCCCTGCCTGCTGCCCACGGTGACGTTCCTCAGATCCGCCTTCCTGCCCTTAGCCAGGAAGACGTAATACCCCTGCTTGCCGATCTGCGCCGCGTCGTAAGGGACGAGCACCGCGTCCTCCTCGGAGCCCAGGATGAGCCGCACGTTGACGAACTGTCCGGCCCAGAGCCCCCTTTTGTCGTTATTGACAATAGCCCTGAGGGCGAAAGTGCCCGTCTTGTCGTCCACGTCGTTGTTTATGAACTCCAGTTTCCCCTTATATTCGTCCTTTTCACCGGGTATGGTCACTTTCACGTCCAGCTGCTCATCCCCCATAGCCTTGCGGACCTTTTCCAGGTCGCGCTCGGGAAGCGTGAAATCAAGGTAGAGCTCGCTTATGGTCTTCACGTTGACAAGCACGGGGCCCGTATTGGCGGAAACGATGTTGCCTATATCCACGAGCCGCTTTCCGGTAAGCCCGTCCACCGGGGACTTGATGTAGCAGTAGCCGAGGTTTATCTCGGCAAGCTCGACCTGCGCCCTTGAAAGCTGGACCTGCGCGCCGGCGGCGGCCGCCTGGGTCTGGAGGTCCTCGAAATCCTGCTGGGATATCAGGTTCTTCGCGACGAGCGGCCTGTTCCTGTCGAGCTTGTCATTCGCCAGCTTTTGCTTGGCGATGTCCTCCTCAAGCTGCGCCCTGGCCTTATCAAGGTCTGCCTTGTATTCGCTGGGGTCTATTGTGAAAAGCAGGTCTCCGGCCTTCACTTCCTGCCCCTGAGTGAAGTTGGCTTCGAGTATCTTGCCCGTGACCTGCGAACGTATATCCACGTCCTCGGGGGAGGAAAGCGTGCCGAAAGAATCGAGGTAGATGGGCACGGTCTGCTTGAAGGCCTTGCCCGTCTGCACAAGGCGCGGGTACACCCTGTTCTTCTCCATCTCGGCGATACAGCCCTTTATGTGCGCCGTCAGGAACATGACCGCCAGTATCCACGCGACCATTTTCAGCATAGGCTTGTTCTCACGTACGTATTTACGGGCCTTTTCAAAGTAGGGCTCCGCTTTTTCAAGGTAAGGCCTCGCCTTTTCCTTAATGATCCCGAAAAGTTCCTTAAAAGTCATCCCCATTTATATTATCCTCCCTGTCTTTCCCGGACGTGAAGAGAGCCGGTCGCGTGCAGGAGCTCGACAAGAGAAACGAAGAGGTCGTTCCTCGCCGAAATATATTTGCTGCGCGCCTGCGACAGCTGGCTCTGGGATTGTAATAGGTCCAGTATGCTCTTCAGGCCCGCCTTGTAACCTTCTGAAGCGAGCTCATGCGACTCCTTAGCCGAGTCTAGGAACGCCTCGCTGAAAACATATTTTTTCTCGGATGTTTTCAGGCTGTAGTATTTTGACCACACGTCGGCGCTCGCCTCGAGCTCCGCCTGTATGAGCTTCTGGCGCTCGGCCGCCATCTCCCTCTGCGCCTGGCGCTTCTTGAAGAGGTTATCAAAGCCGTCGAATATATCCCAACTGGCCTGGAGCCCGCCGCCGTAGGTGTAGTCTTCCTTAATATGCACATTGTAAATGCTCACGGTCCTCTTAAGGCTGCCGTAGTCGTGGTACCAGTTGTAATCGGCCGAGCCTGAGGCCGTGAGCGTCGGCCACAGGTCGGAGTTCGCCGCCTTCACCGCTCCTTCTTTGGCTTTCAGGTCCGCTCTCGCGGCCGCGATGTCGGGCCTCTTTTTCAGGGCCTCCTCTATCATGACCGTCACGTCGCCGCCGGTCATGCCTGAGGGTATCTCCCCCTCCGGCTCGACTATGTCGAAAGGCGTGTCGGCCGGAAGGCCTATGACATTAGCCAGGTTCGCCCGCGCGTCCTCCAGGTTCGCCCTGGCGTCCTCGAGGTTGAACTGCGCGTTCTCGTAACTGGACTTGGCCTGGAGGACGTCGAGCCTTGTAACAAGGCCCACGTTGAACTTCTCCTGGGCGGCTATGTATGTGGCGTTGGCGTCCTCGACGTCCGACTTCGCAGCCTCAACGCTCGAGCGCGCGCTGTAAAGGTCGTAATACGCCTTTTCCGTATCGAGAAGGACGTCCTGGATGGACTGGTTGAAGAGGAAATTCGAGGCAAGCAGCGTCTGCCGCGCCTCCATGTCGGAACCGCTCCTGCCTCCGAAATCCAGAAGAAGCCACGTGACCTCGGCGCCGGGCCCGTACGCGAACTGGTTGAGGGTATCTATGCGCTTGTTCGCTACGGTCCTCTGGTAATCCGAGTTGAACTTGAGGGTGCCCTTAGGGTACCACGCGCTGTTGGACTGTGTCGCCGCGGCGTCCTGCGCCCGGGCCTCTTCCCATGCCTGCCGGGTTGAAGGGTTGTTGGAAAGGGCGATATCCACGAGCCGTGTGAGCGTGAGCGGTTCTGAAAGGTCCGTCATCCTGCCCCTGACCCCTTCCCACACCGGGTCGACGGCCATTGTCTTCCTGACCTTTTTGGGCATCTCCCATTCCTCGTCCGCTTCCCGCGGCGCCTGTATGACCCTCGCCTCCGCCGCGGGGCCCGCGGCGAAAAAGAACGCAACGATCAAAGTTACGTATGCTGGGATCCTGGTATTTTTAGCCATAATTGTAGCTATTATAATATACTAAAATCCCGTTATTTCCAAGTAAATATGATTTTGATAGTGATTATGAATCAGCGGCGAGCACCTTGAGCGCGGGAATGATGTCCTTTATCTTCGACATCACCTCAAGAAGGTCTTTTATGGAACCCCTGTCCTTTCTTGAGACCTCAAGGATCTGGTTGCCTACCTCATAGCCCTGGGAGGTCTTCCTTACCCAGGCGACCCGGGTAAGCACCTCGACAGGCTCCCCGGAAGTCGGCAGGAAAATACGCATGACAAGCCGGCGCGACATGGCGATAAAGCGGGCGGACCGCAAGCGAAGGCCGCCGGTACTGAGTTCCATGCAGACGGAGCCGGCTGTCCCTTCGCCCGGGCTTTCGCCGAACTCGCGGAAGTCGACCGGGATCTCGGCCCTGGTCCTTTTTTCTTTTCTTTTTTCCGTTCGCTTTTCCATCTTCATCACCATTACGCTCTCGTCAGCACCTCGTCCCTGTAACGCAGATACTTGTCATACATGTCGCTCGTAAGCGAGACTATCGGCTTAAGCTCCCTTATCCAGCCGGTAAAACCAGTCTCCTGGTTGACCGTCCTTATCGCCACTTCCAGCGCCTGGGCGAACGAGAATATGCCCCTGGTGTTACTATTGATCACAATAAGCGGGACCTCCAGGTCATATTTGAGGTTCGCTTCGGTCCAGTCGATGTCATTGCCCCTTATAACCGCGAGGACATTCTTCTCCTCGATCTTTGCCTCTCCCTTTTCCCTCTTGGAGTTAATGCATCTCATAAGGCCGCGGATCTCTTTTTCGGGGCTGTCGGCTTTTTTCCCGAGCA
>Ga0272441_10012915_pt1 | contig 12106 bp, 10 predicted proteins | sample SSMProp6N_FD_193582 | JGI IMG/M metagenome (GOLD analysis project Ga0272441, IMG submission 193582) | Marine sediment archaeal communities from Little Sippewissett salt marsh, Falmouth, MA, United States - SSM-Prop-6N | ecosystem: Environmental > Aquatic > Marine > Wetlands > Sediment ...
TAAGATTGTCTATTTGAGCGATAAAATTGAACCTTTAAGAAACTTCAAGGGAATTACTAAAATAAGGCAAATGGCATTGAAAGATTTAGATAAAGCGATATTGATGCTTCTGGATGAAGGGTTAATATCCTTAATTCAAAAAGGTTTGTTGATTTATCCTGCTACCATGGAAGCAAGAAATGAGATCTTAAGTAAGGTGGTTTTAGTTGATGCATAAAAATAAATCGAAAAAAATCATATTAGGTAGAAAAAAAAAGAAACGGAGACTATTATTAATCTCGACATTATTTTTGATTTTATTTATTTTTACGTTAAAATATTTTAATATATTTCCCTTTGGTTCAAATTTATCAACATATAAAAGAATAAATATATTAATCGTCGGGTGTGATGAGATTGAAAATCACGGTCGCGCGGATACAATTGCCTTTTTAAGTATTTCTCCGAAAACAAAGGATACTTTAATTCTTTCAATACCACGTGATTTAAGAGTTGAAATTCCAGGAAGGGAGATGGATAAAATAAATCATGCATATGCTTTTGGAGGAAAAGAATTACTAATTAAGACTGTAAGCCAATTTCTTGATTTACCTATTCATTTTTATGCAGTAGCAGATTTCAATGGTTTTGTGGAAATAATTAATGAATTAGGTGGCATAGAGATTGATGTGGAAAAAGAAATGCATTATATTGATAATGCGGGAGGATTAAACATCAATCTGCATCCTGGAAAACAATTACTGGATGGTGAAAGAGCATTGCAATATATTAGATTTAGGCACGATAAATTGGGTGATTTGGGAAGGATAAAGAGACAGCAGCAATTAGCTTTAGCTACGATTGACAAAATGATGAATCTTGATACAATTACCAAAATTCCACAAATATTAGAAGATGTAAAAGATTATATTGAGACAAATATAAAAGTGCAAGACATAATTACCTTAGCAAATTTATTTAAAGGAGCAAGTGAAGGATATTTCAAAACAGAAACAGTTCAAGGAGAACCGATTTTCATCAATGGTATTAGTTATCTGGAGCCGGATATAGAAAAAGTACAAAAACGGGTCAAATCTTTAACATATAGTCAAAATTCAGGAGTAAAGATTGAAGTTTTAAATGGAAGCGGAGGCAAAGGAATTGCTCACAAAATTGCTGGGGAATTAGAATTGCAGGGTTTTGAAATAGCAAACATTGATAATGCAGATAATTTCAATTATCAAAAGTCAGAAATTATTATTCATTCAAAAGAAATAAATATTGATAATGAATTTAAGAAGCTATTTAAAGATTTCATAATTTTAAATAAATATAATAATCTTTGCGAAGTAGACATAACAGTAATATTAGGGAAAGATATGGATAATTAATCTATGATATAATTATAAAATAGATATAATATAATTTTTAGAAGTCACCAATAAGGATAATTTGTAAGAAAGATGCTTATTGCATAAGTTTACAAGATTGTTTGTCATATTTATATTAAGGAGCGCAATGCCTGCAAGTAACCGAAAAAATAAAAATATATTATATTTCTTTAGATTTTAATGAGGGCTACTTTAATTCATTCTAATCTAAATTAAAGAATTGGCGAACTGGTTATTGGTGAATAAATAAATTTGAAAGGAGTGGTGTTTTTGACTAGAAAATCTTTAGATATTGCAAAAATGATTGCTCTGTCAGCACAGGAGAAGATTGCAAAAAACACGATAATATTAGATTTAAATCATCTAACATTAATTGCAGATTATTTTGTTATCGCCAGCGGAGATTCAAGCCTTCAATTAAAAGCAATCAGCAATCATATTATGAGAAATGCAAAAAAATGTAAAATCAAATTGTTAAGCGCTGAAGGTAAACCTGAAACAGGTTGGATATTACTGGATTATGGTGACATAATTGTGCATATATTTTCAAAAGAAAAAAGAGAGTTTTATAATTTAGAATATATTTGGCAAGAAGCAAAATTAATCGATATTTAAAAATAGATAAAATATTAGGAGGATGTCCAATGAGTTCAAGAGATGAAAGTCGGGGGAATTGGGTTTTTGGATTAGTACTATTACTTGTCGGTGTCATCTTTATTGTTGAAAATTTTACTGGTATAGAGGTTTGGAATAAATTTTGGAAATTCTGGCCAGTTATTTTACTTATTTGGGGGGTAAAGGAGATATTTCAAAATAAATCTATCTTTTTTGGAGTTATATTAATCGCTATAGGTGCCATATTTTTAGGGCAATACTTCTTTGATTTTAATTTGTCTGGAAATATTTGGAATTATTGGCCTATTTTGCTCATTGCTTTAGGTATAGACCAGGTTTTTAAATCTTTTAGGGGAGATAGAGTCCATTACAGACGAAAAAAAGAAAAGGAAAATCAAGAAATTTAGAGTATTTTTAATTTTTTTCTGCGCGAATTTTTTTCATTTCAAATAATAGAACAACGAAACCGATAATCAGGTTAAAGTAAAAAAAGACAAATCTCCAAGTAGTAATAAATAATCCTAGAAGATACCGCGGCACAAAGAAAGAAAAGAGCGAAGCGAATCCTATTTCGGCAGCTCCGCTTCCTCCGGGAGTAGGCATGTAAGGTAAAATGAAATAAAAGAGAACCTGCAATATTAACACATGGGCTAAATTAAATTTTATACCAATTCCCCAAAGAATGATTGGCGCAATGGTGAAAAATGTACCCCAAAATATTATAGTAAAAAACATTGCCATTAATATTTTAAGCCAATTTCTTTTTAGCAAGTCAAAGCTTTGTTGAAAGTCGTTAATTTCAACAATGATTTTATTACTCCAATAAGCTACTTTTTTATTTTTAAAAAATTTAGATAATCTAGGTAATTTTCGCAATTTATTAATAAGCGAGACGACTTTTTGGGGTGATCTGACAATGCCAACGAATAAGGTAAGAAGTAATAAAGATAATAAAATGGCAAAATAGAGTAGAACTATCGAGAAAGTATTATAATTTGTAATTGTTTTTTTGCAGGAGAAGAAAATAATCGGTGTAAATATGGTAAATACCAGTGTCTTGAGGATGGGAATAATTGTTGCTACCATTGTAGCTTTTCCAAGAGACATTTTAAATTTTATACGGTTACAGAATATGTAGATTTGCGTAGGTAGGGTACCTGAAAAATAAGGAGTAATTCCTCCTGCGAAATTGCTAATATAATAAGTTTTTAAGGCTTCAAAAAAAGTTATTCTTTCATTAACAGCTTCCACAGTTGCTTTTATTCTTAATGCATCAATAAAAGCAGCAAATATCATTAATGCAAAAGCTAAAATAAGCGATTTTTTATTGATTTTATACAAACTATCCCAAGTTTCCTCATTAGTCGTAATAAAAAAGACCAGAAAAATTGCAACGAGTCCAATCAATATTGAAACTGCGAGGCTCCGTAGCAATTTTTTCTTGTCTAATATTAATTCGCTCAAAATATATCCCCTTTGTGCTTTTTTCAACCATATTTGGCTAAATTAATTTAGTGATACTGGTGTATGCTTGGAAAAAAAGATTTTTAAGAAAAATATAAATAAAATCTAGAAATTACTTGGATAATTATTCCTTAATTGATATGTATAGGGTGAAAGAAAATATAAAGTACTTCTCTTAAAAGAAATTCCCGAAATTTAAAAAAATTTTTTTAGAAGACAAATCTGGCAACAAGATTATAGCATATTTCAATCTTTATTTAAAATAATAAAGATTCAGTTAATCTTTTGAAATTCAATATATTACCTGAATAATATGCCATGATATAAATCTGAAATATGCTTTAGTAAAAACATGTATTTAATTAATATGCAGGAAAAATAGCATTAAGCAAAGAATATGTAACCATAGAGAAGATATAGTTATTATGACAGGAATATATGGAATGTTGTTTATTTTATATAAAATACAAAAAAATGATTCAATTAATAATAAAAATTGCACTTAGAACATTGAAAAACTAAAGATAATAATAGAAATTCATTTTAGTATGATTAATTTACCTATTGCTTCTTTCAAAAAAATTTAATATTAATAAATATTACTTAAATACTAAATATAAACAATGTTTAACTTAAAAAATACTAGAAAAAATATAATTTTAGAGTATAATAGAAAAGTCAGAAAAAAAGTTAAGTTATTATTCCTAATTTTTCGAATTAAGAAAACAAATTATTAAAACTTTCTAAAAGGATAACTATTTCATGACAGGAACCATCGTAAATGTCATAGCAATTATTGCAGGAAGCGCATTAGGGTTAATTTTAAAAAATAAATTCCCGAAAAAAATTCACTATATTATCTTGCAAGCCTTGGGTTTATGTTCACTGCTTATCGGGATGCAGATGGCATTGAAGACCACCAATATTTTGCTTACAATATTTTCACTGGTAATAGGCGGAATTATTGGAGAATTAATCGGGGTAGAAAACGGATTAGAAAAAATAGGCATTCAATTAAAAGCAAAATTTTCAGGAAATAATTCCTCTGAAAGATTTGTTGAAGGATTTATTACTGCAAGCCTTTTATTTTGCGTGGGTTCTATGGCCATTGTCGGCTCTCTACAAGAAGGATTAAATGGTAGTCCGGATATACTCTATACAAAATCATTTTTAGATGGAATGACATCAATTGCTTTTTCTGCAGCAATGGGAATCGGTGTTTTATTTTCTGCTGTGCCAACATTTTTATATCAAGGTGGGATAACTTTATTAGCACATTTATTTAAAGATATTCTCACCCCTGAAATAATTAATGAAATTACTGCAGTAGGTGGTATTTTAATAATTGGAATAGGATTTAATCTGTTAGAGCTTAAAAAGATACGTGTAGGTAATCTTTTGCCTTCTCTTCTTATTATATTTTTGTTAACCAAAATATTCTAAAATATTTTTTTATAAATTTAACATATCGCAGGGAGGAAATATATGAGTTTAAAATCTTTAAAAAACCTTACGAGGGAATCATTAAAAGGGAAAAGAGTAATTGTTAGAGTCGATTTTAATGTTCCCTTAAATAAAAAGTTAGAAATTACTAATGATGTTAGAATAAAAAGAGCCATTCCGACCATTGATTTTCTGGTGGAAAATAAAGCAAAAATAATTTTAATGAGTCATTTAGGCCGTCCAAAAGGTCAAATAGTTAACGACCTTAGACTCACGCCAATCGCAAAACACCTTAGTATGTTAACGGGAAAAACCGTTATGAATTTAGAAGATTGCATTGGAGCATCTGTAGATAAAGAATTACATAACTTGAGGGATGGCGAAATAGCATTACTTGAAAATCTTCGTTTTCACAAAGAAGAAGAGAAGAATGATCCAATATTTTCAAAACAGCTATCATCTTTAGCAGATATATATGTAGACGATGCCTTTGGAACTGCTCATAGAGCCCATGCTTCTACAGTAGGCATAGCAAAATTTTTACCATCATACGCCGGCTTTTTAATAGAGAAAGAAATCAATGTTTTAAGTAAATTATTAAAAAATCCGGAAAAACCATTTGTGGTCATTCTTGGAGGAGCAAAAGTTACCGGGAAAATAGAAGTTGTACAAAACTTAATTCATAAAGCAGATAGCATTTTAATTTCCGGCGGGATGAGCTTTACTGCATTAAAAGCAAGGGGATTTAATGTAGGAAATTCTATAATTGAAGATTATGACCTGGAAATTGTAAGGAAAATGTTAAAAAATGCTGAGGAAAAAGGAACAAAAATATTTTTACCTATTGATTTTTTAGTCGCTAAAAATATTTCACCAGATGCAGAAACCGAAATGGTAAAAGCAGACAGTATTCCTGAAGATTCAACTGCTGTTGATATAGGAGAAGAAACCATTTCTTTATTTAAAAATCAATTGAGAAAAGCTAAAACAATATTTTGGAATGGTCCTGTTGGGATATTTGAAATTGATCAATTTGCTCATGGCACAAATCAAATAGCCATCACTTTGGCGGAAATGGAAGGTAAAGCCATTACAGTTGTTGGAGGTGGAGATTCTATCACTGCGCTAGAAAAAATAGGTTTATCTTCTTCAATAAGTTACCTTTCGACTGGCGGAGGAGCTTCGCTCGATTTTTTAGGAGGAAGTAAATTACCGGGGATAGAAGTGTTATTAGAAGATAATTAGGAACGTGAATCTTCAATAACATTATAGATTTTTTTATTCATTTTTTCCCAATGAGTTCCTTTCCAATAATATTTTTTACAGGAAGGACAATAAACAAAATCATTATTATTTTGGAAAACGTAAGGAGGTATATGGGATTTTATCTTTTTTTTATCAGCCTTGGAAGTTGGTGTATTACAGATTGAGCAACGTGAAAATAGGTGAGAATTTAATTGAATGTTTAATCTTAAACCCTTAATGATTTCAATCAATTGTTTGTCCCATCGATTACTTTTCACAAAGAGAAAGTCACAAATATTTTTTCTTTTTATTAAATGGGTGTCTCTGGTTAATAATATTCTTTTCTCTTTTCTCGCCCTAAGGATGAGATACAAATTATTAGTTGAGGGAAAATAGGATGTATCATAACCAAAAATACGCAACCATTTTGCTAGTCTTCCCAGCATTCGATCAGCAAGAAATTTTATCTCTTCCTGATTAGTGTTTCTTTTCTTTTCCATTATTTTCCAATCCTGTTTTATGTTTAGGTAATTAACATATTCCTGAAATAATTATACCATGCTCTTGACAAAAAAATTACAAATTCACATAATTGAAGGGATTAATAAGGTATTGTTAAAAGAATGATAAAATATCATTATCTTAAGTAAATTATAAATAGTATGATTGTGTATCGAGATTTGTCAACTTATATGAATTTATTTTCTGAAAAGTACATAAATTCTATTCTGCAAGATATAAAATATAAAACCAATATGATTCATTAAATAATCAATGAATGTAATTAGAAGAAAAAATCAATTTTCCGTTTAATTGCATTAAAAATTTTTAAAATTAAAAAAAGGTTAAACGTTTGCCATAAAGTTACCGGAATTTAAAGAATCAAATTGGCAATTATTTAAAATATAAATTATAATTGAAATGGAAGATTTGGAAAAAATTTACAATGTAAAATATAGGAATATTAAAAAATGTTATGCCAAATATGTAATAAAAGGAAAGCCGGGATTATCTTTTACAGGATAATAAACGGAAAAAAAACAAAGATTAATATCTGTGAAGAATGTGCGGCTCTTTTTACGAATAAACTTTCATCTCTCACCCTTCCACAATTCAATATCAATGATCTTCTGATTGGATTATTGAGTGCCATCGATTTTTATGGAAAAGATGAAGATATTTTAATAAATAAGGAATTAAAGTGTGCCAATTGCCATCTAACCTATGAAGAATTTAGACAAACGGGGAAATTGGGATGCGGTCAGTGTTACAGTTATTTTAAAAATAGATTAAAACCTCTTCTTATAAAACTTCACGGAAATTATCATCATAACGGGAAAATACCTCATAAAATCAAAAACATGGTGAATAGATTAAGTGAGGTTTCCCGGTTAAAAAAGGAATTAAACGTAGCCGTTTATAGGGAGGAGTATGAGAAAGCTGCTAAAATAAGAGATAAAATCATTCAATACGAAAGGCCTAAAAAACCAACAAATGATAGATAGAAAAGAAAAAATATTGAAAAGTTTAGTAAAATCAAGAGCGAATTGGTTAAATGGGAAAGGTCCCTTATCAAATGTAGTTGTAAGCTCCAGAATTAGATTAGCCAGAAATATCAATAATATTCCTTTTACTTCTCGAGCCAATAAAATGGAACTGGAGAAAGTATTTAAAATAGTACAGAAAGTATTTAATGAAAATGCCATTTTCAGTCATTTTAATCATCTCTTGTTAGATAAGTTATCTCCCCTGGAAATTCAATTTTTAACGGAAAAGAACTTGATCAGCAGGGATTTTATTCAAATGAATAATTCTTATAGGTCATGTATTTTTAACAGAAAAGAAACGCTAAGCATTATGATAAACGAGGAAGACCATATCAGAATTCAATTATTAAGTGCTGGATTACAACTTAAAAAGATTTGGAAAGCAATCAATGAAATTGATGATGAAATTGAAAAAAAAGCGATTTACGCCTTTCAAAGCCAAGAGGGATACCTTACTTCATGTCCAACAAACCTAGGAACAGGAATGAGAGGTTCAGTAATGTTACATCTACCCGCTTTGGTCATGCAGAACAGAATAGAAGAGATTTTAAAAGCCCTTTCTAAAATTGGATATGCGGTGAGAGGATTTTCCGGAGAGGGCAGCAAAGCAATGGGGAATCTATTTCAAATTTCCAATCAACTTACATTGGGACTATCAGAAGAAGAAATAATTGAAAACTTGATCAGGTTATGTAAAAAAATTGTTATTCAGGAAAACAACGAACGAAAAAATTTATTTTCTTCTGTTAGGAAAGAATTAGAGGATAGAACCTGGAGAGCTTATGGATTGTTGCGTAATGCGCGTATTATTTCATCCACGGAAGCTATGGCGCTTTTATCTAAGCTAAGATTTGGTGTAGAATTGGATTTAATACCTAAGATTAGTACATGCAAATTGAATCAACTTATGCAAATGGTTCAGCCGGCTTACCTGCAAATGGTGGTTGGAAGGAGCTTAGACAAACTTGAACGGGATTTGCAAAGGGCTACATTGGTTAGGAAGGAGCTTGGTAAATACATCTAATATCGATTTTTAATATTTCGAACTGAGGCATAGATAAAGGTTGATAAAAATATTAAAAAGATAACCGCTATTAGCGTCAAATAAAGTCTGTAATATGTAAAAGCAAAATTGGTAGTTAAAATACAAGATAGGTTTCCACCAGTTTATTTGGATTAAAATGATATTTAATATTATAATTAAGAATGATGTTGGATACAATTGTTGTTAATGTAAGTAGAACTCATTTGATTCAGCATTGCATTGATAAATGTATGAAAAATAAATAAATGCAAAGCGACTGTATCGTTTAAATAGAAAAAAGCACTGAGTAAAATGTAAATTAATTTATTGTAATAATATGTAAAAGAGTTGTTGCATAAAGTATTGGGCATATATTTGGAGGAATAAGTTATATGTATGGAAAATAGCCATACTTGTAAAATTAGTATAAAAAATATCAAGTAGTAATATCCTGTAAAAATGTATAATGTGGTAGAATGAAAGATATATTTTTTGTATGAATCAACAAATGAAGGGATGTGTTGACATAATGTTTAGAAGATATTCAGAAAAAGCAAAAAAAGCGATCATGATTGCTCAAGAGGAAGCTATGAATTTATATCATGATTATATAGGAACAGAACATTTTCTCCTTGGATTGCTTAAAGAAGGACAAGGTATTGCAGCTCAAGTTTTAAGAGAATTTGGCGTGGAAGAAGAGAAAATTATTGAAGAAATCATTCAATTAATTGGTAAAGGTGAAAAACGGCAAGTCAGTGAAGCATCTTTTACTCCTCGTTCAAAAAAAGTTCTGGAATTAGCTTCCCAAGAGGCAAATCAATTGAAAAGCGACTATATTGATACAGAACATATTTTATTAGGTTTAATTAAAGAATCAAGTGGAATTGCGATAAGAATATTAATCGATCTGGGTGTCAATTTAGACAACTTATATAGTGAAATTATGAAAAACGTAATGGAAGACGAAAAAAATAATTATTCCGAAAGTGTTTCTAAAAAAAGACCTACCAAAACCCCGAACTTGGATGAATTTGGAAGAGATTTAACAAAATTAGCAGGAGAAGACAAGTTAGATCCGGTCATTGGCAGGAGTATGGAAATTCAAAGGATTATTCAAATTTTAAGTAGAAGAAAGAAGAATAATCCATGTATAATTGGTGAAGCCGGAGTTGGCAAGACAGCAATTGTAGAAGGATTAGCACAGAAAATAAAAAATTTAGATATCCCTGAAATATTAAAAAACAGAAGAATAATCTGTTTGGATTTGGCCTTAATCGTTGCCGGAACAAAATATCGGGGGGAATTTGAAAAAAGATTAAAAAAGATTGTAAAAGAGGTCCAGGATTCAAACAATGTGATTTTATTTATTGATGAAATTCATACATTGGTCGGCGCAGGTGCTGCTGAAGGAGCAATTGATGCATCAAGCATATTAAAGCCCGCTTTAGCACGTGGAGAATTGCAGGTTATTGGGGCAACAACTTCCGAAGAATATAGAAAGTACATTGAAAAAGATGCCGCCTTGGAAAGGAGATTCCAAACGATTTTCGTAAATGAACCTTCTATCGAAGAAACCGTAAAAATATTAAGAGGCCTTAAAAACAAATATGAAGCTCATCATAAAGTTAAAATTACAGATGCTGCTCTTAACTCAGCAGCTCATCTTTCTGCAAGATATATTTCAGGTAGATTTTTACCGGATAAAGCAATAGATTTAATGGATGAAGCTGCTTCCAGAATCCAATTGCAAAATAATATTTCTCCTCCGGACATGAAAGAGATGGAAGAAAAATTAAATAAAATATCCAAGGAAAAGGAGTCATCTGTAAAATTGCAGGATTTTGAAAAAGCAGCACAACTGAGAGATAGGGAAAAAAAGCTGGAAATGAAATTAAAAAAAATTAAAGAAAAATGGGAAAATGGGCAAAGAATTAATTCTGCAGAGGTAAAAGAAAAAGACATTGCAGAAATTGTATCTAGCTGGACAGGGATACCGGTTTTTTCCCTGAAAGAAGAAGAGGCAAAAAAATTACTTAGAATGGAACTGGAATTACATAAAAGGGTTATCGGACAGGATGAAGCGATCGTATCTATTTCAAGAGCAGTCAGAAGGGCTCGGGCAGGAGTAAAAAATCCAAAACGACCAATTGGTTCATTTATTTTCCTGGGCCCTACGGGTGTAGGAAAGACTGAATTAGCTCGTACCCTGGCGGAATTTTTATTTGGAGACGAAAATGCATTAATTAGCATAGATATGTCAGAATACATGGAAAAATTTGCTGTTTCGAGATTGGTTGGAGCGCCTCCCGGTTATGTAGGATATGAGGAAGGAGGACAATTAACCGAAAAAGTGAGAAGAAAACCCTATTCGGTAGTGCTTTTGGATGAGATAGAGAAAGCCCATCCGGATGTCTTTAATATTTTACTTCAAATCTTTGAAGATGGTAGATTGACTGATTCCCAAGGAAGAGTGGTTAATTTTAAGAATACAGTTATTATTATGACTTCCAATGTGGGAGCAACTTTGATTAAAAAAGGAACTGCTTTGGGTTTTAGGGGAAATCATGAAGCGGAAGAGATTAGCTACAAAGAAATTAAAAATAGAGTTATGGGTGAAATGAATAAAATGTTTCGTCCGGAATTTTTAAACCGCATTGATGAAATTATTGTATTTAAGTCCTTAAATAAAAAAGAGATTAAAATGATTGCTGATCTTATGCTGAATGAAGTTAAAATACTACTACAGGAACAAAAAATTAATATAGATGCAAGTGAAAAAGCAAAAGAGTTTTTAGCAGCAGAAGGGTATGATCCGAATTATGGGGCACGCCCCCTTAGACGCACCGTTGAAAGATTGATAGAAAATCCTATTTCTGAGAAGATTTTAGCAGGAGAATTTGTAGAAGGAGACTGTATATCTGTTAAAGTAAAAGAGAAAAAAATAATATTTTCTAAAAAGAAAATACGAAATAAAAGAAATTAATAGCCTTATGGTGCTCAGTTAAATTAAAAAGGAGAGAAGATGGGCAAGGGAGAAAAATCGATTTTTCGTTGTCAGCAGTGCGGTTACGAATCTTCGCGATGGTTGGGACGTTGTCCTGACTGTGGTGAGTGGAATTCCATTATAGAAGAAATATTGAAAACAGAATTAGAAAAGAATTCCCTTCTTTCAAAAAGAGAAGAATCAGTTCCTTTGCCGATTAAAAAAATTTGTGTTGGGGAAAATAAATCGAGATACAACACGGGGATTTTTGAATTCGACAGGGTCTTGGGCGGAGGTATTGTTCCCGGTTCTTTAATTCTGGTTGGGGGGGAACCGGGTATTGGGAAGTCTACTCTCCTTTTGCAAATTGCCAATACTATCAGCAAAAATCAGGGAAGAGTTCTATATGTTTCAG
>Ga0272441_10012916_pt1 | contig 12105 bp, 11 predicted proteins | sample SSMProp6N_FD_193582 | JGI IMG/M metagenome (GOLD analysis project Ga0272441, IMG submission 193582) | Marine sediment archaeal communities from Little Sippewissett salt marsh, Falmouth, MA, United States - SSM-Prop-6N | ecosystem: Environmental > Aquatic > Marine > Wetlands > Sediment ...
AATTTAAAGAGGAAAGTTTTACTAATATGGATGCCAGGATGGGCATGTTCATAATTGGGTATTCCAGTAGTCCAGGCATGGTACTAAATATGGTTGGCAAAGGTTCCAAGTATCCTTTTGCTTACCGAGATGCCGATGGAAATTATTTGTCAGGTGGTTCAAGTTACAGATTAAATATTCCTGGCCCTGTACCAGCAGCAAATTTTTGGTCGGTTACTTTATATGATGCCTCAAACGCATCAGGACTTGACAATGGTCAACCATTCCCTTCCATCGGTTCATTAGATGACTTAAAATACAATGAAGATGGCTCCGTTGATTTATATTTTGGACCAGTATTGCCAGATGGAGCGCCTGAATCTAACTGGTTAAAAACGATACCTGGAAAAGGATGGTTCACATTATTCAGATTATATAGCCCTACTCAGCCATTTTTTGATCAAACATGGCGACCGGGTGATTTTGAGAAGATTGAATAGAAGAAATCAAAAAAGAGAAAAACGTTTGCCAACAATGTATAAACGTACCAGGCTCATACTTGACCGATAACCTAAAAATATCTTATTATGAAAAACATACATATTCTTTGCATAATCTTTTTCCTGGGATTTGGAACCGCTTATTCGCAGGAGGAAGAACAGGATGAAAAGGCCCGCGGAGAGACGATTGAGACTGACGATGGGAACGAAGGGCAAAGCCGGGATTCAAAAGCCATGGATGCGACAGCAACTCAATGGAGTTTCCAGCTGGCATATCAGCTTATGCCGGATTATCATGACGACCTTGTCAATGGAAGCCCACGTAGGGCGGGATTGGACAATTATCTCCAACTTCGGGTTGTGGCGCCCATACCGATGAAGAAGATCACGCTTCTACCTAGGCTGACCATACGTCATTACGAAGACGTGAATACGGGAAATACGGGTTTTGGGAATACAGAACTTTTTGCTCTGATCATACCCAAGGCCCTCGACTGGGGTTCCGGTAGAGCAGGAATTGGCCCCTTGGTGACTGCTCCCGGAAGTGAAGGCGTCTCTAAAGATGAGTGGGGTTACGGATTCGCGGCAGCGATCGTCAATAACTCGGGTCAATGGTTCTATGGTTTGCTTTTTACGCAAAGCTGGCGAGGCATTGACCCTCGAACCCTCCCTGTTGGAGAATCGGACATCAATCCGCTGGGAATTGCACCTTTCCTGGCCTATCGATTCGGAACCACGGGCTTCTATTTGCAGACGGCCGATATCGTGGCTCAATACGATTGGAACACAGGAGGCTTTTACCTGCCTGTCGGTCTTAGATTTGGTAAGGTCTTCGTTTTGGAGAAATCAGCCTGGAATGTGTATGCCGAATACCGAACAAGTGCGATATACGAATCCTGGGAAGGTCCGGCTGTGCAAAACTCTTACCGACTGAACGTAACCTATACTATACCGGTAGGGAAAAAGGGTTAGAATTCGTGACTTAACCCGACGAATACAAATAACTTTAAGATTAAAACCATTAAACCTAAAATGATGGAAACAATGAGAATCATGCTACTCCTGTTGTTTGTTGCAGTTTGCGTGACCTCATGTGGTCCGGGGCAGCACGCCTAAAAATCAGACAGCCATCAAAAGGCCACTCCATCCCGGTAGTGGCCTTTTTCTTTTCAAAAATTTTTCTTAATATTGTTATTTAATAAAGATATTAAATAGTTTTATGAGTGAAGTTTTGAACATGGAGCAGATGATCCTTGAATCTGCCACTGAGCTTTTTTTAAAGAAGGGTTTCAAAGCGACTTCCACGACTGAGATTGCGAAAGAAGCCGGATGCAACCAGGCTCTCGTTCACTATTACTTCAGAACCAAGGACAGGCTGTTTGAGGCTATCTTTCAGCAGAAGGTCAAGTTTTTTGTAGGCGCATTGCTCGACATAGGCAAGGAGGAGCTTCCCTTCCTGGAAAAGCTTGAGAAAAAAGTCATCTCCCATTTTGAAGCCATTGAATCGAACCCTCGTTTGCCCTTGTTCTTTCTCAATGAGCTCAGTGCAAATCCCGATCGAATAGAAACCATTAAGCAAGCTGTAGGGAACCTGCCTCAACAAGCCATGCATCAGTTGGAAAAGGAGTTGAATTCGGAGATTGAGAAGGGGGCTATACGGCAGGTTTCGGTCAGGGATCTACTGATGTCGATCGTTTCCTTGAACATCATGGCCTTTATGGGGGCGCCCATGTTCAAAGTCATGACCGGCGTGTCTGAGGAGGAATATCAAAAATTTTTAAATCAGCGCAAAATGGAAAATGTGCGAATTGTCTTGAAAAGCCTTGAACCTGAAGTTGAATCGTAAATCGTTTGAAATGCAAATAGCCCGATTTTTTTTCTTCTCGATCTTTCTTTTTTATTCGATTGCGTCGAGCGGACAGGTGAGATTGGAAGATTGCCAGCAACTGGCCCGGGAGAACTATCCGATGATCCAACAATACGAGCTCATTGAAATGACCCGTGAATACACCCTGTCGAATGCCAATAAGAATTATTTGCCCAGCCTGGACGTGACCCTGATCGGAGGGGTGATTTCGGGCTTTCCCAGTTTTTCGGCACCCGGTGAGGGAAGTTCGAGTTCCTCAGACATGCAGCTCATTTCTGTGGTTCAGTTGAATCAGCCCATTTGGGACGGCGGAATCACCAAGGCACAGAAAGAAGTCGTTCAGGCCAATTCGGAAATTGAGAAAGCTGAGCTTGAAATCTCGGTCTATGCCCTTGAGGAACGCATCAACAACCTGTTTTTTGGAATTCTTCTGATCGATGAGCAGATCAGCCAGCTCGAAATCCTCAAGTCCTCTATGCAAATAAATTTGGATCGGGTGAACATCGCCGTTGAGAACGGTACGGCCTACAAGTCGGATATCGACGAGATCCAGGTAGAGATGATTAATATCGATCAAAGGATGGAGGAGCTTCGGTCGAACCGCAACGCCTATATCAATGTGCTTGGAGCCATGACGGGCCGAAATATTGAGGTTTCCTCAGATTTCGAACGCCCTGTGGTGGAGGATGACTTCATGCAACTGGAGAACAATCGGCCCGAATTGCGGCGCTTTCAGAGCCAGGAAGAAATGATCCAGGCCCAAAGACAAATTGATCGTTCTGTGCTTTATCCAAAGATCGGACTTCTTGGCTTTGCCACCCTGATTGAGCCTGGGATCGATTTTGGAGCGTCGACCATCGATAACATTTTTGTTGGGGGCCTCAGTTTGAACTGGAGCCTTGACGGACTCTACCGAAACGGCAACAACAAGAAGCTCACCGAGCTGAATCTGCAAAAGGTGGCCGTCCAAAAAGAAACCTTTCTCTTCAACAATGAGCTAGAGCTGACCCAGACCCGATTGGATCTGAACAAGTACAGAAACCTGGTCGAGCAGGACCGGGAGATTCTCGAGCTCAAGACCCGCATCAAAGATGCCTATGAGCTCAAGTATGAGAACGGCATCAGCACCATGTCAGAGCTGCTCAACCGAACCAATGACGAAAGTGCAGCACGTCAGAACCTGGTCATCCATGAGATCCAGTACCTGATGAAAGCATTTCAATACAAAAACCGAACCGGCAATTAAAACCTACATCATGAAATATCCTATTTACCTTCTTGTCTTTTTCGCGACTCTGCTTTTCGGATGCGGAAATGACGAATCGGCCACTGACGCTACGGGCGTCTTTGAATCCACCGAGATCATCGTGTCTTCTGAAGCCATCGGAAAAATCCTCGCCCTGGATGTCAGTGAGGGCGACAAGGTTTCAAAAGGCCAGGTCATTGGTCTGGTTGACAGTACTCAACTCCATTTCAGCCGTTTGCAATTGGAGGCTTCGAAAGTGACTGTGGCTTCGGGCAAGCCTGATATTCAGGCCCAGATTGAAGCGACCGAGCGAGAGATCGAAAAACAGGAACGCGAAAAGGAACGAATCGAACGGCTTTTAGAAGGGGATGTCGCGACTCAGAAACAATTGGATGACATTGAATCGGCCATTCTTGTTTTGAAGGCCCGTTTGAGGTCCCAGAAAAGCAGTCTTTCCAACAGTGCCAATTCAGTCGACGCTCAAGGTATGGCCCTGGATGTTCAAATTGCCCAGCTGGACGATCAGATTGACAAGTGCAGGATCAAGGCGCCTATAGACGGAACGGTATTGGTGAAGTATGCCGAGCCGGGAGAAGTGACCGCCATGGGCAAAGCTTTGTTCAAGGTCGCAGACATGGAACACATGAGCCTGAAAGCCTATGTCACCGCAGATCAGTTGGTTCGATTGAAGGTAGGTCAACAGGTTGAGGTCCGGGCAGAGTTTGGGGAGTCTGAGTTACGGCCCTATGAGGGCACCATAACCTGGATTTCAAGCAAATCCGAATTCACTCCAAAAACCATTCAAACCCAGGACGAACGGGCCAATCTGGTTTATGCCGTTAAGATCGCTGTGCCCAATGACGGTTATCTGAAAATTGGCATGTATGGGGGATTTAAGCTTCCATCAGAATGAATGGGGCACAGGTTCATATAGCAGGGTCGGGGTCTTCCAAAGCCGTAGAGGTCCGCGAAATCACCAAGAGCTTTGAAGGGCAGGAGGTTCTCAAGGCGATCAGTTTTGTCGTTCCCAAAGGAGAGATTTTCGGTATCATTGGACCCGACGGTGCTGGGAAAACCACACTATTTCGCATCCTGACCACTCTTCTATTGGCCGACTCCGGGGAGGCTGTTGTCGCAGGGGATGACGTGGTTCGGGACTTCAAGAGCATCCGCTCCAAAGTGGGCTACATGCCGGGAAGGTTTTCGCTATATCCTGACCTGTCTGTCGAAGAAAACCTCAAGGTTTTTGCCTCGATCTTCAATACCTCGGTGGAAGAGAATTACGACCTGATCAAAGACATCTACGGGCAGATCGAGCCTTTCAAAAAGAGACGCGCAGGGGCTCTTTCCGGTGGGATGAAACAGAAGCTTGCCTTGAGTTGTGCCCTTATTCATAAGCCTGAAGTGCTCTTTCTGGATGAGCCCACTACCGGGGTCGACCCGGTTTCTAGAAAGGAATTTTGGGACATGCTCTACAAGTTGAAAAAAGAGGGCATCACCATCCTGGTATCCACCCCCTATATGGATGAGGCCAGTCGATGTGACCGGATCGCACTCATACAAGGCGGTTCTTTTTTGAAGATTGACGCCCCTCAGGAAATTATCGATCAGTATGAGAAGACCCTATGGGCCGTCAAAGCGAAAGCTATGTACCCTCTTTTGAAAGATCTTCGAGCCTTGAGCTATGTGGACACCTGTTTTGCTTTTGGAGATTCTCATCACGTCACAATTAAATCCGAGGCACTGAATGATCCTACAAGGAACCTGACTCCTGAGATCTTGAGGCATGATCTGGATGAAAAGGGACACCGGGAAATCGAAATAGCACCCATTCGAGCGGGCATCGAAGACTGTTTTATGGAACTGGCAGGATGAAACAAGAAGAAATTGAAATATGAAGGCCATCGCTGCACATAACCTGACAAAACGATTCGGAAGCTTTACGGCTGTCGACAGCATTTCTTTTGAGGTGGACAAAGGGGAGATTTTTGGGTTTCTCGGAGCCAATGGGGCAGGCAAGACAACAGCCATGCGCATGCTCTGCGGGCTGCTCATTCCGACCTCCGGTGCCGGGCAGGTTGCCGGGCATGACATCTACAAGAACCCGGAGCAGGTCAAAGCGAACATCGGGTACATGAGCCAGAAGTTTGCTCTATACGAGGATCTGAAGGTTTGGGAGAACCTGCGCCTCTATGGGGGTATCTATGGGGTTCCGGCCGAGGAAATCGATGGAAAGATCGATATCCTGCTCAAAAGACTGGGGTTTGAAGAGGAAAAGAATACCATGGTTCGATCCTTGCCCCTGGGCTGGAAGCAAAAGCTCGCTTTTTCGGCGGCCATCTTTCACGAGCCTCAAATCGTCTTTTTGGATGAGCCAACAGGAGGAGTGGACCCCGTTGCCCGGAGACAATTCTGGGAATTGATCTACGACGCATCGGATCGTGGTATCACGGTTTTTGTCACCACGCATTACATGGATGAGGCCGAATACTGTGATCGGGTCTCGATCATGGTTGACGGAAGAATCGAAGTCCTAGACAGTCCTGCTCAAATGAAAAAGACGTTTCAGGCCGATACGATGGATGAGGTATTTCAGCAACTCGCACGGAAGGCCGAAAGAACCTGAAGATTATGAGACAGTTTTTGATCTTTACACAAAAAGAATTTTATCACATCCTTCGGGATCGGTGGACGACTGTGCTGCTTCTCATCCTGCCCATTGCGATGATTCTGCTATTTGGCTTTGGAATCACCACCGAGATCAAGAATACCCGCTTTGCGGTTTACGACATGTCGCATGATATGGCGACCAGGGGCATCGTGAACAAATTGGAGACCAGCGAGTATTTCACGCTCGAGGGCTATCTGGATCATCCCGGTCAGATCGAGGGAATATTCAAAAGGAAGAAAATTGGAATGCTCGTGGTTTTTGGAGAGCGCTTCTATGAGAATCAGCTGCATTCTGGAGACGCTCAGGTTCAACTGATCACGGATGGTACAGATCCCAATACGGCGTCTACGCTGACCAACTATGCCACCAACCTGATTCGGGAATATCAACAGGAATCCGGAACGCTCAGCCCCCTTCCGATTCAGATTCTCCCACAGGTCAAGCTGCTTTACAATCCGACGATGAAAAGCGCTTATAATATCGTTCCCGGAGTCATCGGCATGGTGCTGATGCTGGTTTGTGCCATGATGACTTCAGTATCCCTGGCCAGGGAAAAGGAAATGGGCACCATGGAGGTCATCCTGGTCTCACCGATGCCTCCTTTGCTCATTGTGTTGTCGAAAGTGGTGCCCTATTTCACCATCTCGATGATCAATCTGTTCAATGTCCTCCTCCTGGCTGTTTTTGTTTTGGAAGTGCCCATTGTGGGCAACCTGTTTCTTCTGATCTTTGTGTCCCTTCTGTTCATTTTTGTGGCCCTGGCCCTGGGCATTCTCATTTCTACGCTGGTGCAGACCCAGTTGGTGGCCCTGTTGGCCTCGGTCATGGGTTTGCTTCTGCCCGTAGTCATGCTGTCGGGCCTGATGTTTCCGATCGAAAACATGCCTGTCGTTCTGCAATACGTGGCACAGATCATACCTGCCAAATGGTATATCGAGGCCATGCGAAACGTCATGATCAAAGGCCTTGGGATTTCCGCCATCATAAAGGAAGTACTGGTTTTGGCGCTTATGGCTGTGGTGCTGATCACAATAAGTTTGAAAAAATTTAAAATCCGACTGGAATGAAGATGCTGCGCTTTTTGTTGGAAAAGGAGTTCAAGCAGTTTTTTAGAAACTCATTCCTGCCGCGGATGGTGATCATGTTTCCGCTGACCGCCTTGTTGATCTATCCGCTTGTGGCCAATTTTGAAGTGAAGAACATCAACCTCAGTGTCGTGGATCACGACAAGAGCACCTTCTCCCGGGAGCTTTTGCAAAAGGTGCAATCTTCGGGCTATTTCAGGGTTACGGATGTGTCACCTGACTATGCCAGTGCTTTAAAGAGCGTAGAGTTGGACGAGTCGGATGTTATCCTGGAGATTCCTTCCCATTTTGAGAAGAACCTGGTCCGGGAGATGAAGGCAGATTTGATGATCTCGGCCAATGCCGTCAACGGGAACAAAGGCGGTTTGGGAACCGCCTACCTGGTTGCTATTGTCAACGAGTACAATTCGGCCATAACCACCAAGCTCCTGGGTGACCCGGGAAGATTCAGGGCTCCTGCTGCAGAGATTCTTCCATTGTTTCGCTACAATCCCGGGCTGCTCTATTCGGTTTTCATGGTTCCGGCCATCATGGTCATGGTACTGGCAATGATCAGTGGCTTCCTGCCCGCGCTCAATATCGTGGGGGAAAAAGAGAAAGGAACGATTGAGCAGATGAATGTGACCCCGGTTCGCAAGCGTACCTTCATCATTTCAAAATTGATTCCCTACTGGCTGGCCGGATACGTGGTGCTCACCATCGGCATACTGGTGGCCCTGCTTGTCTGGCGGCTCTTTCCCGTTGGTTTTGTAGGCACGATCTATTTATTTGCTACCATATTCTTACTCGGCTTTTCAGGCTTTGGTCTTGTGGTTTCGAATTATGCCGTGACGGTCCAGCAGGCCATGTTTATGATGTTCTTTTTTGTCCTTACCTTCATCTTTATGAGCGGGTTATACACGCCTGTAGAAAACATGCCGGGCTGGGCACAGATGATCAGCAATTTCAGCCCCATGAAATACATCATAGAGGTTCTGCGCCGGGTATACCTGAAAGGCAGCGGCTTCAATGACCTGTTGCCCCAATTCTGGGCCCTGTGCGGTTTCGCTCTGTTTTTCAACGGATGGGCCGTACTCAGCTACAGGAAGAATAGTTAAAATAGGAGGGTAGCAAAGCCGTTGTTCAATCTTTTGTTGATATGTATGAACTGCTTGGTTCGAATCCGTATGGATTAAAACTTAAATTTGAGAAATACATACAAACAAACCTCCCAATCATGCACAAGGGCATCATCACTTTTTTTCTATTCTTTTTCTTGATTTTTGGCCTGTCTGCGCAGGAATACCTGATAGAAGGCAAGTCGGCTACCATAGTATACCAGGTTCCTGATCGCACGAAAGAGCAATTGTTCAACGATGCGCTGGTCTGGTTTCAGGATGAAGAGAGGACCTCACAGTACACGGTTGAGAGCAGTGATCTCGCTGCCGGGACCATCGCTGTGAACGAGGTGAACCAGGTCTTCTACAAGAATATCGGGAAGCTCATGTACCCGCAGAGAAGCGGCATGGCCGAAATGCTGTCGGGCGACTTCAGCTATCACATCGACCTGGTCTTTGAGGAAGGCACCTATATGGTGAAATACGAGCTCACCGGTATGGCAAAAGAAATGTATGGGCGGGACCAGTTGTTCTACGAATGCATCGATTTCGAGGAGATCGACAAAGATGCCTTGAAGGCCTACAACAAGTCGATGGATAAGCTTCTCAAGATGAACGTGGTCCTGAAAAAGCGCCGTCAGATCTTTGAGGAGAATTCCCTTTCACAATTCGAGGACGCCAGCCAGAACGTGCTCAACTCGATGACGGCCAACATGGGCTCCCTGTACTCTTATTTGAAACTCGGGGAGTGAAACACAGATGTCAATGGCGTCAATCCTTTGATAACTCAATTGGCACTTTGGATAAGCGAAATGGGTCATTCGTCCTGTACTCTTTTCTCAGCAGGCCGCCTGGGTGTATATTTCAAAAAAATCAAAAATCTTAACCCATGATTAACTATTCTTTTCCCAAATTGTGTTTTAGTCTTTCTCTACTTGTTTATGTTCTTACGGTTTCTTGCGACAAATCGCCCGCCTCACCCGACAGTGACGGAGAAACCTCAGGAACAATTGACAACTCCTCGCAATTTTCACATTATGACGACAAAGCGATCGCTGATGAGTCGAATACCTCAGAATGGCTGGCTTACGGGCGAACCCACAGTGAAACTAGATTTAGCCCTTTGAAGGACATCAACATGGAAAATGTCGATCAACTCAAGGTGGATTGGTTCGTTGACCTGCCCGGGGATGTGGGCCTGGTTTCAACCCCGCTTGTTGTCGATGGTGTGATGTACTTCACGGGCACAATGAACATAGTTCGGGCTGTCAATGCTGTCACCGGAGAACTCCTATGGACGTATGACCCCAAAGTTGGAGAAGCGATAAAAGGGAAAAGGCAGGTTGGCTGGGTGCACAACAGGGGCATAAGCTTTTACAAAGGCAAGATTTACGCTGCGACCTGGGACGGCCGACTCTTTGCCCTGGATCACAAAACGGGAGAGAAGATTTGGGAGGTGGTCACGTTTGACCCGAACCGTTCCTTGTATATCACCGGGGCACCCAAGGCTTTTGCAGGCAAGGTCCTGATTGGCAATGGAGGAACCGAAGAGGGTCCTACACGTGGATGGGTGACCGCCTATGACGCAGAAACGGGAGAAGAAGCCTGGAAGTTTCATATCGTTCCCGGCAATCCGGCAGACGGATTTGAGAATGAGACCATGGAAATGGCCGCCAAGACCTGGACCGGAGAATGGTGGAAGCATGGTGGGGGAGGAAATGCGTGGCACGGGTTTACCTATGACGCTGAACTGGATGTGCTCTACATAGGCACCGGTAACGGCTCTCCCTGGAATCGCAAGATCCGAAGCCCTGAGGGTGGTGACAACCTGTTTCTTTGTTCCATCGTGGCGCTCAACCCGAACACAGGGGAATACTTGTGGCACTATCAGACCACTCCGGGTGAAACCTGGGACTATAATTCCAACATGGACATTGTGCTCACTGACCTCGACATAGAAGGGAAGATCGTGAAGGCTCTGCTTCATGCTCCCAAGAATGGCTTTTTCTATGTCATCAACCGGGAAACAGGGAAGCTGATCTCAGCGGAGCCTTTTGTCGAAACGACCTGGGCGAGCAAGATCGATTTGGAGACGGGCAAGCCCGTTGAAGTTCAGGGAGCGCGCTATGAAACGGATCGCGCCGTGATCACACCGAATCCGTGGGGTGCGCACAGCTGGCACGCCATGTCGTACAACCCGCAGACCGGCCTAACTTACATTCCGACCCTGCATTCTGCTGTTGGGTTCTCCGACGAGGGCATCGACCTGGAGACCTGGCAAGCCAAAGAATTCGAAGGAGGAGTCGGCGTGCATATGGATTTTGATCCAAGAGACAATCCCAGGAATTACCCGGCCTCTTTAACCGCCTGGGATCCGGTAAAGCAGGAACTGGCCTGGTCGGTTCCCCAGGAGACCTTTTGGAATGCAGGAACCCTGACCACAGCGAGCAACTTGCTTTTCCAGGGACGCTCAGATGGCAATATGCTGGCCTATGATGCGAAGACTGGAAAGGTTGTTTGGACAAGGAGCCTCGGGCTGGGGATTTCAGCCGCTCCGATAACTTATAAGATAGACGGTAGGCAGTACATTTCGGTCCTTGTTGGATTTGGAGGTGGATATGCCGCACTTGGAGGACAGGAGGCTTATGAACTGGGTTGGTCATACAAGACGCATACGCGCAGACTCATCACTTTTTCCCTGGAAGGCAGTGATCAAATGCCGGATTTGCCACCACCTCATTTTCCCAAACCCATTGTGGATCCCGATTGGAAGATTGACAAGAAACTAGCTGGCATAGGAGCCCGCGAAATTGGAAAATGTACAGGATGCCATGGTGGGGCTTTATTTTCCGCCGGGATGGCACCCGACTTGAGGGCTTCCGTCATTCCGTTGGAATTCAGCTCTTTTAAGGACATTGTGAAAGATGGAAGTCGTAATGCCTTGGGAATGCCTGCGTTTCCTGACATGACAGATGAGCAGCTTGAGGCTTTGCAGCATTATATCCGCCACCGCGCCAAGGAAACGCTTCCGGATTATGAAAAACTCATGAAGAAGAAGGACCTGGCTTCAAATTAAGCCGGGTTCAGAAAAGTCTTTTATATTCGTTCAAGGATTTACTCAAATTTTGAATGAATGAAACACCTTGGAACCTCCCGAACAGTTGTCAATATATTTCTCGCGCTGGTTTTTATTTTATTCGCCATTGTGCAGCTCAATGATCCTGATCCGGTCATCTGGTTTTCTATATACCTTCTAACAGCAGTTTTATGTGCCGTAAGTATTTTTCGAAAGTTACCACTAGCCTTGCTCTATGGCTTGGGTCTTGTTCTTTTGTTTTATGCGGCGATGCACTTGGAGTTTGCCGTTGAATGGATCCTCTCTGAAAACAGGGGCGAGCTCTTTGGAGAGATGCAGGAGGACAAATACTATCTGGAAGGTACGCGAGAGTTTTTGGGATTGCTGATAGCGATAGCAGCCCTGATGTTTCTCATCCAACAGCAAAAAACCCATCCTCGAAAAGAGAATGGGTTCTGATTTTAGGGAGAATTGAATGTTATTCTTTAAAAGAAATTTCTATAGAGCCTCTTCGCCTTCTCCAACAGGCTCTTTTCCTGTTCGGATAAAGCCTAGGTTTGTTTTAGGGCTGTAACTGAAATAAA
>Ga0272441_10012917_pt1 | contig 12105 bp, 7 predicted proteins | sample SSMProp6N_FD_193582 | JGI IMG/M metagenome (GOLD analysis project Ga0272441, IMG submission 193582) | Marine sediment archaeal communities from Little Sippewissett salt marsh, Falmouth, MA, United States - SSM-Prop-6N | ecosystem: Environmental > Aquatic > Marine > Wetlands > Sediment ...
AGAAATCCGGAGGGCGAGTGATCTCGGTGAGCGGCTCCACCTTCACCCGGCCCAGGGAGGCCTCGTCGAGCTTGAACTTGCGGTAGTTGGTGGAGAAGATCAGAGTCCCGTCAGGCTCCAGATGCTTCAGTGCCAGATCGATGAGCTCCACGTGATCCCGCTGGACCTCGAACACGCGCTTACGGTCCTTGGAATTGGAGAAGGTGGGGGGATCGACAAAGATCAGACCGTAGGTACCGGTCTCCCGGCGCAGCCAGTCCAGGCAGTCCTCCTGCACCAGAGCGTGGCGATGCGGGTCGATGCCGTTGGCAAGCAGGTTCTCTCTTGCCCAGGCCAGGTAGCGCTTGGAGCTGTCCACCGAAGTACTGCCGGCGGCCCCGCCTTCGGCGGCATAGACCGTTGCGCTTGCCGTGTAGCAGTACAGGTTCAGGAACTTCAGCCCTCCGGCCAGATCGTGGATCAGGCGCCGGGTCAGCCTGTGGTCCAGGAAAAGCCCCGTGTCCAGGTAGTCTTCGAAGTTGACCAGGAAACGAAAGCCCCCCTCGTGCACCTCGTGAAAAACGCCGCGGTCATTCATCTTCATGTACTGTCGGGGGCCGCGCTGGCGCTCGCGGATTTTCAGGAACACATTCTCCGCATCGATCTCCAGCACATCGGGCAGCACGGCAAGGGCTTCCTGCAGGCGCCTCTGCGCTGTTTCGGGCTCCACACTCGGCGGAGGCGCGTACTCCTGCACGTGAACCCACCTGTTCTCATACACATCCACCGCCACCGCGTATTCGGGCATATCCGCGTCATAGATCCGATAGCAGGACACTCCCTCTGAGCGCAGCCATCGGCGCAGTCGCTTGCGGTTTTTTCTCAGACGGTTGGCGAACATGAGCGCCCCCGGAGCACGGGCGTCCGGAGCTGGGGATATCGAGTCCTGCGGCGCAACTTCCGGTGCTTCGATCCCCGCTGTACGGGTCCGCTTCAGCTTGGAAGCGGGCGTATCAGCCAGCCTGTTCTCCGCGACGAGGTCGATGTGGACCAGGGTGCATTTGATGGTCCCGTTGTACAGGGTGTTACGCCGGAACGCCTGCAGCCCGATGCTCTTGGCCAGCTCGGTGTGGCCGGTGAGCACCGCCGCCTTCCAGCCGGGGTAGTGCGCTTTCAGCACCCGGCCCAGTTTCGCGTACAAACCCGGCAGGTCCGGATCATCGTCCAGCCGTTCACCGTAGGGCGGATTGGTCGCCACCAGCCCGGTTTCGTACTCCGGTGCCTTTACTCCACCGAGCTCCTGCTGCTCGATACGAACCAGGCCCTCCAACGAAGCCCGCTTCAGGTTTTCTCCGGCAGCGCGTACGGCTGCCCGGTCGCGGTCGTATCCGATGATGCGGGGAAGATTCCTGCGGCCGGCGGAAAAACGCTCCCGCCCCTCCTTGCACAGCTCCCGCCAGAGCCGCTCATCGTGTCCCTTCCAGCCCAGGAAGCCGAAATACGAGCGGGACAGCGCCGGCGGGCAGTCGGCGGCCAGCAGCGCCGCCTCGATCGGCAGGGTTCCGGAGCCGCAGAGGGGATCTACAAAACCGCCCCCGGATTTTGCGATCCCGGGCCAATCCGCCCGCAGCAGCACGGCGGCAGCGATGTTTTCCTTGAGAGGAGCTTCACCGCTGTGCCGTCGGTAGGCCCGCCGGTGAAGACTCTCTCCGCTCAGGTCCACGCTGACGACGGCGCGGTCATTGTGCAGATGCAGATTCAGCCGCACATCGGGACGTTGCAACGACACGGAGGGCCGGTGACCGCTTTTGCTGCGAAAACAGTCTACGACCGCGTCCTTGACCAGCTGGGCCGCATACACGGAATGGCGGATCGCGGAATGCGAAAGGGAGCAGTCCACGGCAATCGTGTTGCCGGCGGATAGATGATCCTGCCACGGGATCTGGGCGGAGTGTTCGTACAGCTCCTCGGGGGAGGCGGCGGTGAACTCTTTCAGGGGCAGCAGGATGCGGCTTCCCACCCGGGACCAGAGGCAGGCCCGATAGGCTGTCTCCAGGGAGCCGCTGAAATACACCCCGGCGCGGGTTTCCCGTATGTTCTTCGCCCCGAGGTCTACTAGTTCCCGGGCCAGCAGATCTTCCACATAGCGGGCCGCGCCGGCGAAGAACTCATGCGCCGCATATTCGCTTCCTATCTCATCGCCCGGATTTGTATTCCTCATATGCGGTTTGACGATACGGCAAATGAGCCGCCGATACAAGAGCCGCTCCGGGAGGCAACGCCTCGAAGACCGCACCACACCGGTCGCGCAAACCGCACAACGGCGATCTGCATTCCGAGGCCGGCCCTGTTGACCGCTTCCGGAAATCCGGGATAATGGCGGGATGGATGAAAAGACATCATTCCGGGAGCTTACCCCGGATATCATTTTGCCTTGCGTGGAGGAGTGCTGTGGCGTGAGCCTGGAAGCGGTGATCACGCCGTACAACAGTTACATCAACCGGGTCTACGGCCTGCAGGATGAAGAGGGCCGGCGCCATATCGTCAAGTTCTACCGGCCGCAACGCTGGAGCGCGGAGGGCATTTTAGAGGAACACCGCTTCCTGCAGCAGTGCGCGGAAGAACAACTCCCGGTGATTCCGCCCGTGATCCTTCAGGATGGAACGACCCTCGGTGAAACCCGCGGGATACACTTCGCCGTGTTCCCCCTCCGCGCCGGCAGAACCTTCGACATAACCTCGGAGAAGGACTGGGCCCGCCTGGGATCGGTGGTGGGACGGATCCACCAGGTGGGAAAAAAAGAAACGGCGCCGCATAGAACCGTCTGCTCCCCTGCAGCAACCACGGGAAAATACTGCAAGCAGCTCGTGGCACAGGGTCTGATTCCGCCGGACTGTCTGGATGATTTTCAATCGGTCTGCGAGCAAACCCTGGCCCTCATCACCCCCCTGTTCGCAGGTGTTGAAAATCAGAGGATCCACGGCGACTGCCACAGAGGCAATATCCTGGATCGGTTGGACCAGGGTCTGATCGTTTTGGATTTCGACGATATGATGACCGGACCGGCGGTCCAGGATCTCTGGCTGCTCCTGCCGGGTCATCTGTCGGATTGCCGTACCGAGATGGATCTGCTGCTTGAGGGTTATACCCGCTTCGTGGATTTCAACTCCGAATCGCTACGCCTGGTAGAGCCTCTGCGCTTCATGCGTATCATCTATTTCCTGACCTGGTCCGCGATGCAGGCCCGGGACTACAACTTCGAGCAGAATTTCTCCGCATGGGGCACCCAAGCCTTCTGGATCAAAGAGATCGAGGATCTGAACTATCAGCTAGAACGGATCGGCGAACATCTTTCCGGCTAATTCCGGTCGACTCGTTCCACTGATCACACCACGGGCACGTGTCTGCTTACAGCGAGTTCGACTTTCCTGCGCGGAATCCCCTTCTGCCGCCGGAGGTCGGTGGTACGGCATTCCAGCCGCCAGAACCTCGGTTAAATGACCGGATATGCCTCATGTGATGGTACTTGCCGATGCGGATTCTTGCCGTGAAATTATAAAACCTATCACTAAATTCATTTGCATTCCAATCTGCAATCCTCTACTATATCCCATACGGTGGAATGCCTTACTCGAAGAGGTCGGCTGTGAAGAAAACATCATGATCTCATCGAACAACAAAACCTTTCTATTAATATTGATCTTGTTTTCTCTTTCTGTATTTTGCATTCCGGCTCAAGTAACGGGACAGTGGGTAGCCCAGAAAATTGAAGAACGTGACAAAGGAAGAGATGCCACTCAAATAATGGAAATGACCCTTATGGATTCAAAGGGCAGAGAAAGACACAGGTCGCTTACCATTATCCGCAAAGAATTCAACGGCCTCGACAAACTTCTTTTAAGATTCACCTATCCAAATGACATCAAGGGAGTTTCTTTTCTCGTATGGGAGCATAAAGGGGAAGACAATGAGAGATTTCTCTTTCTACCGGCGCTGGGAAGAATACGAAGAATAGCATCGAGCGAAAAGGATGAGAATTTCGCCGGCACCGACTTCTCCTACCAGGATATTTCCGGACCGAAATTGGAAGATTATCGCTATGAGTTAGTTGAGGATGGAGTACGCTACAACTCCGTAGATTGTTATTTGCTGGCTTCATTTCCCAGAGAAACGAAAAGCCGTTTTTCCAAAGTACTCTCATGGGTGACAAAAGACAGTTTTTTCGTAATTAAAGCTGAGTATTACAATAAAATGGATAGACTGGAAAAAACTTTTGATGCATCCCAACTTTCATTAATCGACGGTATATGGACGGCGTTGGAAATTTCCATGGAAAACCACAAGACGCGCCACAGAACAAAAAGTATTCTTATTCAGGTCGACTACAACATTGGCATTCCTGATGAAAATTTTCAAAAAAACGCTCTCGAGCGTCCATAGTTGCGTTACGTGGCAGGAAGATCGTTGAGAAGAACTGCTTTATTCACAGTTGTTCCAACTCTACTCTTTATCACAAGTATTCCTTTGCATTGCCTTGGAGGAGAGATAAGCACACAGGGCATATACTATCCAAACAGTAACAGGATCTGCGAACTAAGAACCACTGTTACAGTAAACGAATATTTTGATCTGACACCATGGTTATCAATCGGACTTGGTGGCGGCTTGAGGGGATTGCTATCAACACGAGAGTTTGCCCCAAGTGCTGAAGATTTCATAGTTGATGAAAACTATATTCACATCCATTTTAATAGTCTCAGTGCCAAACTCGGTTACCTGAGGGAAACGTGGGGAAAACTGGATCAGATATCTCCCCTCGACATTCTAAATCCAATAGAAGTATCAAGTGCTTTTCTCGATTGTGAAAAAGAACAAGCAAAGATCCCAATTCCAATGTCGGTTTTTTCCGTGTATTTCTCTGATACCTTAACTTTCAAGTTGAGTTTAATTCCTTTTTTCGAAAAGAGCGTCTACGATGATCTGGAGGAAGATAGCTCACCTTACAATGTAGTAGAGTTTCCACTTCCGTTGGAAGAACAAGTACCCGAGAAAGCGATTGGGAATGTCGAGTTTGGAACAGGCGTTTTTCTTACACTTAGGGAAACAGATTGCGCACTTTATTACTTCAGGGGATTTCAAGATTTCCCGGCGTATCGGATTGAAAACATCCTCCCGCCCACGAAGATATTTGCACAATATCCACTAATCCACATGCTGGGCCTCGATTTTGAAACCGTTGTTGATCGATGGGGAATCCGCGGAGAATGCTCGCTGTTGTTCGGTGAAGGATATCAACGCACATCAGAAATCAATTATATTGAGGCAAATGCCCTTACCTCGGGAATTGGATTAGATACCAGCTATGCTGATAACTATTTCAACGCGAGCGTTCTATACAGAACAATATTTGTCACCGAGTCAATCGAAGAAGAAAAAAACGAGATCAGCATTACTGCTAATTTTGAAAAGAGGATAGCCTACGATACGGTAGAAGTCGATTTTTTGGGTATGTACAATGTATTCAGTGGAAGTATCTACGGTAAAGCAACTCTTAGCGTCAGTCCGATCGATAATTTTTGGATCTCCTCGGCAATCTCGGTTTTCGAAGGCGAAAGTGGTGATTATTTGGGGAGATTCCGAGACAAAGATGCGTACTATTTGGAGCTTGTGTATAATTTCTGAAGGAATCGCTTTAACTTCCGAGATTTAACTTTCTTCCCACAAGGAAAATACTGGCTGGAAGGACGACAAGATCCCCGATCAAGGCGATGGAAAGTGTAAGTGCTACTAGCACACCAAACTCTCGAGTTGGTTGAAACCCAGATATTAGCAAAATCGCAAAGCCAACTATATTTATAAGAGTCGTGAATGTCATCGCCTCTCCGGTATGCAAAGTTGTATTTTGCAGCAACTCTGATATCGAGACGTTTTTCCCCCTTGATTCTTTACGGAATCTTGATAGAAAGTGTACGCTGTCATCAACTACGATGCCAAATGATACAGATGCAACCATAACGGTTGCTGCGTTAAGCGCGATGGAGAACCATCCCATTATACCTAAAACACAGGCAATCGGAATGACGTTCGGAAGTATACATAGCAATCCGTATTTTAATGATCGGAACGATAAAAACAGAAATACCAAGATAACAATAAAGGCTAAACTGAAGCTCCTTATTTGACTGTCCATAATATGGTTATGGTTAATTCCATACAGATAGAGCGTTCCAGTCAGCGATGGTTGACTATCCATTTCAAAGAAAACAGATTTCGCCATCTTTTCTATCTTTTTGCCCTGGATGACTAACAGTTCAGAAGGCATAGCTATTGTCTTTACAGATATTCTGCCCTTAGAGTAGTCCGGAGTTACGTAACTCTGTAGCTCGTATTTGCCGGCTGCCGAAAGAGAAAATAGAAATAACTCTTGAGCAATAAGCCTTCGTGATTCCGGTATAACGTAGTAGTTGGCGTCGTTTTCGTGAAGTGCTCTGTTGATACTTTTAACGTACTCCGAGACTGATACTACTTTTTTAACATAAGGCAGCTCACCAATATCTGAAGATAATTTTTCCATTCTTTTAAGGACGTCAGGATTTACCAATCCGTTATCTTCACTGTTTATGATGATCTCAAAACTCCCCATACCGAACAGGTGCTTATCTAGTACCTTTGTTGCCCTGTAAAACATGCTCTTTTTAGGAAACCACTCTGTTTGATTCGATTCAATACGTATTCTAAAAACTCCTAACACCGCAACTACCAAAACAACAACGGAGCCGATCAATATGTATCTGTAGTTTTTTCTATTAAATAAATCAATTTTACCTAAAATACGAGCCCAAATTGCTTTCCTGTCTAAATGCTTTGGCTGGGGAAGTAATGTCAATAATAGAGGAGCAATAGATAGTGAAACAAAAAAAGCAAACATAACGCCGGCTGCAGCGCCAATACCAAAGTGCCTGACAGGTCTAACGCGACTGACGAACAAAGATAGCAATCCCATAGCAGTTGTGATGCTGGTTATAAAACAGGGAATCGTAATGAACTTCATTGTTTCAAGATATGCTTCTTTTTTGGGCAAACCTGAACTCGCTTCGTAGTAGTATTTCGTAATATGTATACAGTCGGCTATCGATAGGATCGTCACGATGGGGATGATCATTACAGTAACTACATTGAATACAAGTCCGAGGATAGAATAGAATCCCAGAGAAAAAACGATGCTGATACCGATGTTTATGAGGATTATAAAAACTTCATAGAAAGACCTAAACAGTAAAAAGACGATGATAGCTATGCTCAATACAATCAACAGGGTGCCGATTTTCAAATTCTGATTTGTATATCTATTGAACTCCGATACAGCCTTTCCATCGCCTGTGAAGTAAAGCTGAACATTATCCGGAGTGTTTTCTTCCACTACGCTTTCGAATTTGTTTATCAGCCTATCGGCCTGTTTTGCGGGCAGGTTCTTGAAAACGACTACAATCGCAGTATATTTACCATCTTTTGAAATCAGGTAATCAGCAAACAGCTCATCATCGAGAGCCCTTTGTTTGATTACAGCCGGATCATCTATATCCAACCGGTCGAGCAGAGGGCGAACTTCGATGCCATCCGCTGATCCCATTATCTTGTTTGCATTTGCTATACTATGGACTCGATCTACTTCCTCTATGTATTCCAGCTCGTCGGTCACATCTTTGATGTACCGAAGCACGTTGTATGTGAATAGTCGCTCAGATTCTAGAATAACGACAAAATAACTGCCCCCTTCGAAAACATCGCGGAAGTTTTCATATGCCTTGTAATCCGGATCGTCCTCGGCAAAATCTGCTTTCAACGAGTTATCTATATCGATATCTATTTGAAAGGCAAAGAAAACTGTGAAGAAGACCACCAATAAGAGAAAAACAAATCTGAGTTTGTAGATGCATCGACTGAAAGTATCCACTACACTCCACTAACAGAAAAACGATGCGGATCGGTTTTTTGCGCCATTTCTTTTCCTAATGGTATCCTTGCAAACAGCGAAAAAAATAAATCCACTTGCTGGCGTTCTTACCCTTGAAATCCAATCTGACTTTTTCCCCTCGATGTATGAATTGAAGGTATTTGTTGAAGTTATCAATATAGTAATTGACCTCAGCAATGTTGAAAACAACACGTATGTTTTCCTCATGAGAGCCAAATACGAGTCTGTCTTTGAAAAGCGTAATGTCTCCATCTTTCTTAAATCTAACCTCGTTATTGTTAAAGATTTTCATTTCAATATTGTTCGATACGGTTAAAGACTCTCTGCCGTTTTCTATACACATACGGTTTATCTGGCTCTTTTGCCAATCGCTCCAATCCTTCAGATCCACTCCGATTGCACTTTCTGAAGAAAGCCGAAGATTCCCGTCTATCCTCCAGTTTGCACCGCATGATCTGCACACTATTTCGTCCCCAATACCGTATAATGAATCATGGGCTTTGCAGGATGGGCAGAGCCACAGCAAGTACTGTATTCCCGAAGCTAATCTTACTCCTCTAAACGCAACAGACAGCATTTTCTCATCTTTAATATCGTTTCTGTATAGGAGCTCGCAGATTTTCCCATGTAGCTCGCCTTTGCTAAGAGAACGGATATCATGTCGGGACATGTTGAAGAACTCAATGTAGATCTTCCCGTGTCTCTTGGTGTCTGACCATCTGGGCAGGCTGAGGTAGTTGCCTGTAAGCCGAGCCAGTCGTACGGGTGTGTCAGCTTTCTTCAAAATTCCAGGGATGTTTTCGATAATTCTGTCGGTTTCTCCATCCCACGATCTATCGCCCTCGGCGAATATTCCTACGATATTGCCGTCTCTCAAGAGTTGGAATATTTTTTTCACTGCCGAAAAATCTGGCCTTCCTTTCGTTTTCGGAACCACCCCTACCAAGCGTCCTCCGATTTTCCTGATAACAGACACAGCTTCAACATTCGCTACGTAACTCATTGCCTTCTTCGAAAAAGCGCCGAGAATGAATGGATCTGCCCGATGGGCATGATTTGCCAAGAAAATATACGGCGGTTCAGGTTCTTCCGGGCACGATATCAGTTCTACGTTGTATGTTTTCCTGAGGTAAATACAATAGGACATCTGGAGTGCTTTCCATGAAAGCCGATGGTACCAGACAGCCATGTCAACTCCCTTCTTTTATTTTCATGCTGGAATCACGATCATTGACGCATAGAAAGGGAATCTAGATATCTCCAGGACAAACACTGCCGTCTATTTTTCTTTATGTTGCAAAAATGCATGTTTGCCATCCTTGCACCTCTTCCGTCGGTATCCTCTCTATCCCCTATTACCATCACCTGCTCCTGCCTCACTCCAAGTCGAAATGCAATATCAACCAGAGGTCGTGTTGAAGGCTTCAGCACTCCATACTCTTCATTTGAGGCGATAATATCGAAAAGAGCCGAATCCAGGCTGATTGCCTCTATCCTTTCTCGGGCGAAGAGATAATCAGACAAGACTGCCGTACGTACGCTCTGTTTCCTGAGCACTTGAAGGATGTTTGTTATGTCCTCTGAGGTCTGATATTTTTTTCTTAACAAGTTTACAAAGCCCGGATAAAACTCATGAAAGTACCAACTCTGTATACTTGTCGCTTTCTTATGTGTACGCTTCTCCATTTCATTAAACAGGTGGGCTTGGAACTTGTCTTTCGTATAGAAATCAACACCACTGATTTTATTCCTGATATCTAACAGAGAGAAAAGCATGAGTAGATGTGAAATGTTACGAAACAGAATGTTGGTCTTGATCGCATTTTTATTATAGAGTGTACCATCTAGATCGAATATTACAGCTTTCAGCACAGTATTAGGTGTTTTCGTATAATCTGATTTCAGTTTGCCCGGACAGCTCCCTGAACATCGACAGTCGCTTGTCTTCGTGCAACAAATGACAGAGCTTGAACTGACCATCTCTGTATCCGATGTTTAGACAGGCTGTTTTGAATTTCTCAAAGGAGTTTTTCTCCAGCAAATGCAAGACAGGCGGATTGATTCGAAGAGAGAGCCTTTTTGCCTTGTACTCTATATTCGCCTGCATCAATTTGTTATCCAATGCAATCCCGAAACTCCTGGCTTCATCGGTGCGAACATCCTTATCAAACTCTATGAAAACATGATAGGCAGATGAGGCGAGACTCGCGAAAGCAATGAAAAAAGCAGTTTTTATTCCATTCTCTCTCTCCAGTTCCGAAAATGCTTCAATCAACTGAGCTTCATGAAGCTTTTCCCCGGTCAGACTAGTTACCCCGGCGCCCTTTTGGATAAAGCGCAGCATTGGGAACTCGTTATAGAAACCTTCGACTCTCAGGATGTCGTTGATGTTGTAGCGGTATAATCCGTTCGTGTTTGTGATGATGATGTAGTAAGAAAGTCCTTCCTCGAGTTCTGAAGCCAGATATATTGGGGGATAGGGATCTTCTATATCATCGGTTTTGACAAACTCGAAGAACATACGGTGTGCTGCTAAAATGCTGGGAATCTGCGCGCTTGTAAGGACTATTCCCGCACGTGCTTCCGTGGCAAAGTAGGAAAAGTCTCTCACTGTTGTATTCTCCGGATAGAAATCTTCAGCATGCCGCAGATAAAGCCCGCTGTTACCGCATTTCCAGGTATTCACTACTTCTAATGTAGGCCAGTAGTGTTTTGGGTATAGCGGTGTGTGTTTCAATGCCATTTCTTTTAGTTCTTTAGCTCTTTTCGGGTTAGGTCTTAAACGGGATTCGATCTGTTTTCTAAGATCAGGTTCAATCTTCAAATCATTTTTCAAAGAACCTTTCTCAATATCTTTGATCAAGTTATCAATGTTTTCCTGTACGACTCTGTGAAGTGCAAGAAGTGTGCTTGGATTGCCTGTTACAATAAGCTTGATTTGATACTCCAAAGTGAATCGCATGAAGCAGTAATACCTGGATTTGTAATCATCTATGCTGAACACCGCATTTGGGACAACATGCACAGCTTTCAACAAATTGGGTATGTTTTCATAGACATGCCCCGAACAAGAACCATACGGGGTTCCATCTTCTGTATAGCCTTCTACAGGCTTTCCGACAATCGACAACTCGGGACCATCATAAATATGGGGATTCTCTTTTAGCAACGAGTACAACCAGAGTTTCGACAATCCGTTATAGCAATCCTCAAAATACTTCTTAGTAACAGGTATCCATTTGGGTTCCTTTGTCGTGCCGCTGGTTGTGGCGTAAATTACGGGTTTTCCCGGAACGAGAACACTTTCTTCTCCTTTGGTATGTCTCATGATGTATGGTCTAAGATCCTCGTAGTCATTAATCGGTACGTGGTTTTGAAAATCCCCAACCGACCTAATACTGCTGAACTCATGTTCTTTGCCGTAATACGTATCTTTTGCGTAGCTGAGAATATCCATGAGAACCTTGAATTGCGCTTTTCGGCAGTCCATACTGCTGCTCTCTAGCGCTTTCCACTCCTTCTTCCCTGCTAAGGTCAAAGCAAGTTTGATGAGCCACAGGTTTTTCGTATTTCTAGACATTTTGCACCTCTCGTGGTTTAGATATTCTTCTTTCGCTGAACATTATTGCTTTGAATGAGTACAATAGAGATTAAAAGCGCTATCATCTACATTCTCGTATTGAGCACTTTTAACTAAAAGCTGGAAGACGTTGTTGTGAAGTACTACCGTATTTTAAATGCTGACATCTGATTGTCAACGATACGAGTGTTCTGGCTGGAATCAAACCTTCTTATGTCCGATCTAATTTTACGAGGATCACAAAACGAATGGGGTTGGGTTTGCAGAGAAAAATAGGGACAACAAACCCACTTGGGAACCTGAAGATTTTTTCGCAATTCGGGTATAATGACCCCATGAAACCAAAAACCCGCAAAGGCATCGTGGAAGACTGGCTTCCCCGCTATACCGGCATGCCCCTGGAAAAGTTCGGGCCCTTTGTGCTGCTGACCAACTTTTTAGACTATCTGCAGCGATTTGCCAGTCGTTTCCAGGTCGAGATCTACGGCAACGGCGGGCCAATGCAGGCGGCGACCAACAACAAGGGGATCACTATGATCAACTTCGGAATCGGCTCTCCCAATGCCGCCAC
>Ga0272441_10012918_pt1 | contig 12105 bp, 10 predicted proteins | sample SSMProp6N_FD_193582 | JGI IMG/M metagenome (GOLD analysis project Ga0272441, IMG submission 193582) | Marine sediment archaeal communities from Little Sippewissett salt marsh, Falmouth, MA, United States - SSM-Prop-6N | ecosystem: Environmental > Aquatic > Marine > Wetlands > Sediment ...
TCTGAAACTAATATTATGTCTTGTCTGATGGCGAGATCCAAGAATATCAAAAAAACTATCGCTCTCGTTGAAAACATGGACTACTTTCAACTCTCACAGTCCATTGGTATTGATACTTTAATTAACAAGAAATTACTCGCTGCAAATAATATCTTTAGATATATAAGAAGGGGTGAGGTTGTGGCTCTAACCCGATTAAATAACTTAAATGCCGAAATCCTGGAATTTGAAGTAAAAGCTACCTCAAAGGTAAATGGGGAAATTATACGCGAACTGGAATTCCCAAGAGCAGCTATTATTGGTGGGATTGTTAGAAATGGTAAAGGAAATATTGCCCTGGGAGATTTTAGGATTGAGGAAGGCGATAGGGTAGTGGTATGCTGTCTGCCAGATTCCATTTCAAAAATTGAAAGGCTCTTTATATAATGGCAGGGTTAAATTATAGAATAATAATTCACCTTATGGGATTGCTGTTATTATTTAATGGCGGTTTCATGCTAATTGCTGCCTTGGTCAGCGGTGTTTATAATGATGGTGCTACCCTAGATATTACCCTGGCCGCAATAATCACTTTATTATTGGGAATTCTGGCCATGTTTTATACAAGGGGCCATGAGAAAGAAGTAAAAAAGAAAGAAGGTTATATAATAGTTACCCTTGGTTGGATTGTGATGTCTGCCTCTGGAGTAATGCCTTATATTTTTTCCGGAGCCATTCCCAGTATTACCAATGCATTCTTTGAAACTATTTCAGGGTATACTACCACAGGGGCTTCAATTCTTGATGATATTGAATCTATTCCCAAAGGGATTCTCTTTTGGCGTAGTCTCACCCATTGGATAGGCGGTATGGGTATTATTGTTCTGGCCATTGCCATTCTTCCTTTATTGGGAATTGGAGGAATGCAATTATTTGCAGCCGAGGCGCCGGGCCCTAGTGCCGATAAGTTGCATCCAAGGATTACCGACACGGCCAAAAGGCTTTGGTTAATTTATGTCGGATTTACCGCGGCAGAAACACTTTTACTAAAAGTAGCCGGGATGTCTTTTTTTGATGCGCTAAACCATTCCATGGCTACATTATCCACGGGCGGATTTTCCACTAAAAATGCCAGTCTGGCTTATTGGAGCAACCAACCTCTTATTCAATATATTGTCATTGTCTTTATGTTTCTTGCAGGCACCAATTTTGTGTTGAGTTATTTTGCATTTAAAGGGAAAATTCAAAGAGTGTTCAGGGATGAAGAGTTTAAATTCTACGGTATTTTTATTATTATTTTCACATTGATTACCGCCGTAGTTGTATATTTTATGGCTAATGTTGAGGTATCTGACTATTACCCTATGCCATTTGGAGAAGGGGAGAGCTCCTTCAGACATGCTTTATTTCAGGTAATTGCAGTGATTACCACAACAGGATTTGTCACGGCGGATTTTACAGGCTGGACACCATTTTTAACTGTTTTCTTTTTTGGACTGATGTTTATGGGAGGCTCAGCTGGATCCACGGCAGGTGGTATTAAAGTAATGAGGCATTTGTTAATTATTAAGAATGGGCTTTTGGAATTTAAAAGAACCTTGCATCCAAGTGCAATTATTCCTGTAAGGTTTAATAATAAAACGGTAAGCGAACATATTGTATATAACGTTATTGCCTTCTTTGTCCTTTACATGTTATTATTTATAATTGGGGCCCTTGTGCTTAGTCTTTTAGGCCTGGATTTTATTTCTGCAATTGGTGGTGCAGCATCCTCACTTGGAAATGTTGGACCCGCATTTGGCAGTCTGAATCCCGTGAGCAATTATAATAGTTTACCGGCCCTGGGAAAATGGTGGTGTGGTTTTCTTATGCTAGCCGGAAGGCTGGAATTATTTACTGTGTTAATACTTTTTAATCCTTATTTCTGGAAAAAGATATGATATTTCAGAAATACCATTAATGCTAAATTTGGTTTTAGACTACTGCTTTTATTCTTTTTACAGCTTCCCTTAATTCGTCTTCCGAAGCAGCATAGGAGATTCGTATACAGTTTGGATTGCCAAATGCCTCACCGGTGACGGTGGCCACGTTGGCGTTTTCCAACAGATATAAAGCAAAATCAGACGCGTTATTGATTGTAAAGCCGTTCAGGGTCTTTCCAAAGAAACTTGAAATATCAGGAAAAACATAAAAAGCACCTTCCGGGACATTTAAATTAAATCCGTTTATTTCTCCCAAAAGCTGCAATAAGAGATCTCGTCTTTTATGAAATTCATCAATCATGAATTTAATTTTACTAACGGGAGCATTTAAGGCCTCAATGGTAGCGCGTTGTGCAATAGCATTTGCACCACTGGTGATTTGACCCTGAAATTTCGTACAGGCCTTAGCGATCCATTCAGGCGCTCCTATATAACCAATTCTCCATCCCGTCATAGCAAAGGCTTTAGACACACCATTTACAGTAATGGTTCTGTCATACATCCCATCAATTGTAGCAATACTTTCATGTTTACCCCTGAAATTAATATGTTCGTAAATTTCATCGGATACAACCAGGATCTCCGGATATTTTTTTAATATGCGAGCAATACCTTCCAACTCCTCTTTATTATAAACAGATCCACTCGGATTACAAGGTGAACTAAACCAAATCATTTTTGTTCTGGCAGTGATGGACTCCTCCAATTGTTCAGGGGTCATTTTAAAATCTGTTTCTATGCTGGTTGGAACTTCAACAGGAACACCTTCTGCAAGCTTCACAATATCACTATAGCTTACCCAATAAGGAGCAGGTAATATTACTTCGTCTCCTTTATTGATTATCACCATTGCTACGTTAGCAAGAGATTGTTTTGCCCCCGTAGATACAACTATTTGGCTTAACCCGTAATCCAGATTATTATCCCTTTTAAATTTATTAGAGATGGCCTGTTTAAGATCTGCGTACCCATCTACCGGGGAGTAACTGCTATAGTTCTCATCAATAGCTTTTTTTGCTGCATCCTTGATAAATTCAGGGATATTGAAATCCGGTTCTCCTAAACTTAACCCTATGATATCTTTCCCCTGGGTTCTTAATTCTCTGGCTTTTGCGGCCATAGCTAAAGTGGCCGAAGTAGACATGTTTTTAATTCTATCGGATAAAAGGTTGCTCATTCTTGCGATAAATTTACTGGTACTGTAATGTAGGCTTTTTGCCTAATTCTTTTAAGTGTTTGAAATGCGAAATTATAGCTTTTCTTGTAGTTTTATACTCGTTATAAGGTAAATTAAATTCCTTAGCCGTCTGTTTAACAATTTTGGAGATTTTTGTGTAATGAATATGGCTGATATTTGGAAAGATATGATGCTCTACCTGATGATTTAACCCTCCGGTAAACCAATTTACAATTTTGTTTTTAGTTCCAAAGTTAACAGTTGTGAGCAATTGATGAATGGCCCAGGTATTTTTCATGGTGCCATCTTTTTCAGGTAAAGGTGTTTCTGCCTCATCCACAACGTGCGCTAATTGAAAAACAACGCTAAGAATTACACCCGCCACATAGTGCATAATAAAAAATCCAAGTAAAATTTTCCACCATGCTATGTCTAAAACTAGCATAGGTAATACAATCCATATGGTTATATAAATCAATTTAGTAGCCACTAAAACACTCCAGTTTAGGAAAGGATTCGGAAACTTACCGTAAGACAACTTACGTTTCGTATAGCGGTACATTTGCATAAAATCTGTCGTTATTGCCCAATTAAAGGTTAACAACCCATAAAGGAATAAGGAATAGTAATGCTGAAACTTATGAAACCTGTGCCATTTGGCATGTTCTGAAAAACGCAATATTCTTCCTGCTTCAAGATCTTCGTCGTGAGAATGAATATTGGTGTAAGTATGATGTAAAACATTATGTTGTACCTGCCAGTTATAGACATTTCCAGCCAGAATATAAATACTACTCCCCATTAGTTTATTCACCCACTTTTTAGTTGAGTAAGATCCATGGTTTCCATCGTGCATCACATTCATGCCAACGCCTGCCATGCCAATTCCCATGGTAATGGTTAATAATAAATTCGCCCAATTAGGTAAATTCAAAGTCAAAATTATGAAATAAGGAGCCAGAAAAAGACCAAACATAATGGCCGTTTTAAAATACAACCGCCAGTTTCCGGTTTTCTTTATTTCATTTTCCTTAAAATAATCATTAACTCTTTTATTCAAGGTTTTGAAGAACTGTGCCGAATCTTTTCGAGAAAATTTAATCGTGGTTGAATCCATATCCAGAAATCATTTGTGTAAATATAACGTAATATCTTGCTTTTTAATACCCTTCCCGCGCCATAAATTAAAATGACGTTATTGGTGAATGTATTATTTTTGGCAAAATACAAAGGTACATATGCAAGCTGATATAATATTTAAATATTTTCCCAATTTATCTGAAATTCAAAAAGAGCAATTTTTACACCTTGAAGTTTTGTATAAAGACTGGAATGAAAAAATAAATGTAGTATCCCGAAAAGATATAGAGGAACTCTATCTGCGTCATGTGCTTCATTCCCTGGGGATAGCTAAAATTCAACCTTTTAAAAAAGGAGCCTCTATTCTAGACGTAGGAACCGGGGGTGGTTTCCCGGGAATTCCTCTCGCCATACTTTATCCGGAGTCCCATTTTACATTGGTAGACGCTATTGGCAAGAAAATCAAAGTTGTGGAAGAAGTGGTAGCCGGCCTTGAACTAAAAAATGTTACTACTTATCACAGTAGGGTTGAGGACCTTGATGATCAGTATGATTTTATTGTTAGCAGGGCAGTAGCAACCATGCCTACCTTTGTTAGATGGGTTCAGGGCTGTATCAGGAAAAAATCTATACATGAGCTAAAAAACGGTATCCTATATTTAAAGGGAGGCGATCTAACTGAGGAGTTAAAGGATTATAGAAATGTACAGCTTTTTGAGTTGTCCGAATTCTTTAAAGAGGACTTTTTTAAGACCAAAAAAGTGGTCTATTTGCCAATGAAGTATAAAGGCAAAAGTTAAAGCGTCAACATCATATCAAAGGAATACCTGCAATTTTCCGCATAGGTTTTGACGTAGCTGACTATTTTTTTCAATCTTATTTTATTTGACTTTACATCGGCATTCGCTTTCATAATCTTGATTTAGAGTTAAGTACAACTTAATATTTTAAATTTAATTTACAATTAATTAACGTTAAATTTACATTAAAATTGTGGAATAATAAATATACGGCCTGTAAAACACTGAAAATCAAGCATTAAATTAAAAAATGGAAGTAAATTATAATTTCAGTATAGAATCTGAAAAGCAGCTTTTTACTTTAAAAAACGAACATATTTCAGATTTGACAACATTGTAACGTAGAGATATATTTTTAAGTGAACTTACTTGCTCAAATAAAATTCAGTACTTACAGAGATAATAGACAGATTGCCTTAGAACTTTAATTTTAAACCGTTCGATGAAGAATTATTCATATTAGCCGCCTTAATAATGTCAGTTTTATATTTAGTCGGAACGACCTGCCATCCATCATAAACTTCTCCGTTTATATAATACCTTTCAGTACTTTCGGTCATAGCGGTTTCAGTCATTAATTTATAGTATGAAGCGGGTGCTTCTCTGCCTGCACTATCTCCATGCAAGACCAGTTCAAGAACTCCATCGCCGTCAACATCGGACTGGATCCAATTCAATTCCAGTATTTTATTATAAGTGCCATCAGACATCATTGTGTTAATATTACTATTAAAGTCCTCAATTATTTTTTGCGCATTCGGCATATTCTTTAAAATGGCAAGATGAAGGGGTTGAATCATAAAGGCCTCGCTGCCAATTTCAAGAAATCTGCTGATATCATTTAATTGATAGTTTAGTAAGTAGGATATGAGTAATTCATCTACCAGCATATAATCTGTCTTGAATGTTAATAATTTCTCCAGATTTTCCTGATCACTCTTACCGGGAATAAGTACAACATCTAGTGAAGTATATACAGAAGCCCCATAGGCATAGCCAGAAATGATTGCAACTTTTTTATCTTTTAATTCTTTTAAGGATTTTGCACTTACATCACTTCCTTTTCGGCCCACTAAAATCAAGCGGTTTTCAAGATATGGTTCAGAATAAAGCAAATAGTTTTCCCGGTCTTCCGTTTTCCATAAGGCGGCACTTCCATGGTAAGTCCCTGTATTTATGCCGTCCAATACCTCGGTAAACCCTGTAATGGTCGGGTCTATTTGAACGCCTCCGCGATTCAGGGCCTCCTGCACTATTTCTAGAGCGAAGCCTTTCTCCCCTTCTACATCTGTGAATGGAGGATATATATCAGAAGCCAACTTTAAATTCTGATTCTGCGAATACATGAATAAACTGGAAATAGTGAGGAAAAGTAGCAGCGATCTTTTCATGGTTGTGTTTGGTTAATGGTAAAAAGCACCATAAGATAAACCAACCAACTCTGAAATTATGTTAAAAAAAGAAACAAAAATTATTTCTAACAGATTTTTTAAATACAGTAAGTTTAGGCTCTTCAACTTTTCAGTATCAAAGCCTTATATTCAAAAAACCAAGATTAATTGCCTTATCTTTTTTATCCCAAAAACGGATAGCGATAATCTTCAGGAGTCACAAAAGTTTCTTTAATCAACCTCGGTGAAACCCATCGAAGCAAATTTTGAGCAGAACCTGCTTTGTCATTTGTCCCTGAAGCCCTGGCGCCACCAAAGGGTTGCTGCCCCACAACAGCTCCTGTTGGTTTGTCATTTATATAGAAATTACCAGCACAGTTTTGGAGTGCTTTCGTGGCTTCATCTATTGCATATCTATCTTTTGCCAAAACAGCCCCTGTAAGAGCATATTCAGAGGTAGTATCAACCAATTTTAGAGTTTTGGACCAATCTTTATCCTCATAGACGTAAATTGTAACTACAGGTCCAAATAATTCGGTTTCCATAGTTGAATAATGAGGATCTGTGGTTAGTATTACCGTAGGTTCTATAAAATATCCCTTGGACTTATCATAATTGCCTCCAGCAAAAATACTGGCAGCCTTATCTTTTTTAGCCTGATCGATATAGGAAGCTAATTTGTCAAATGATCCTTCATGTATTACAGCAGTAATATAGTTGCTCATATTTTCAGGAGATCCGGGAGGATTGAATGATTCGACATCCTGCTTTACCAATTCCAAAATTTCCACCGAAGTAGACTTTGGCAAATACACACGTGAAGCAGCACTGCACTTCTGGCCCTGGAATTCAAAGGCACCGCGTGTAATTGCGGTAGCTACCTGTTGAGGTTTTGCTGTTGGGTGTGCAATTATAAAATCCTTACCGCCGGTTTCACCAACAATTCTTGGATAGGTTTTATAGTGGTCTATGTTATTCCCTATCTGTTTCCACAAGGATTTAAAAACATGGGTGCTTCCTGTAAAATGAATTCCCGAAAAGTCGGCACTAGCTAAAATGGTGTCTGTAATCATTACCGGATCACCGTAAACCACATTGATTACACCATCTGGCAGTCCAGCTTCCTTAAAAATGTCCACAATAACTTTGGCCGAAAAAATTTGGCTGTCACTGGGTTTCCATACTACGACATTACCCATCATAGCCGCACTTGCCGGAAGATTACCCGCTATTGCCGTAAAGTTAAAAGGAGTAATTGCATAAACAAACCCCTCTAGAGGTCTGTATTCCACCCTATTCCAGATCCCTTCAGATGATTCAGGTTGTTCTGCATATATCTGAGCCATATAGGATACATTAAACCGGAGGAAGTCGATAAATTCACAAGCGGCATCAATTTCCGCCTGATGAATCGTTTTTGACTGTGCCAACATGGTAGCTGCATTAATTTTAGCCCTGTAAGGCCCGGCAATAAGATCTGCAGCTTTTAAGAAGATACTGGCTCTTTGTTCCCAAGGTAAAGAGGCCCATGCGACTCTGGATTTGAGTGCATTATCAATGGCTAAACTAACATGACTTTTTTCGGCAAGATGATACTTGCCCAAAATGTGTTTATGATCATGCGGAGGTGACATTGTTCGCGTATTCGATGTTGTTATCTCATCACTTCCAATATATAAAGGAACTTCAATACTTCCATTGAAATATTCTTTATACTGCTTTAAAACCTCGTCTCTTTCCGGAGTACCCGGAGCATAACTTTTTATTGGTTCATTAATAGCCAGCGGGACTTCAAAAAAACCTTTACCCATAATCACTTTTTGTTAGTTAAAATTTCATGTCAAAGGTACTAAAACCCCAAACGTTTATAAAATTTAAAGAAGGTAAAAGGAATCATTAATTCAGAGCGAAGGGTGCACTGAATTTAAAAGAAGGAATGTAAACTCTGAACTTTTCATTGGTGGTGAAATTTACCATATTATAATGGCCTTTCATTGCTCCAATAGGAGAAGCAAGAAGGCATCCGGAGCTGTAAGTGTGAGATTCTCCCGGTTTAATAACCGGTTTTTTTCCAATTACTCCTTCACCGTCTAAAACTTCAAAGTCATTTAAGGCATCATAAATTTGCCAGTGTCTGGAAGTTAATTGAACAGAATCCTTACTTTGATTTTCTATACTAATAGTATAACCAAAAGCAAAATGCATTTTATAGTTTTTAAAGAACGTGCCTTCAAAACTAGTATTTACTGAAATTTTTATGCCTTTGGTTACTTGTGTAATCATCTTTTTCATGCTAAAAAATAACGGTATTTCTCAATATGAGTAGCATATCCGTTATATCTGCTAAAATAAAAAAAATCGCATTAGGCCAGCTTTATTTAACAATAGTTTTAAATATAAGCTTAACGTAAAAAATGCCTTAAAATCATTTTTCAAATAGGAAGAAAAACCAAATTTTAATCAACCTTCCTAAGATAAAAAATATAGTTCTAAGAAAACTTAGGTGTCCAAGATAGATAATAGGAACTGATTATGAAAACTTAAGATTAGATTATCGGTGTATGTATATTTTTTTCTGATGAATTTCTGCCTTGTATACCCTAAAATATAGGTAATTGATGGGTTTTACTTATTAATAATGATCCGGATTACAATTCAAACCCCAAGGAAGATCATATTGCAAATTATAAAAGGAACTTAAAAAGGATGAAGGACTCCAACTTTAGTTTAAAAGAATTCGTTGTAAAGTTTGCGATGATAATTATAGGTGTTAAAATTAAATATCATTTAAGTTTCGCTGCTAATCTAAGAGATTTGAGTTCCTTTATGTTTTCAAATTTTAATTTCTGACGATTCTTCTTAGCAAAATCGGTATGAAATTTATGGTTTTCCAAAAACCAAATTTGTAGGTCTAACCACTCAATTTTATTAGAAACGATGTCGAAATGCAAATATTCGTTGAATAGTTTAGCGCTAATTTCATCATAGTCTTTTCTTCCTAAATAGTCTAAATCGGCATCCGCCAAAATTTCTTCATAGAAAGTCTTTGGTTCTTGAGGTACCTTTGTAGCCCTTATCATTCCATTTACAATTTCCATCTCTTTGCTGTTAAGAATAGGGCTTAAAAATGGTTTTATGGCAACAATGCTCCGTTCTTCATGATCTATTGAAGATTCTATATAACCATAATCATGGCAGATAGCGGCAATCCGCAGAAGTTTAGCCATTTCTTCCGGAATATCGTAATATTCAATATAGTCGTTACAGACGTTGGCAACATCTATAATATGATCCATAGAATGGTAAGAAAGATAATTGGGAAGCTTTTCTTTTAACTGCTCAATGATCTTAAAACATATTTTTGGATATGAATTTTTATTACGAAGAACCATTTATCCCTAACTTCAGAATTATAAGTGTATAGATTTAAACCCAATGTTATGAAAATTATTGTAATTACTCGATTTTTATATTAGGAAATTTTAATAAAGCACCTAACTAAATAATTAAAAAACAACATTTTACAAAAAAAAGTTCTCACTATATAAGCAGGATCCAGAAATTAAATTGCAAGTACATTTTTTACCTTTACAAAAGACAATTTTAAGTTTTACGAGTTATTCGTTTTCAATGAGGATTTTAAGCTTATCAACCTCATGTTTACCAGGATTAATAAAAAGTGACTAATTCGTAATGTTTTCAGAGTTTGTTGAGCCTATTCCAATTATACTGTCATATAAATCGCCGAAATTTCTGTAATAAACAAGTATTAAATAATTGTTTTCTGTAAAATTAAAATTACCACAAATTTTGTTCAGGTCAATCTTGCCATCTTCACTTTTAAGGACATATTTATAGTTGTAAAACCCCTGTTTAACTTTTATTACTGCTTCCATATTTCCAGTTTCGGAATTGTAAGTCATTTTGTTCTCTTCCTCAAGGGCATAGTTGTTGAATTTGCCATAGACATAAACCTCATTTAATCCAATATCCATAGTATATGGAAGGCTGAAATGAATCATTGTGTATTCTGATTCTCTGGATGGATCATCGCCTTGTAAGGTGCGAATTACAAAATCGCCATTAATATCAGGATAATAGGTGTATGCCTTGTCATATCTATAGTTGTCTGTAAAAAGGTAATGATGGTAAAGTTCTTTGTATTCAATACGGGAAATAGCAGAAGTTGGAGCACGTAAATCACTGGTATCAAAATTGAGGAATTCATTCCCTCCAAAAAAACTGGTTTCAATATCATATTTATAAGCCAGCGCATTGCCCAGCGTAAATTGTGGGGGCACATCTGTAATAGCGTTAGACCATTGATAATTCTGAAGTATAACAATTTTCACTTCTTTTACGGGATTGACAAGTTGAAGATTGAATGGGGTAATTGTAAATTGTACAGATTGCTTTTGATTTAGAAAATCAAAATTTCTGGAATTCCTGGTCGTGGCTGCAACTTTAGCCAAATCCGTGTAAACCACGAATCGTCTTGAAAATTGAAGTTCGTAACTGGAATTATAAATTTCAAGTACATAATTACCGCTAACTTTTAAACTCACGACTTTATTGGGAATGGTCAAACGATAATTAGAATAGGCCTCCAGAGTATTGAAACTGTTACTGTAATTAATAATCCTTTGGTTGTCTGTGCCTCTAAGGTATTGAGACTTTAGTAGTTCAGATGGCGTCCAATCATAATTACAATAAACAATTTTATAATAATAGTCTTGTTCACTTGCGGTCAAATCATCAAACTCGAGATAAATTGGATCTCCTAATTTAATAACAGGGAACTGATCATCAGTTGGTCCCTTAAAAATAATAGTCTTTATATTTTCAGGCGGGTGCACCTCTTCCTGAATCTGGGAAAATAACTGGGTTGTAAGGAAAAAGAAGAATAGCTGTTTAAGAAATAAACGCATTTTTAGCCTGTTTTTGAGATAAAGGTAAACAAAATGCATACCCAAAAAAGTCATATCGGTATAATGCCCAAAATTATAGTTAATAATTATGAAAACAGTGTCATAAGTACTATTTTTGGTCGAAATTTTGATAAACTAAATGTTTACAATTTATGTCTAAAGACATTAGGATCAAGAAAGGCTTGAACATTAATCTTGTCGGTGCTGCCGAACAAAATACATCTAAAGCAGTTTTAAGTAATGTTTACGCCATCAATCTCCTAGATTTTCATGGAATAATGCCCAAAATGTTAGTTAAACAAGGGGCAGAGGTAAAGGCAGGTGAGCCGTTATTTTATAGCAAAGATAACCAGGACATGCTTTTCGCTTCTCCAGTGAGTGGAGAATTAATCGATATAACCAGAGGAGCACGCAGAAAAATTCTGGCCATAAAAATTCTTGCCGATAAGACCCAGGACTATCTGGAGCATCCCAAAATGAGACCGGGTGCTGATTCGGAAGAAATCAAGTCTCTACTTCTTAAATCCGGGTGCTGGCCTTTTATCAGACAACGTCCTTATGATCGTGTTGCAGATCCGACAGCTACTCCCAAGGCAATTTTCATATCGGCCTATGTCACCGCTCCGTTGGTGGCAGATGTGGATTATACCCTAAAAGGGAAAGAAGAAGAACTACAAGCTGCATTAACTGCTTTGTCAAAACTTACCCCGGGAAAGGTTCATGTTTCCGTTGGGAAAGGATCCAATTCTCCGTTTAATAAACTCGAAG
>Ga0272441_10012919_pt1 | contig 12105 bp, 8 predicted proteins | sample SSMProp6N_FD_193582 | JGI IMG/M metagenome (GOLD analysis project Ga0272441, IMG submission 193582) | Marine sediment archaeal communities from Little Sippewissett salt marsh, Falmouth, MA, United States - SSM-Prop-6N | ecosystem: Environmental > Aquatic > Marine > Wetlands > Sediment ...
GGAATTACTGAATATGCCCAGCAGGAACTGGGTGATATCGTCTATGTTGAATTACCGGGAAAAGGCGATCAGATAGAGCAAATGCAGGCATGCGGCAGTATCGAAGCGGTTAAGGCTGTTTCGGATTTGTTTGCACCGGTGAGCGGCGAGGTGATTGAAGTCAATGAAGCGCTTGATTCGAATCCGCAGTTGGTCAATCAGGATGCGTTTGGAGACGGATGGATGTTCAAGGTCAGACTCGCCGATCCGGATGAAGCGAAAAAGCTGCTCAATGCGGGCCAGTATCAGGAGCTTGTCGGATCGTGATGTTTGATCTGCAAACCATCCGCCTCAGGCGGATGGTTATCGATCTGAAAACAAATCGGCACATACGTGCCTGTGCGCCTGAGGCGCGCCGCCACCTCTTGTGGTGGATGTTTGCTGCCCGGACAGCTGTTCAGTGATCCGGTTTCATTCTTCAGGAGATTGTGTCCAATGCCCTTTTTCCCCGCCACTGAAGCCAACCGCCGGGATATGCTGAAAGAAATCGGCGTATCGGAATTTGAAGCATTGCTGGCTGCCGTTCCCGGCGCAGCCCGGTTTGAAGGCGAATTGAACCTGCCTGTGCCGCTTTCAGAACTGGAAGTCAGCCAGCGTCTTCATGAGCTGGCGGAAATGAATTGCCATGCCGGCGCCTATGCCTGTTTTATGGGCGGAGGCGCTTATGATCATTTCATCCCCGCTGCTATTGGTCACATTTTATCACGATCTGAATTTTATACGTCGTATACGCCGTACCAGGCGGAAGTCAGCCAGGGCAACCTGCAGGCCACCTATGAGTACCAGTCCATGATCGCCGAGCTGACCGCCATGGATGTGGCCAACGCATCGATGTATGACGGTGCTTCAGCGATGGCGGAGGCTGCGCTGCTCATGAGTGCGCATACGGGGCGGGGGGATATCCTGATATCGGAATCCGTTCACCCCTTTTACCGCCGCGTGGTTCGGACCTACTGCCATCGCAGCGGTATTCAATTGAGAACAGCCGGTATCAAAGAAGGCGTCACGGATGTATCCATGTTGTCGGCCATGGCAGGCCCGGACACGGCAGGAGTTCTGGTGCAGCATCCCAATTTTTACGGATGCCTCGAGCCTGTTGAAAAAATCGGCACTCTGGCCCATGAAGCCGGCGCATTGTACGGTGTTTCTGTGGACCCGATATCTCTGGGCATACTGAAACCGCCGGGTGTGTACGGGGCGGATATTGCCACGGGCGAGGGACAGGCCCTGGGAAATCCGTTGAATTACGGCGGGCCCTATCTGGGGATATTTGCAGTCCGCCAGGATTTGATCCGCAGGCTGCCCGGCAGACTCGTGGGTATGACGGAGGACAAACAGGGGCGTCGCGGGTTTGTCCTGACTTTACAGACACGGGAGCAACATATCCGCCGGGAGAAGGCCACGTCATCAATCTGTACCAATCAACAGCTGTGTGCATTGGCCTCTGCTGTGTACATGACACTGATGGGTAAAGCCGGTCTTCCCCGCGTGGCAGGTTTGTGCCTGCAAAAGGCCCATTATCTGGCGGAACAGCTTTCACAGATAAAAGGGGTGCGGTTGCTGTTCAACCAGCCTTTCTTCAAGGAATTTGCCATTCAGCTTCCTGTTTCTGCCGGAGAAGCGAACGAAGCCATGCTGAAGGAACATATCCTGGCAGGAGTGGACCTGGGACGGTTTGATGCATCCATGAAAAATGCACTCCTTGTTGCAGTTACTGAAAAACGGTCCAGGAAGGAAATGGACCGGTACGTCAGCATCATACAAAAGATAGTATCCTGAACGGGTCGGAACAAGCGATCCTTTTCGCCTGAAGCGTATCACTTCCGGTTATTGATGTTTACTGCAGGCGTGCAGGGTAAAAACGGGGAGGATTCATTGGCGGGTGCAAAAATACTAAGTACCACCATGTTTTCGGTCTTTTTAATCGGCGCCGTGGATATTTTTACGTCGTGGTATCGCTCTTTTTTAAAAAGGCGATCGGTGGCCCCGCATTTAAGCCAGTTTTTGATACGCATCCTTTTTGTGATGCTCGCCTTCATTTTCTGGCGGGCGCTGGCAGATGAGATCACCGCGGCGGAATTTCAGTCCACGCATTTCTATTTCACGCTTTTTATTTATTGTTTTTATCGATTGATCGCCTCTTTTTATCCGAAACGAAACCATGAAAGCTGACGAGTGAACCGGGGATGCCAGGCCTTGACAAGAGACGGCGATGACATCGATATGACCAGTGAAAATCCTGTAACGCCGGTATGACCAAAAAAAAGGAATGTCAAATGGTCCGAAAAACCTGCTGGCATGAAATGGTTTTGTCTGCCGGGCTGGCCCTGATTTTTCTGGGTATCGGGTGCCAGCACCGGGAAAAAGAAGATCCCGAACCGTACGGATTCATTCAGTATGAAACCCACGAAGGAACCGTTCAAATTCCGGGTGTGAACTGGCATCATACACTGGCCATTCAGCCGCTACTGGACCGGTCCCGTTCTTCTGCACCATATCCGCTTTCCAAACTCATTACAGAACATCTGGTTGCCGGTCTGGCACAGCTGGAAGAGGTACAGGTGATACCGCCGGCCGGACCGGATACAGCAGCGGCATTCATGCCCGACACCGATTACATATTGAGAGGGATGGTGCAGGAAGAGCAGGGCAGGGTGATGGTGACCCTGCGTCTCGTCGATACTGCCGGAGACACGAACCTGTGGTCGGGGTCCTATATAGAAAACACGGCATCATTGTTCACCCTGGCGGACAAGGCAGCCGACGGTATCCGGCACGCACTCGATCCTTCCATGACGTGGGATACAACCGCAACCGCACAATCCTCCCCCGGCGAGTACGCAGTAACGGCTTACATGACGGGGAAGGATTATCTCGAAAAGCGGACATATCTGGATGCTGACAGGGCGATCCGGTTTTTTAAACAAGCATTGAATCAGGATTCCGCTTTTGTACCGGCCTGGACCGGCCTGGCAGACGCCTACCTGATGATTTTCAGCAACGGATGGAGCCGTCGCATCATATGGATCAATCTGGCCATCCAGGCCTGCAGCAAGGCCCTCACTCTGGATCCGGATCTGGCTGATGCGTATGTGAGGCTTGGAACAGGCCGTGTCCTGCTGGGTGACTGGCACGATGCCGAGACTGCTTTCAGGCAGGCATTGCTTTACGGCGCCAGCCAGCCCGAAGCCTGGACCGGCCTGGCAGGGGTATGGGCGCATTTCGGTCTTTACGCGCCGGCACTCAAAGCCTACGGGCGGGCTTATGCGTTGAATCCTTCGGATTCGTCCATCGCAGTCAGCATGGCCATGCTGCAAATGGGAGAAGGGCGGTTTGCAGAGGCAGAGAAAACCCTTGCACAGGCGCTGCAGATCCGGCCGGATGCATCCTATCTGAAGGGATTTCTTGCACTGGCCTGTTATTTTCAGAATCACATTGCAGAGGCCGGAGAGTATATCGAGTCGGCCTTAACCACCCAGATTCACAATCCGTTGTTTCATGCGGTGAAGGCCATGATTCTGATCAGCAAGAAACAGCCGGATAATGCCCTGGCCGAGCTGGAACTAGAGGTAAAACCCTATGCGGGCAATGATCCGGCCCTCGCCACGGCCATTGCAGCCGTTTACTGCCGAATCGGCCGAAACGGACTTGCCATCGAGTGGCTACGGAAAGCCGTCGGATGGGGCTATCTCGAATATCCCTGGCTGATGAATGACCCCAATTTCAGAAACCTGCATGATGATCCGCGGTTTCAAACACTGACAGCGGACCTGAAAATGCGGTATGAATCCAGGGTGAGGACGTATGAAAACCTCCGGTCACCCCTGACCTGACGGATCCGTGAAATGGACCTTATCCCGGGGAGGGGAGAAAAGATGAATGCCGTTTCAAATGGCAAATCAAGAGATGCATGGATCGCCCTGGCGCTGTCCGCCTGTGTTTTTTACCTTTTTTTTATCACCCGCACCATCCAGCAAAAAGGCGACAGCCTGGGATATGCGCTGTGTATCAGAAACGGCACGGATCTCTTTCATCCGCATCATATTTTGTATAACGGTCTGGTCCGGCTGATTTATCTTGGATTAAAGGGCCTGTCTCTGCCGGTGGATGCTGTGCTGGCAGCTCAGCTTCATAATCTTTTCTGGGCTGCAGCGGCTGTGGCAGCGCTTTATTTTCTGCTGCGGATGCTTTTTTCCGGCCGGAAGATCGCCATTCTGGGCACTGTGACTTTTGCGGTTTTTCAGGGATTCTGGGTATTTGCCACCCAGGTTGATGTCTATATCCCTGCCCTGGCCTGTCTGATGATCCTGACCTGTCTTCTTTTTCGATACCGGGATTCGGAAATCACTACGGGGCGGATTATATGGACGGCCTTCTGGTTTGCACTGGCCGTGCTCTATCATCAAATGAATCTTCTTTTCGCTGTTCCGATGATCACCTGGTTTTATGCGCATGACAGATGGAAGGGACTGAAAATCCTGTCTGCCGTGTTTCTGCTGTCGGGTGCGGCGGTTCTTTTATTCTATGTATTTGGATTTTACCTGATGGCGGGCCGGTGGGACTTTACCTGGTTTGTCAAATACTGTCTTTCCTATACACAAAACAAACACCCGGACTGGGGGAGTACGGCTCACCTTGGGCCCGGCGGCATCCTGAGCCTGATCAAAAGCCAGATATGGAATTTTACGGTCACGTCCGGGCGTCTGCGCCTGTATCTTGTTCTGGTGATTCCCCTGGCCGTTGCGGCCGGCGCAGGGCATTTGTTTCATGTGCTGAAACGCACTTTCTGGGTAAGGGAACGCGTTTTTCTGTTACTGTGGACCGCTGTGTATCTTCTTTTTTATCTGTGGTGGCTGCCCACATACCGTGAATTGTTCGTAATTACACTGTTTCCGCTGTTTCTTCTGCTGCTCATGTTTCTGAAAGCGCCCTGGCCGGGCATGGAAATCCGGAATCCGCGGCTGCGTCTGGCCGGCACCGGTTTGTGGATGATCATCATTCTTCTGCTGGTCACAACGCACTTCCGGGTTGTATGGACGCTTCATTCAGAACCGGGACAGCCGTTTATGGAGGCCCGGCGCATGTCCGTCATCGCACCGGATGAATGTGTTCTGATGGCTGGTTATTTTGAAATTCAAAATGCCAGATACTATTTTAACCGCGAGGCGTATCAGTATCCGCATCTCTATTTTTACCGGCACATGCCGCTGCCGGAAAAACTGAAAAATACAGCCGGTAAATGCCTGGCACTCAGAATCAATGCCGTTATGCCGGATTATCAGGTGTTTGAATTTACAGGGATCACTCATCCGGCCGAATACTGGGACTGGTTGAAATGGCTGTTTCACCTGGGTCCGGCTTCTCAGGAGGGCGGCTTCCGGTGCAGGATTTTTTATTCCATATCCAGCGGACAGAATGATCATTTCCTGGTCGTCGATAACAGTATTCATCACATGGATCAGCTGTCCGATTTCTTTCGATTCATGGACGATGCTGCGGATGCAGATGGTCAAAATGCCCGAAACACGTTTTATCACTGGTTTCTTTCCCACCGTACCATGGTTGAAAGTGACATGAAATGCGGCAGGGAACACCAGGCCGCCGGAACAGATACAGAAAGGAAATAAAAGACGGTTGTCAGGGCATTCTGCTGCATCCCGGCACAATATGCGTAAAAATTCCGGCAAGAGACGGTTCTCCGGTGAGGGCATGAGGATTTGATTCTTTGGGAAAATTCATTATTTTGAAATACAGACGGTCATCATCAGCAGGAAAGGCAACGCCGTGCCCCGCATTTCATTGAAAGCCCTGGATGTCTATCCCTTCCAGACGCGGATCAGCGTCCGTGTGACGGACCTGAATTACGGCGGGCATCTGGGGAATGACACACTGCTTTCCCTGGTTCAGGAAGCCCGTGCGGCATTTCTCAATTCGTTCGGTTTTTCCGAAAAAAATGTTGCAGGGGCCGGCCTGATTATGAGTGATGCGGTCGTCCGGTACCACTCCGAGGCCTTTGCCGGAGATGAACTTCGGTTCGAGGTGGCAGCCGGAGAGCCCGGCCGCTGCGGATTCAGGCTGTTTTACCGGATTGTCCGCCCGGCGGACATGAAAGTCATTGCACTGGCCGAGACGGGCATGGTCTGTCTCGATTATGACACACGGCAGATGATTGCACTGCCCGAAGGGGCGCATATCCTTTTTAATAATGACAAAGGCGGGAATGGATAAAAAATTCATCATCGCCCATGATATGGGCACCAGCGCCAACAAGGCGGTTCTGTTTACAATTTACGGTGAGATTGCAGGAACGGCCAAGGAGGAGTATGCCGTGTCCCACCCCCGTCCGGGGTGGGCGGAGCAGAATCCGGCGGACTGGTGGCATGCGGTGTGCCGGACAACCCGTCACGTGCTGAAAAAAGCCGGTGTTCAGGCCGGTAATGTGGTGGGGATCACGTTCTCATCACAAACACAGAGTCTGATTTCCATGGACGGGAAGGGCAGGGTACTGCGGCCGGCCATTATCTGGCTGGACGGGCGCAGCGCGGATATCATCCGGAAAAAAGTATGGATCCCCCCCCGGATTATGGGATATAATCCCCTGCGGGTCCTCCGGTTTATCCGGATCACCGGAGGCAGCCCCGGACACACCGGCAAGGACCAGATCGGCAAACTGCTGTGGCTTCGGGAGTATGAACCCGAGGTATTTCATCAGGCCGCTGTTTTTCTGGATGCCAAAGATTATTTGATTTACAAACTCACGGGGAAAAAAGTCACTTCCACGGACCTGGCCTATATCTGGTGGCTTCTGGATACGCGGAACAAAAGGAATCAGTGGCACCGAAAACTGTGCGCCATGGCAGGGGTTGAGCCGCAGCGGCTGGCCGAGGTGAAACCGAGCAGCGCCATTGTGGGCCCCCTCACAAGGGAAGCCGCCAGGGAGATGGGGTTGAAGGCGGATACGCCGGTTATCAACGGTGCCGGCGATCTGAGTGCCTCCGCACTGGGATCCGGCGCAATCCTCGAAGGCGAGCAGATGCTGTGCCTGGGAACCAGCGGCTGGGTCGGCGGGCATTATTCAAGACGTCGTGTGGATATCCCCCATTACACCGGCTGTATCGGAAGCGCCCTCCCGGACCGCTTCTATCTGGGAATGGCCCATCAGGAAACCGTGGGCATATGTCTGGAATGGCTGAAAAACAAGGTGCTTTACCATGAAGACCAGTTGAAAAAAGAACATCACACCCAGAATATTTTTCAGGTATTCGACGAACTTGCCGATAACGTACGGCCGGGATCGGAGGGTTTGATGTTCACGCCCTGGATGTACGGCGAACGATGTCCCATTGATGATGACCACGTGCGGGCCGGTTTGTTCAATATCGGGCTGAATCATTCCAGGGAGCATATTGTTCGTGCGGTATTTGAGGGGATTGCATTCAATCTTCGCTGGGCCATGCAGACACTGGATGCTTTATACTGGAAACAGGGCACGCTGCGTATTGTCGGTGGCGGTTCCAACAGCAATGTCTGGTGCCAGATTGTATCCGATGTGCTGAACCGGGTCATTGAGCGGGTGTGCGAGCCGCAGCAGGCGGGGGCCCGGGGTGTGGCCCTCCTGGCCAGCATGGCCCTGGGATATATTGATTCACTGGAGAACATCCGCCGGTATATCCAGATTGACCGGCGGTTCACACCCGATTCTGAAAACCGGTCCCTGTATGACCGGTTGTTTGCCGAATTCAAGAATCTTTACAGGCAGAACCGGAAATGGTATGCCAGAATGAACAGTCATTAAAAGGATATGGGACCAGTATCGATGAACAGGCAGCATGATATTTCCATGGAAGATTTGTCCGAATTCTGTGCTCCCGGTGCGTCGGCACGGGAGGAGATGGTGCCGGTGACCGATCAGGTCACTTTGCGTGTCGTCCATTTTACACCGGCCCGTGACGCGGGAAATCCGGCCGTGGTGTTTGTGGCCGGGTGGATTTCATTGATGGTTGGCTGGCAGGAGGTGCTTCTGGAGATGACCCGGGATTTCCCGGTGATCTATGTGGAAACGCGTGAAAAGATATCCTCGTGCATCAGGGGCCGGGTGACATATGATGTGAAATCGCTCGGAGACGATTTGATTGAAATTGTCAAACGATATGGCCTCAAGGCCGGTGAATATGTGATGTTCGGCAGCTCACTCGGTGCGACGGTCATTCTCGACTGCTGCCGCCAGCTCCGGGAAGCGCCGCTGGGGATGATTCTTATTGTTCCCAATGCGGTATTCCGTGTCCCCCGGTCCATTAAATTCATCATTTTGTTTTATTATCCGGATTTCTATTTTATTATGAAGCGGTTTGTAAAGTGGTATCTCAAACATTTCCGCATGGATGTCAAGAGTGATCCGGAGCAGTTCAGGAAATACTGCCGGTCCCTGGATGCGGCGGATCCATGGAAGCTGAAACGGGCTGCACTGGCGTTTTCCAGATATCAGGTCTGGCCCATTCTGGAATCGATTCACGTGCCCGTCCTGATCGTGGCGGCATCCAAAGACCGGCTGCACGAACCGGAATACCTGAAGAAAATGGCATCCGTGCTGCCCAGGGCACAGTATCTGGATATGGAAACCAATAAAAAAACACACACCCGTCATGTGGTTGAGAGAATGCGGGAATATATTGCCGGCCTCAGAGGGCAGCCGAAAGCATCACGATGAGGGAACTTTTTACGCACGGATTCGTTTTTATTTTGTAAGTGATTTATAAACATTAATAATTATTTTTATTTAACGAACTTTTTAAATGCGTTCAGAGGCTTGCCGCGAGGTCCTGACCGGTAAAATGGCACACATTGTGCATGTGACGGATTGACGGACGGTTTTAAAAAATGCTTGACATTAAAAACCGGAGTTCATATATTTAACAACTAAAATTTCATGTGGAGTTTGCTTATCGTCGGTCGTTAATGGTCTGGTGGATTTTTTCATTCATTTTTGGTTGTGGCGTGGTCTATCCATCGTTCCATTCACGATTCGATTTACCAGACCGAATCCGGGGTCTTTGGTTCCTGAGGGAACAGCCCTTATATTTCGGTTTTTTTATTTTGTGATCAATCGTAGGAGGATTCATTGATGAAACGACTGATGGCAGTTCTTTTGCTGGTAAGCCTGACACTGGGTGTCACATCGAGTCTGCTTGCTGTAAGTGAATCAGCAGTGCTTTTTCTTTTGATTTCGCCGGGTGCGCGGGCAGCGGGAATGGGAGAGGCATTTGTGGCAGTGGCGGATGATGCCACTGCGGCATACTGGAATCCGGCCGGACTGGCATTTCAACGCGGCCGCGAGATAACCCTGATGCATGCCAACTGGCTTCCGCAGCTGGTATCCGATATGTCCTATGAATTTCTTGCATACAAACAGTATGTTGAAAGCCTGGGCGGCACTATCGGGGGCAACATCACATTTTTGAATCTGGGCGAACAGGTACAGACAGGAGAGCAGGGCCCCGAGCCCCTCGGCACTTTCAGCAGCTGGGATCTGGGCGTTACCCTTTGCTATGCCACACAATTGAATGACAATTTTGGTCTGGGTGTGGGGATGCGCTACATTCACAGCAATCTGGCACCCATCGGTGCGGGCGCGGAGAAGGGCACCGGTGTGGGCAGCACGTTTGCCGTGGATCTGGGCATTCTGTACAAAATGCCCTTTCTTCCGGGCCTGAATTTCGGGGCCAATCTTTCCAATATGGGCCCGAAAATTACCTATATCGACGCGGCGCAGGCGGATCCCATTCCGACGAATCTGAAAATCGGTTTTTCCTACGATCTTATGAATTCGGATTACAACCAGTTTCGTATTTCGATGGACACGAACAAGCTGCTGGTGGTCCGTTATTACGAGGATGAAAACGGCAACCGCGTGGATGACATCGCAGGTATGTCCGATGAAGAAAAGGAAAAACTGACGCCCAAATCCGACCCGTTTTACAAGGCCATTTTCACCGCATGGGGAGACGGGTCCCTGAGCGACCAGATGGGCAGACTGATCAGTTCCATCGGGGCCGAATATATTTACAACAAGATGATTTCCATCCGGGTCGGTTATTACTATGATGAAGAAGGCAAGGTGAAATATCCTTCCTTCGGTGCCGGTCTTCAGTATTCAGCATTCCGTTTTGATTTTGCCTATGTGGCCGCCGAACAGGGTCATCCACTGTCCGATACGATGCGTTTTTCATTAACCGCCAATTTTTAATGGAACGGAATGAGTGCAGTGTCATGAGATGAATAGAAATGCCCCACATGGTGATTGATCTTGAAATTCGCCTGAGGCGTACCATCGTCTCCGGTGATGGATGTTTGCTTTGCGGGGTATTTTTATATTTCCGGGAGTCCGTATGACAAAGAAATGGGTGATCATTCTATGCATGGGCTGTCTGGCGAGTGGCAGGGCCAGGCAGGCCTCCCTGAACATTTCAGGGCACTCCCTGTCGCATCAGAATCTGAATTCCCGCGCCATGATCCGCTGGGATGGGAACATACCGGTCAGGAACGAAAACCGGTTTTCGGACGGAGCGCCGGATACCGTGCGTGTGCTGGCACTGATGGCCGAGTTTCAGCCGGACACTCACGCCCGGACAACCGGAGACGGCACATTCGATATGTCCACGCCGGAATCGCCTGTGGTCGATCCGCCCCCCCATGACCGGCGCTATTTTATGAATCAGATGCTGGCCCTTTCCAATTATTATCAAGCCGTATCAGGCGGCAGACTGGTCATCACGGGTGATGTGTTTGAACCGGTGCTGACCCTGCCCCGCCAGATGAGCGATTACAACCCCGAGACCACGGAGGAGGCTGAAGACCGTGGACTGGTCGAAATATTCAGGGATGCTGTCCAGCTGGCAGACACTGCCGGGGCGGTGTTCTCCGAATACGATGCTACCATTGTTTTTCATGCCGGTGTGGGCCGGGATATCGCCTTTGACTATGATCCCACACCGCGTGATATCCGGTCCGCTTTTCTGAATCTGGGCGATCTGGAGCGGTTTCTGGGCAGCGGAGACGGCAGCTACGCGGGCATTTCTGTCGAACAAGGAACCCATCGGGTGACCGAAGGCATTCTGCTTCCGGAGACAGAGAGTCAGGACGGCTATGAAATCGGTCTGCTGGGAACGACCGTTCTGATGTTCGGATTTCAGCTCGGCATGCCGGCCCTGTGGGATACGGAAACAGGGGCCTCCGGCGCAGGCCGGTGGGCCATGATGGACCAGGGATCGGGAAATTTCAACGGTCTGATTCCCTGCCATCCCGACGCATTTACCAAGATATTCATGGGCTGGGAGAAGGCGGTGGATATCGATGACATGCCGCTGGCCGGTGAAAACGGCGCACGGCGTATTGAACTGGGATGTGCCCTGTCCGCGCATCCCTGGAAAATCTGCAAGGTGCCGGTCAATGATCATGAATACTTTCTCCTTGAAAACCGGCAGTACGATGTGAACGGAGACAGTGCGGCAGCGGGAACCGATGCCCGGGGCAATCCGGTCCGGTTTCTGGCCAGCGGGCAGATCGAGCTGGTCAGTGATGCGGATGTGATTGTGCGGATTGATGAATATGATTTCGGTCTGCCGGGATCGGGCATCCTGATATGGCATGTCGATGAAAATGTGATCCTGGAAAACCTGGCGGACAACAGAATCAATGTTGATAAAGATCATCGCGGTGTGGATCTGGAAGAGGCGGACGGTCCGCAGGACATCGGGGAATCGTACGGGTTCCTGAGCGGCGGTGCCGGATCCGAAAACGGGGTGATGCAGGATGCCTGGTATGCGGGCAATGACATGCACCTCAAGTCCAATGAATCGGATTCGGTGATGTTCGGCCCGGACACCTATCCGGGCAGCCGGGCCTATGACGGCGCCGATTCACATAGTACCTTTTACGAATTTTCAGACCGGGATACGGTGATGTACTGTGTCCGCGCAGGGGCATGGCAGCCGTCCGGTTTTCCCCAGTATGTCGGAGACGGGCTGACGCTTTATGCGCCGGTGTCCGTACATCCGGGTACCGGTAACG
>Ga0272441_10012920_pt1 | contig 12105 bp, 7 predicted proteins | sample SSMProp6N_FD_193582 | JGI IMG/M metagenome (GOLD analysis project Ga0272441, IMG submission 193582) | Marine sediment archaeal communities from Little Sippewissett salt marsh, Falmouth, MA, United States - SSM-Prop-6N | ecosystem: Environmental > Aquatic > Marine > Wetlands > Sediment ...
GCGCCGCGAACGAGCAGAACCGCGAGTTCATCGAGCGCATCGTGAGGCACCGCCACCGCAAGATGTTCTTTGTCATCAACAAGTCCGACCAACTCAATCCCGATGAGATCGATCTTCAGGGACGCCGAGGCCCGGCCAAAGACCTGTGCCGCAGCCTTGCGGGGATTGTGGACAACCCGGAGATCTTCTTTGTCTCCAGCTTGTACGCACTGCTGTCGACGCTCCTCGCCAAGGGCCGAATCGGCCTCGACGATCTTGATCGGAATAACAAGGTCAAGATCCCCTGGAGTGTCCAAAGGGACCTGATGGAAAGCGAGGACCCGGCCGCGGCGGTGGCGGACTACCTTGCAGAGCGAAGCAATGTTGCCGCGCTCAAGGAGAGGTTGCTGAGTTACCTCTACAACGAGAACCGGGAGGGGGCGATTCTGGAATCGGTATGCCGCTTTCTCGACGCCAAGGCTTGGGCGCTTGTCAAGCCGATCCAGATCCGCCTTGACATGGCGCGGGAAAACCCGAGGCTGGACACGTTGCGTGCCGAGCGCGAGGGGCTTTCCGTCGAACTCGATCAGCAGAAGAAGAAGGGCGAGGAGGTGCTCGATGCGTTCAATGCCATGGCCTCCGGCGGCCAAGTGGACGGCGCAGAATACGGCGGCTATGGGGCGCTTGTGGCGGGCCAGCTCGGCAAGGCCGCGGTCGAGCAGAACGTCCTGAAGCCGTTGCGCCAATGGCTGGGCAATGACGAAAACGTGAAGGAGGCGAAGAAGACCGACTTCGCGCCTCTTGCGCAGGAAATGGAGAGCGTGCTTGGGGCGTTCATGCACAGCATCGGTATCGAGATCAACCGGGAGGTCGATGCCGTCGAGAACTACGCGCGCGGGCGGACAGGCAAGATGCTCGATGAGGTGCCCCGGAGCCCGAAGCGGATCGCGGACGCGCTCGAGATCGGTATTGGGTCTATCCGTGCATCGTTGGGTGGGAGCTACTTCGCATTCACGCTCGTCGGCGCGCTGCTGGGCGCGGGCGTGGGCGCGGGCGCTTGGTGGGGGATTACGACCTACACCGCGGTCGACATTGCCGCGTTGATCGGCGCGAGCGGCGCGTCCTCGCCCTGGTTCGTGCCGGGCATTCTTGGCGGCGCGGGCGCCGTACTCGGCGCCGTCCTAGGCATGGTAACGCGGGCATCTACAAGCGCCGGCGTGCTGCGCGACAAGCTGACGCAGACCGTGTGTGACCGGGTCGACCAGATCCTCCAGCGAGGCACGCGCGATAGTGCGGGAGAGACGGTTCCGGCCGTGCGAGACCAACTCGAGGACCTGCTGGACCAGCGTCGCAAGGCGTTTGCGAAAGCCATCGAGGCCGCCCTCGACGGGGATGTCGCCGCCATCGCCGAGAAGATCGAGGCCATCCAGGCCGAAGAGGAAGAGATTAAGAGAAAGCAGGAGGAGATCATCGCACGGCTCGAGCCCAAGGCCGAGATGCTGTCGGCCCTCGGGCAGCAGGCGCGAGAGATCGCGGATGTCAACGCCCCGACTGAAGGGCTTTGAAACGAAGTTCGATAGGCCGGCGTCCGGGGCCGTCGTGTCGCGCTAACGGTCCGTTGCAAGGGGGGGATCGACGGACAGCGCCGTGATCGCCGCCCGGTCTTCGGGGGTGAGATCGATATCAAGACACCCCAGTGTGTCGTTCAGTTGGTCCAGATTGCGCGCCCCGAGGATGGGCGACGTGACGGCAGGATGGCTTGCCACCCACGCCATTGCGAGCGCCGCCGGGGATTGCCCCAGGGATGCCGCGTACGCCACAAAGCGTTCGCCGACCTCCCAGTAGATCTCGTGCTGAAAACGCTTGCGGTACATCTCGCTTTCGCGCAGGCGCCCCGTCTCGCCTCGCTGGTACTTGCCCGTGAGCAGCCCTGCGGCAAGCGGATTGTAGGGGCAGACGGCCAGACCCTCGGACAGCGCCAACGGGAGAAGTTCCACCTCGGCCTGGCGTTTGACGAGATTGTACATCGGTTGCATGCAGGCGACCGGCGCGAGGTGCTTGGACCGAGCCACCCCAATCGCCTTCATCGTCTGCCAGGCGGAAAAATTGGACACCCCCGCATAGAACACCTTGCCCTGCTCGACGAGCCTCGTGATGGCCGCAAGCGACTCCTCAATCGCCGCCGCCTCGTCCCACGCATGGAGATAGAGGATGTCGAGCCAATCCGTCTTGAGACGGCGCAGGCTGTCCTCAACGGCCAGCGTGATGTGGCGGCGCGAACTGCCGTAATCGTTCGGGCCGGCCCCCATGGGGAAATGGCATTTCGACGCCAGGATGATGTCCGCCCGGTGCGGGCCCAGCCAGCGTCCGATGATTTCTTCGGTGAGCCCCCTGTCCCGCATGTTGTACACGTTGGCCGTGTCAAGAAAGTTGATGCCGGTCTCGATCGCGCGATCCATCAGGGCAAACGCCGTCTTTTCATCCGCCTCTTTGCCAAAGGTCATGGTGCCCATACAGAGCTTGGAGACCCGGATGCCTGTCTGCCCAAACGCTACGTACTCCACCGCAACACTCCTCATAGTCCTGCTTCGGTTGGAGATCTGATGGTATCATAGAAAGAGCCCGCGGCAAAGGCAATGCGCGCCGGTGGGTTTGTCTTCGCGAGGCGGAGATGGCAGACTGGAGGCCAAGCCCGAGGCGATGCACGGCGAGTCGGAGAGGCGGCGTAGTACTACGTGGGTAGACAACAGGCTGGGGAGCGACGATGCGACTGAGGGTAAGTATTGTGGGCGTGGTTGTGCTCGCGCTTGCGGGCGCGGCCGTGCCGGGCGAGGAGGGTATGCGCGTGTTATCGGGAGAAGTTGACGGCGTGTCGGCGCGTGACATGATGAAGGCGTACCTGCTCCGCCAGATAGACGCGGCCTGGCAGCGTTGGCAGGACGACTATGAGACTCGGACCACGCCCGAGGAGATTGCGGCGTATCAGAAGCGCCTGCGCGAGAAGTTCGTTGAGGCCCTGGGCGGCTTTCCGGAACGCACGCCGCTCAACCCCCAGGTAGTGGGTGTCATCGAGCGGGACGGCTACCGCGTCGAGAAGGTCATCTTCGAAAGCCAGCCCAAGCTGTTCGTGACGGCGCTCTTGTTCGTGCCGGAGTCGGATTCGTTTGAGCCGCCGTATCCGGGGGTGTTGGTGCCTTGCGGCCATGCCGACGACGCAAAGGCCCATACCGAATACCAGACCATGGGCGCATCGCTGGCGCTCAACGGCATGGCGGCGCTGGTCTTCGATCCGATCGAACAAGGCGAGCGCATGCAGTTGCTCGATGACCAGGGCAAATGGATCATGTGGGGCACCCAGGCGCACACCATGGTCGGGATAGGCAGCATGCTGCTCGGCCGCAACACCGCGACCTACGAGATCTGGGATGGCATGCGCGGCATCGACTACCTCCAGGCGCGCTCCGAAGTCGATCCCGAGCGCATCGGGTGCACCGGTAACAGCGGCGGCGGCACACAAACGTCCTATCTGATGGCCCTGGACGACCGGATCGTCGCGGCCGCGCCAAGCTGCTACCTCAACTACCAGGCCCGGCAATTGCGCACCGCGACCGGCGACGCGGAGCAGAACATCTACGGCCAGCTTGACTTCGGCATGGACCATCCCGACTACCTCATGATGCGGGCCCCGGTCCCCATTCTCATCTGCGCCGCGACCAAGGATTTCTTCGATATCAATGCCACGTGGGAGAGCTTCCGGTTTGCCAAGCGCCTCTACTCGCGCATGGGGTATGCCGGGCGCGTCGACCTGCTCGAGAACAACGCCGGGCACAATTACAACACGCTCCAGCGCACCGGCGTGCTGCGCTGGCTGGCCCGGTGGCTGTGCAACAACGATGCCCCGTTGGCCGAGCCGGAGATCCAAGTGCTGAGTGAGGAAGAGGTCCGGTGCACGCCGCGGGGCCAGGTGATGCTGCTCGAAGGCGCGCGGTCGACCTACGACTTGAACGAGGACTATGAGAACGAGTTGGCGGCGCGCCGCCGGGACTTGTGGGCCGCCACACCCCGCCCGGACCTGCTGAAGCGCGTCCGCCAAGTCGCGGGCATTCGCACGCTCGACGCCCTGCCCGAACCGGAAATCGATACCGTCGGCGACGTGCAACGCGACGGCTACCGCATCGAGAAGCTGATCCTCAAACCGGAGCACGGGATCTACCTCCCGGCGCTGATGTTCGTTCCCGCAGAAACGGCGACTTCCCCGCCGGTTCTCTATCTCCATGAAGAGGGCAAGGAGAAGGATGCCGCGCCCGGCGGGCCTATCGAGGCGCTCGTATCGAGCGGGCAGATCGTGTTGGCCGTCGATCTTCGCGGTACGGGCGAGACCCAGCAAACAGAACAGGGCAAGTTCGGCGACGGCATTGGGTGCGATTGGGAAGATGTATACAAGGCCTACGTCCTCGGCCGCTCCTACGCCGGCATGCGCGCAGAGGACGTGCTCACCTGTGCGCGGTTTGCGGCGCAAAGGGTCTCCGCGGAGCGCGTTTGTCTCATGGCCCTTGGCAACGCCGGCGTGCCCGCATTGCACGCAGCGGCCCTCGAACCCCAGTTGTTTTCATCCATCAAGCTCACGGGCACCCTCGTGTCCTGGGCAAACGTCGTGCACACGCGCCCAACGCGTAACCAACTCGTTAACGCGGTGCACGGCGCGCTCGAAGTTTACGACTTGCCCGACTTGGCGGGCACGCTCGGTGACGTGTTGACCATTGAAGAACCCGTGGACGCATTGGGAAACGTTGCGCATTCGCGCTGACCGCCAGAGGAAGAGTATGATCGCCGCGATGCGATGCCAAGTACCATAGGAGTCTGGGACAATCATTCCGGGGGTTGCGCGCAAGCTCAGGAGAAGTGAGCCGGTGAAGCTCAAGGCTATCGTTCACGAAGCCGAAGAGGGTGGCTACTGGGCGGAAGTGCCCGCTATACCGGGCTGTGCCACTCAAGGCGAGACCTACGCGGAGTTGCTGGGCAACCTCCGGGAAGCCATTGAAGGTTGTCTGTAGCGACAAACACGAAAGGATACGTTTGGCGATGAATTCCGATGCAATGAAGCAGCTTGCCATGAACGGCGGGGACAAGGTGCGCATTGAACCGTGGCCGCCGCGGTACTTATTTGCGGAGGAGGAAAAGCGGGCCGCAATGGACCTGTTCGACGCGTCGATCGCGTCGGGCGCGGCCTTCAGCTACAACGGCGCGGTCGAGGAGGCCTACTGCCGCGAGTTCGCGGCGTTCCTCGGCGGCGGGTATGCCGATGCCGTGAACTCGGGGACCAGCGCCGTCTACGTGGCCTTGCGCGCGCTCGACCTTGAGCCGTTCACAGAGGTTATCGTGCCGCCGGTCACCGATATGGGCGGCGTCATGCCGGTGCCGCTGATGAACTGCATTCCCATCTGTGCGGACACGGGCCCCGGGATCTACAACTGCGGGCCCGAACAGATCGAGGCGCGCATTACCGAACGCACCAGCGCGATCATTGTGGCGCACATCGCCGGGCTGCCCGCGGACATGGATCCGATCCTGGAAACCGCCCGGGCCAAGGGCATTCCCGTGGTCGAGGACTGCGCACAGGCCCACGGCGCGACGTACAAAGGCCGCTACGTGGGCACGATGGGCGACGTCGCCGCCTTCTCGACCATGTCGGGCAAGCATCACGCCACCGGCGCGCAAGGCGGCGTGGTGTTTACAAAGCGCGAAGACCTGTACTGGCAGGCGCGGCGCGCCTCGGACCGGGGCAAGCCCTTCGGCCTCGACAACGCTTCATCCAACGTGACCTGCGCGCTGAACCTGAACCTCAACGACCTGAGCGCCGCCATCGGCCGCGTGCAACTCAAGAAGCTGCCCGCGATTCTTGACGGGTGCCGCAATGCGGCCAAGGCGATTGACGCGCGGTGCCGCGCCCTCAAGGCCGTCACGCCCAACATGGGGTTGCCCGGCACCGAAGGCGCGTTTTGGTTTCTGACGTTCCGCCTGGATCGCGACAAGGTCGACTGCGACCTCGACACCTTTGTGAAGGCGCTGCAGGCGGAAGGCCTGCCGTTCTCGCATCATTACACGCAGCCCTTCACCCAGCAGGAATGGTTCAAGAAGCGGGCCGTGTTCGGCACAAGCGGTTATCCTTGGACCTGCCCGCTCTACCTGGGCGATCCCGGACAAGAGTACCCCTTGCCCAACATGGAGCAGGCCCACGCCTGTCTCTTCTCCATCAAGGTCCACGAGAACGTGAAGGACCAGGAAGCGGACGACGTGTTCGCAGCGCTGCGCAAGGCCGAGGCCGCATTCTTGAAGTAGGGCGTCTGTGGCCAGGCACATTTGAATGAACCGCAGGGACAGCGATCACCGCCCAAGGGGAACAGGTGCACTTGTGATCAAAGACGAAGATTCGGACGCAACCGCGGCAAAGCTCGAGGCCGTGCTCGGCATTTGCCAACGGCCGGGGCGGATCCTTGTCCTCATGCAGGACAACCCCGATCCCGACGCCCTCGCCAGCGCTGCGGCCTTGCGGGACCTGGTGTATCTTCGCCTCAAGAAACGGCTCACCATAGGCTACGGTGGGACCTGCGGCCGTGCGGAGAATCGCGCGATGATGGCCGTCCTCCGCATCGACGCGCGCCGGCTGACCCTTGCCCAGTTGCCGCGGTACAAGACCATCTGCCTGGTGGACGCGCAGCCCAACGCGGGCAACAACATCCTGGTCCCGTCCCGGCCACCGGAAATCGTCATCGACCATCATCTCTTGCCCAAGAAAAGAACCTGGATTGCCGAGTTCGCCGATGTTCGCCCCGGCTATGGGGCGACCTCGACCATTCTGTACGAGTACCTTCTTGCGGGCGGGGTCAAGCTCAGCGCCAATCTTGCCACGGCCCTGTTCTACGGCATTCAGTCCGACACCCAGGACCTCGGCCGCGAGGCCGGCCTCGCCGACGTGCGCGCCTACCGCGATCTGTTCCTCTTGGCAGACAAGAAAAAGCTCGCGCACATCCATCGCGCGCCTGTGCCCGCCGACTACTTCAAGATGCTTGGCGCCGGGATCGACCACTGCGTGGTCGCCGGTAGCACCGTCATCAGCTACATTCCGGCCTGTCACAACGTCGACATGATCGCCGAAGTGGCCGACTTCCTCATCCGGCTCGAAGGGATGCGCACGGCCGTCTGCTACGCCGTGTACGAGGACAAGATTCACCTCTCCGCCCGTGCGGTCGATGCCCGGGGCAACGTGGCACGACGGATGAAGCAGGTCGTGAGCCGTTTGGGGACCGGCGGCGGGCACCGCGCCATGGCCGGGGGCCAGGTCGCGATCGAGGGCGACGTGGAAAGGCGGCTTGCGTTCGTGCACGCGCGAATCCTGAAATCCTTCGCCCCAAACAAGGAGCCCGTCCCCCTCACTCCCCCATTCGCGGACACGTACTGACGCCGCCCCGTTACATGGCCGCCTTGCGCTCAAGTTCCTCGAGGTGGACGCGGCCGAATTGCTCCTTGCAGAGCCGGCGGTACATGCCGCGCTGCCGGATCAGCTCATGATGGGATCCTTGCTCGACAATCCGCCCCTCGTCCAGCACCAGCACGGAATCGCAATCGGCGATGGTCGACAGGCGGTGCGCGATAACCAGCGTCGTGCGCCCCTTCATCAGCTCGCGCAACGCATCCTGGATGATCTGCTCGGCCCGCGAGTCCAGGTTTGAGGTTGCCTCATCCAGGATGAGGATCTTCGGATCGCACAGGAAGGCACGCGCGATGCTCACCCGCTGCTTCTGGCCGCCGCTCAGGGTCAGGCCGCGCTCGCCGATGGACGTGTCATAGCCCCGGGGCAGCGAGGCGACGAACTCGTCCACGTGCGCCATGCGGGCCGCCTCGAGCATCTCGGCCTGGGTCGCGTCGGCACGGCCATACAGGATGTTGTCGCGGATCGTGCCGCTGAAGAGCACCGTGTCTTGAAGGACCATGCCGATGTTCCTTCGCAACGACTTGACCTTCACATCGCGCACATCGTGGCCATCGATGCGTACCGTGCCGCCCATCACGTCATAGAAACGGGGAACGAGGTTCACGAGGGTGCTCTTGCCCGCCCCGCTTCGCCCGACAATCGCCACGGCCTCGCCCGGTTCCACCTCGAGAGAGATCCCGCGAAGCACGGACGCGCCGGGCGCGTAGCCGAACGACACGTCCTCGAAACGGATGCGGCCCTGCGCCGGCGGCAGCGCCCCGGCCCCGGGCGCATCTTGAATGTCCGGCTCGCTGTCCATCACTTCAAACACCCGGTCCAACGCGGCCAGCTTCTCCTGGATGATCGCCGAGCAATCCGCCAGCCGCCGCGTCGGCAGATACAAGTGCTGGATGAAGCCATAGAAGACGATCAGCTCGGGCAGAAATCGCGGGTCTTGAATGGCCCGATAACCGCCGTAGCATATAACAACCACGGGACCGAACGCTTGCAGAAACTCGGCCGCCGACGTGAGCGTCACCCGGAGCCGCACGCGCTTCAGCACCTTTGTGTAGTACCGCTCGAGCCGCCGCAGGAAGCTCTGCTCCTCCGACTTCTCGCGCACGAACGACTGCACGACCTGCAGCCCGCCCAGCTTCTCGGTGACCTGCCCGGACATCTCCTCCATCTCGGCCTGGACCTCGATGGCCGCCTTGCGGAGGTGGGGGTTGAGGTAGTGAAAGACCACCCCGTACAGCGGCAGCGCAAACAGGCTCACCGACGCCAGCCGCCAGTCAAGAACCATCAGGAAGACCACGACGCCCGTCAAGAACACCAGGTCCATGGCCACGGCAACGATCCCGCGATTCAGGATACCCGTGGCCTCGTTCAGGTCCGCGATAAGGCGTGCGGTGATATTGCCGGTGCGCATGCTGTTGTGATAGGCCAGGCTGAGGCGTTGCACATGCCGGAAAAGGTCAAGCCGCAGGTCGAAGATCGTCCGGTGGCCGGCCTTGGCCGCCAGGTATGACCGCAGATACGTCACCGGGGTCCGGGCCAGCAACACCAGCGTCAGCAACCCCAGGACTGCAAACAGGCGCGTCGACTTCTCTGCCACGGTAAGCTCGTCTACGACCACGTATTTCGTGACGAGCCCCAAGCTGGCCGGCAAACACAGGGCCATCGTGAACTTGACGATCCCGAACGCCGTAGCGCCAAGAATAAGCGCCCAATACGGGCGCGCATACCGCATAAATCGCCAGAATGTAGAGTGCATAATACAGAGAGTATACCACAATTTGAATGCGGATTTCAGAGCCCCCGAGACTGCCGCAGATTGTAGCGCAGGTGTCTCGCCTGCAAAGCGAAGAATGCAGGGTGCGGCGGGCTATCCCCGAGGATAAGCAGGAGGATCCTCAAGTTAACCGTATTGAGGCAGAGACGCCTGCGCGAAGGAGGAAAGGCCACCCCGAGCGTTGTGCCGGGGTGGCCCTTTGCAGATGTGCTTTACGCGATACGTGGGACGCTTTAGAACTTCAGAATCGTCCACCAGAACACGTAATCGGCGCCGTTATCGTCGATGCCGCCGTTCATCATGTTGCCATACCAATTGATGTAGGCGCCGTCCCGAACGCCGTCGCCGGGGAACAGGTGGCCGTAGTACAACAGGAACGTAAGGTTCGAGTTGTATGAGTACTTGAGGATCGTGTCCACGCTGAACCCGAGGTTGTCATCGGACTCTTTGGTCCAGAAGCTCAACGGCGGGGCAATGAGGAGCCGGCCCGTCGGGATCCACCAGCGCGTCTTGGGCACGCTGAGGTACGCGGGCCAATCGAAGGTCTCGTCCACCCACGTGTTGTAGGCGCGCACGATCCACGCAAGCTTCTCCGTGGGGGCCATGGTGACGCCGCCGCCGACCTGCCAGTAGTTGGTCATGTCCGCGTTGTCATTGAGCACCGGGCAGTAGTTCTTGTCGCCGAACAGCCGGTTGAACGACACGCTGGCCTCGGGGCGCTGGAACGGGTTTACCCAATCCCAGAAGCTGATGTCGCGATTGTCCTCGCCCTCGAAGTAGCAGCCGCTGATGTATGGGCGGATATGCCAGGCGGTATCAAAGGTGTACCCGAGCGTGGCATCCAGGGCCATGTTGTCATATTCCGCGTCGTCATCGCCGTACATGACATTGCTGAGTGCCCACATGGGCAACTGGAACATCTGGCCCAGTTTGCCGGCGTCGCCGAACTGGTACGCCACCTCGAGGTTGTAATCGAACTGATTGGACTTGCCGAAGAACCGCAGGCCGACCGTATGGATCTGCGTGATCGGATAGTCGTCGATCCCGAGGATGTCTTCGACCCGCTCACCGATCCAGGTGTTGTTCGTGTCGTTGACCTTCTGGGCGTCGCGGATGTAGAGCCAATACGCCGAAATGCTCAACGGCTCGATCCCCGAGTAGGTCCCGTAGAGGCCATAGAAGTCGGTGTCGCCGTCTTCCTCGCCGGGGCTCCGCTCCTCCAGCTTCATCCACCAGGCGTCGAGGGTCAAGTCCTCCGTGGCCTTGTACGTTGCCCGCACCCCGTCATAGGAAAACCGCTGGGTCGGGCTCGTCTTGCCGCCGAGCAGGAAGCAATCCAGGTCGCGTCGGAATTGCATGACCTGGCGTCCGATCCGCAGCCGCAACGGCGCGCCGAACAGCTCGTCCATGTCGACGTACGCCTGCAGGACTTCCACGTCATCCCCCGTGTCGGCGGCTCCGTCAATGCCGGTGAGGTAGTTGGACCGAAAATCCGTGCCCCATTTGTCGAAATCGTAGAACTCGATGAACGCCTTGACGTTGTCGGTGAAGTCAGCCGCGACGTTCAGCGACGTGGCCCGTTCATAGAAATGCCAGTCGTTGCCCTGATCGTCGTAGCGCATCCACGACAATACGCCCACAGGAGGGGCGATGGCAGGCCACGCGGGGACCCCTATCGGACGGTTCGGCAGGTGCTGCTGTAGAATACGCAGTTGGGGCGTGGGTCTGCCGGTCTCAAACGCCTGGTGATACCAACGTCCGCGGAATTCGATTTGCCCGCCGACCTGGACGTTCTGCAGTTCTGCGAAGGCCGGAACGCTCATGGCCACCGTGATGGCCACAACGAGTATCGTCATGCTCTTATGCATAGTGAAAATTCTCCTCTGATGTATATTCGGAGCGGTGGATATACCCCTCCTTCATCCAGCGCGCCGCGGAATCGAACGCGTATCCACGGCGTCGCCACGCTCAATCAATGTAGCTATATATATGCAACACATCACGTCTTGATGGTCCCGGGAGATAGCGCTTAGGCTTGTTTCATCCCTCCTTTCGGCTCCAGTTTAAGGGACCATTGATGATGGAAATGAAAATGGGTTGCTCCCCGTGCAAGAATCACAGCAGTCATTCGGCGATCTCGGCCCTCTCCCCATTCGATCACCTTGTTCTCGCTTCCGCTGTATTAGGGCCGAATGCATGGGAAACTCCTGCTTCCCGCGCCTCGGCACTTCGGCTTTCTCGCCAATCGGAGCGGTGCAGCGCCGCTCCGTCCTCATCGTATCCTAACCTTATGCGACCGCCACCCGGAAAAGCAAGGCTCACGTCTTCTTTTCCGTGCGGTGGTCGATAACGCGTTTGGCCTTTCCAACAGAGCGCTCCAAGGTCTGGGGTTCGACAAGCTCGACATAGACCCGTATGCCCGTGATCGCCTGGATACTGCGGTCGATACGATTGCGGAGCTCCTGCATTTCGCTCATTTTGTCGGAGAAGTTCTCCGGCCGCACTTCTACCTTGACGGAGATCTGGTCCAGCGCCTTCGGCCGGTCCACCTCGATCACGTAATGGGGCGCGGTCCCCTCGACCCGCATCAGCGCCTCCTCAATCTGCGAAGGAAACACGTTTACCCCGCGAATAATCAGCATGTCATCCGTCCGGCCCGCGACGCGGCTCATACGAATGCCCGTGCGCCCGCACGCACACGGCGCCGGGTTCAGCGAGGCGATATCGCGGGTGCGATACCGGAGTAGCGGCATGGCCTGCTTGGTCAACGTCGTGAAGACCAATTCGCCGGGTTCGCCCTCGGCCACGGGTTCGAGGGTGTCGGGGTTGATGCACTCGACGATGAAGTGGTCCTCCTGGATAT
>Ga0272441_10012921_pt1 | contig 12104 bp, 11 predicted proteins | sample SSMProp6N_FD_193582 | JGI IMG/M metagenome (GOLD analysis project Ga0272441, IMG submission 193582) | Marine sediment archaeal communities from Little Sippewissett salt marsh, Falmouth, MA, United States - SSM-Prop-6N | ecosystem: Environmental > Aquatic > Marine > Wetlands > Sediment ...
TAGGCGGTCCGGGGCCGAAGGATCCGCGGTTTACTAGCCCAACGTGCCGGTTGCGGGACTCGTGTAAAGATCCCCGGCACCTCCTTTTTTTCGGTCTTCGCGCCTCCGGGCGCCGGAGAGGGGCTTTGTCATGGGTGAGTGCTGCGGCGGTGTCATGAAGTGCGATGGCGACGGCGTCGGCCTGCGCTCGCTCGCCACTCGGCCCGGCATGCGCCGGGACGGAAGGAGGAGCAGGATGGGGCCCTGAGACAAAGAGGCAGGAGACCAGAGCGGCAGGGAAGCGCGAGCCGCCCCTTTCACTTGCCCGCCCGCCCGCGGCTGGGTATATTGGGGGCCGGCAACCGATGGCCCTTGAATGGGAGGCTCAACAGATGAGCGACGCGCAGGCCCCGCTGAAGAACTTCGAGAAGACGTGCGACTTCTTCGTCGGCATCGACTCCGACGGGTGCGCCTTCGACACGATGGAGGTGAAGCACAAGGCGTGCTTCTTCCCGATGACCGTGCGCCACTGGGAGATGGCGGGCGTGGCCAAGTACGTCCGCGACGCGTGGGACTTCGTGAACCTGTATTCGAAGACTCGCGGATGCAACCGATTCCACGCGCTCATCCACTGCCTGGACTTTGTGCGCGAGCGCGAGGAGGTCAAGCAGATGGGCTTCAAGGTGCACGAGGCGAAGGGCGTCCGCGAGTGGAAGGAGCGCGAGTCGAAGCTCGGCAACCCCGCGCTGCTGGCCGAGCTCGAGAAGAACCCCGACCCGGACCTGCTCCGCGCCAAGGAGTGGTCCTTCGCGATCAACGAGGAGGTGGCCAAGACCGTCTCGAACGTGCCGCCCTTCCCCTTCGTGCGCGAGTCGCTCGAGAAGATACAGGGCAGGGCCGACATGATCGTCGTCTCGGCGACGCCGAACGAGGCCCTCGAACGCGAGTGGAACGAGCACGACATCGCGAAGTTTGTCGAGGTGATCGCGGGGCAGGAGATGGGGAAGAAGTCCGAGCACCTCGGCCTCGCCGCGGCCCCGCGCTACGAGCCCGAGAAGATACTCATGATCGGCGACGCGCCCGGCGATATGAAGGCGGCTAAGGACAACAACGCCCTCTTCTACCCGATCAACCCGGGCGACGAGGTGGCGAGCTGGCAGCGCTTCCTCGAGGAGGCGGCGGAGAAGTTCCTCGCCGGCGAATACGCGGGCGACTACGAGGCGAAGCTCATCGCCGAGTTCGACACGTATCTGCCGGAGGCGCCGCCGTGGAAGTAGCGCGGCAGACAGACGCTGATGATCGCCGCGGGGCGTCCGACGCATTGCCGGCCGGACGCCCCCGGTCGTTACAGGTGGAGGAGGCCCCCCGATGGCGAAGGGGCTGAAACCCGGATTCGTGCTCGACGAGTTCACGCTGGGCAGCCGTGACTTCGTCGTGCGCACGCCGAAGAAGTCCGACGCCGAAGGCTGCCGCTGCCACGTCAACCGCCTCGTGAAGGAGAAGGCCTTCATCCTCATGCAGAAGCGCGTGAGCGCCGGCGACGAGCGCAAGTGGCTCGCGGGCACCATCCGCGGCAACGCCGCCGGCCGCTCGGTCACCGTGGTCGTCGAGACCGGCGGCGAGATAGTCGGCGTGGCCGCCGCGTCCGTCGGCGGAATGAAGGCCGTCGCCCACGTCGCGAATTTCGGCATCGGCATGAGCCGTCACCGCGACATCGGCCTTGGCACGCGCCTGATGAAGCTGATGCTGAGGCTCGCGAGGCGGAGGCTCAGGGCGAAGCTCGCGCGGCTGACCGTCTATGCGGCGAACGAGCGCGCGATCAGATGCTACGAGAAGGTCGGCTTCGCAGAGTGCGGCCGCGTGCCCAGGGCATACAACCACCACGGCCGCTACATCGACATGGTGATAATGGCGAGGAGGCTCTGAGCATCCGTCATGCCGGCCGAACTGCGACACGTCGAAGAGAGTTCTCGCGTGCGAGCTCGACATGCGCCGCTTATGGAGTCGCGGCCCTTCTCTCGGCCCGCCTCCGGGTGCCGTACCCGAACGATTGGAGGCGAATATGCGTAGTCCCAAGATGTTGGCTGTCGTGACCCTCGGAGCCGCGCTCGCAGTGACCGGTTGCGGCCGCGGCGGCGGCGGAGGCGCCGAGCCCGGCACGGCGTCGTACTGCGTCGAGTCGCTGATCAAGGCGGCGAAGACGGGCGACGTCGATCTCTACCTCAGCGTGCTTCCTTCACAGGCCCGCGCGATGGCGGAGACGTCGAGAGGGATGCTCGGCGACAAGTTCGACGAGGTGATGAAGCCGCAGCTCGCCGCCACCGCCTCCGGCGTCAAGGACGCCCGCGTCACCGGCGAGGTGGTGACCGGCAACAAGGCGAAGGTCACGCTCACCGACGGCGCCGGCGAGACGGTCGTCATCGACTGCATCAAGGAGGCAGACGGCTGGAAGCTCGACCTGAAGATGAACATGAAGTAGCAGCGGCCGCGACCCGGCGAGGGGGCCCCCCGCTAGCGGGCCCCCGTCGCCTTCGCCACTTCGGCCGCGCAGCGGTAGAGCTCGCGCGAGCGCTCCCGCCATCCCGAAGACACGTACCACTGCGCCCCCACCTGGCCGGGGGTATTCCACCAGCCGTGGCGGTTCGTCTTCTCGAAACCTTCGGTGTGGTGATTCGCGAGGCCGACGAGTATCGCCCGAGCACGCTCTTCGAGCACGTCGCGGCACCGTTTCTCCAGTGCCCCGCGGACCTTGCCCGAATCGATTGCGCGCTCGATGAATATCCGCGCCTCGCACTCCTGCACGCCCTCGCGGAGCATCTCGAAGCGCGCCGTGGCGACGGCGCCCTTCGGCCCCGGCGCGAGCAGCGTGGTCTTCACCGTGAGGTTGCGCCAGTCGACGTGCGGCCACCGGTTGCAGAGCGTGCCGACCATGCGTCCGCGCTTGTCGGCCAGCACCGGCCAGAAGTCGGCGCCGAAACGCCCGAAGCCGCGCTGGCCGCCGATCAGGTTCATCTCGCCGATGAGGCGGAAGGTGGTGATCGGATACGCGTCGGTCACGTTCCGCGCGAACTGGATGAAGGCGTCGGGGCGCTTCCACCCGAGCTTCGACTCGGTGTCGGGGTAGACGTTGAACCGCGGCGACCAGACCAGGCACTGGTACGAGTAGGGTTCCCCCTGCACGTTCCTTCGCGCGGAGTGCGCCTGCCTCATCCACGGAATGCCCGGCGCGACCTTCTTGAAGAACTCGACCACGTCCTTCGTCGGCTCCGAGTCGTTGGGTATGCCGAGGGCCATGGCCTTTTCGAGGCCACGCTTCTTCATCTCGCGGCGGAGCTCGTCGAAGAGCTTCTTCCAGTGCACCCCGCTGCCCTCCGGCTTGCTGTAGAGAGGCAGCTGCAGCTCCGACGTCTTCCCCGAGGCGCACTCGACGGACGTCACCCTCGGGCCCTTGCCCTGGAACTCGGCGAGCGCGCCGTGGATATCCGGCCGCGCGTACCGGCCCGTCTTGGCGTAGCGGAGGAACCCGCCCTCGAGGAATACGTCCCAGACGTAGAGGCAGACGAGGGAGGGCTTCCCCTGGTGCTTCTCGGCCATGTCGAGATAGCGCTTCATGATCGACAGATCGTAAGAGTAGCCGCCGCCCGGCTTCTTGACCCAGCGTACCATGCTCTCCGGATTTCCCAGGTTCGTCTTCGTGATGAGCGGAACGTACACGGACTCGTTGCCGACGAGGCCGGTCAGCTTGAGCGACTGCGCCATCAGCGCGAAGTGCTGGTCCGACCACGGCTTGGCCTTGTACTTCATCGCCACGGTGTCGGGGGACTGTATCAGCTCGACGTACGTACGGAAGTCCTTCGGATAGGGCAGCCTCCAGCCGCTGACGTCGAGCTTCACCGGCACGCGCACGGGGGCGCCTGCGCCGGTGCGCACCGTGAGCGTGCCCTCGTACTCGCCCGGACGGGCATCGGCCGGAACGTTGACCGTCACCCATACGGGCAGCACCGCCCCGGATACGTCCTTCGGCTGCCCCGGCCGGACCCAGTTGTCGCGGGTCTTCTTCTTCGTTCGGACGGCGACCTCGGCCGGCGGCTCCTCGGCGAGAGCGTCGAAGCGGCTGGGCCTGGCCGGATACCTCCCCGAAGCGCCGAGCTCCGAGCCCGTCGGCAGCGCGTAGCGCACCTGCACCGCCGACGACGGAATGCGGCCGCCGCCCTTGCGGGCCAGCTCGCTCATCTTGGCGCTCACGCCCCGGAGCGCCGCGTCCGAGCCGATGACCACCTTACCCGAGAAGGAGCCGTTGCGCGCGCCGACGATGGTGACGGGGCGCAGCGTTTCGGTGCGGCAGCCGAAGTCCAGATCGAAGTCGGGCGACAGACTGTCCGAGTTCCAGACCTGCATGCCCTTCGGCCTGACGGCGTTCGGCTCGGCGCCGCCCGCGCCCCCTGCCACGAGCCTCGCGCCGACGAGCGCGCACGTGCTCCAGATGGTGTAGGCCTTGTGCTTCTCCTTCTTGATCTTCTCGACGACCTCGGGGGCGAAGGCCGAGCGGTGGATCTCTATGGCGAGCACGTTCCGTCCGCGCCTGAGCGCGCCGGCAGGAACCTTCACCCCCGCGAGCTTGCGCGTTCTCTTCGACAGCCTGTCAAGAGTGTCCTTCTTGTTGGTGAGCAGCTTGCCGGCGGCGTCGAAGGAGGCATCCAGCGGATAGTCGTCGGCGAGCGCGAGCGGCCCGCCTTGCCCGGCCTTCAGATGCCCGCGGGCGATCTCTTTGCCGTTGATATACACGACGACGCCGCCGCGGTAGGCGATGTCCAGCGACAGGCCTCTTGCGCGCCCCGGATCGGTGACGTTGAAGGCGCCGCGCATGCACAGCAGCGCCAGCGCAGCCGTGCCGTCGTGGTAGTAGACGGAGCCGAGGTGCTGCTTGGCGGCGTCCATGTACGTGTACCTTACGAACGGAAGCGGATGCCCGCGGAGTCTGCGCCACGACGAGTCGTCGAAGCCCGGCGCCGCCCACCCTTCCGGCGGCAGCGCTGTCTCCATCTTGTGCTCGAGCTCGGTGGCCTCTGCGCCCTTTCGGGTCACCGGCGTGCGGAGCGTGCAGTGCACACGCCAGAAGCCGCTCGAGTCGAGAACGACCGTCCCCGTCTCGCCCCCCGCGGCGACGGACGCCAGGCCGCACACCGCAAAAACCACGAAGCCCGTCAAGATGCCTGCTCTGGTCATCGCCCCTCCCGATCGTCGTCCGTGCACGACGGTGAATATAGCGGCTCGGACGCCTCCCGTCAAAGCGGATCGAGCCGTGTCGGCCGCCCGTTATTGCCTTGGCCCGGCCCGCGGCGCGTGGTAGAATGTCAACGGTCGGATTACCGTATCTTGCGGAGGAGAACGATTTGTTCGGCACAGGCGCGACCGACATGGTGATAGGCCCCGAAGGCATCCGCGAGCACTGCGAGCGCGCGCTCCGCGAATGGAACATCGCCGGCAAGAAGGTGCTGGTGCTGATCCCCGACTCGACGCGGAGCTGTCCGGTGGACGAGTTCTTCAAGGCGCTCTCGGAGATCGCGACGCCGGACGTCGCCCGGCTCGATTACCTCATCGCCCTCGGCACGCACCCGCCCATGGACGACGAGGCCATCGAGCGCCTGCTCGGAATGCCCAAGCCTGAGCGCGAGAAGAAGTTCCCCAAGACGACCGTCTACAACCACCTGTGGAAGGACCCCGATGCGCTCGTCTCGGTCGGCAAGATCCCGGCCGCCGACATCGCCTCCATCACCGAAGGCCGCTTCGAGATGGAAGTCGACATCGTCATCAACAAGATGGTCTTCGACTACGACATGCTCGTCATACTGGGGCCCGTCTTCCCGCACGAGGTGGTGGGCTTCTCCGGCGGCAACAAGTACCTCTTCCCCGGCGTCGCGGGCGAGGAGATCATCAACTTCTTCCACTGGTTCGGCGCGCTCATCACCAACCCGCGCATCATCGGCAACGCCTACACGCCGGTGCGCGCCATAGTCGACCGCGCTGCGGACATGGTTGACCGCCCGAAGCGCTGCATCGCCCTCGTCGTCACGGGCGACGACCTGAAGGGCGTCTACTGCGGTACGCCCGAGGAGGCTTGGGCCGAGGCGGCCAAGCTCTCGGACAAGCTCCACATCGTCTACAAGGACAGGAGTTACGACTCGGTGCTCTCGTGCTCGCCCCGGATGTACGACGACATCTGGACCGGCGGCAAGTGCATGTACAAGCTCGAGCCCGTCGTGGCCGACGGCGGCGAGCTCATCATCTACGCGCCGCACATCACCGAGATCAGCTACTCCCACGGCAAGGTGCTCGACGAGATCGGCTATCACACGCGCGACTTCTTCGTCGAGAACTGGGAGAAGTACAAGGGTTACCCGTGGGGCGTCGTAGCGCACTCGACGCACGTCCGCGGCATAGGCGAGATGGTCGACGGCGTCGAGAAGTGCCGCGTGAGCGTGACGCTCGCCACGGGCATTTCCGAGGAGCGCTGCCGAAAGGTCAGCCTCGGCTACCGCGACCCGGCCTCGATAGACCCCGCCGACTGGCAGGACAGGGAGGACGATGGAAGGCTGTACGTGCCGCACGCCGGCGAGACGCTGCACCGGCTGGCCCAGCCGCCGGACTGGCAGAAGCCGGGCCCCTAGTGCCGTGTTGGGTAAGTTCTGGACCACTTCCACGCAAGCTTGCCCAGCACGGCACTTCCATGGGGGCTTCGCCCCCTCTGGCGCTCCGCGGCCCTTCGCACTCTCGGGCCGCTTCGCTGTCACCCCTTGGGGGCGCCTCGCCGCGCCCCCCAACCCCCGGCGGGGCTCTGTTCCAGAATTTATGCATCAGAGCCCTAGCCGCCGCTTACGCGACGGTGAAGCCGAGCGCCCGGAACCGCTCCGCGAGTCCTTCCGGAGCGCCCTCGAGCTCGACCCGCGTACCCGCGAACTCGCGCCGGACCGGGTAATTCCTGCGGAGATCCTGGAAGTAATCGCCCCGCTCGGCATCGGGCAGACCGGCAACACGGCGGAGCTTGGCGTCGTCAACGGCCGGGTCGTATACCGTGAGGCACGCCTCGGCCATCAGGTCCTCGGCCTCGCGGCTGCGGCAGTCGAAGGTCATCGAGGGCACTTCGGGAACGGGGAGCGAGTCGGCGGGAGCCCACGAGCTCGTGAGCTCGAACTCCCTGCACACCGCGTCGAGCAGCATCCTGGTACCCGCCGCCTTGCCGTCGAGCGAGTGGCCCGCGATGTGCGGCGTGCCCAGCTCGACCATGGAGAAAAGCTCCGTGTCGATGGCCGGCTCCGTTTCCCACACGTCCAGTATCGCGCCGCGGATGCGGCCCGACTGCAGCGCCCACTTCACAGTGCGCTCGTCGTGCACGCCCCCGCGGCCGCCGTTGAGGAAGAGCGCCCGGGGCTTCACCGTCGAGAAGAAGTGGTCGCCCGCCAGGTGGAACGTGGCGTCCGGGCCCTCCCTGGTCAGGGGGGTGTGGAAGCAGACGATATCGCACTCCGCGGCCATCTCGTCGAGGGAGTGCCACTTCCCGCCAGCGGGAGACTCGCCGGCGCGCTCGCGCGGCGGGTCGTTCTCCAGAACGTTCATGCCGAGAGCGCGGCATCGCTCGACGACGCGGCTGCCGACGTTCCCCACCCCGACGACGCCGACCGTCTGCCCGCCGAGCGGCCTGCCCTCGCGCCGGGCGTGCAGCAGCAGCGCAGAGGCGACGTATTCGGCCACCGACGGGGCGTTCGACCCGGGCGCCGAGTAGAACGGAATGCCGCGCGAGGCGAGGTAGTCGAGGTCGACGTGATCGAAGCCGATCGTCGCAGTGGCGACGAACTTCACGGCCGAGCCCTCGAGCAGCGCCTCGTTAACCTTCGTCCCCGAGCGGACCAGAAGGATGTCGACGTCCTTCACGGTCTGGGCGGAGATGGCCCGTCCGTCGACCGCGCTCACCTCGCCGAGCCCGTCGAAGGCGGCGGGCCCGTACGTGATGTTGTCGTCCATCAGTATCCTGAGCGTTCCCGACAAAGGGCCTCCTTCGCCGCCGAAGAAAACTCCCCGGCCGGAGCCGGGGAGTGGATTCATGGTGGGCGATACTGGACTTGAACCAGTGACCTCCTGGTTGTGATCCAGGCGCTCTAGCCAGCTGAGCTAATCGCCCTCTCTGATATCATTATGCCACCCGCGACGCGAAGTGTCAAGCGAGAATGCCGCGGCCACGAACCTTCGGGCCCGGCTCCGGCGCCTTCCGGAAATCCGGAGAGTTCCCCAAAAGAGCGTTGACGCGCCGCGGGGGTCGGTGTATATTAGCATACGCTGATATGCTTATATGCACTCGCGCCGGGAGCGGGCGGAGCGGGGGGAGCGGGGAGTCGATGGCCGATCTCGTCAAGCTGCTGAAGGCGCTCTCGTCTGAGCCGAGGCTGAAGATATTCCGGCTGCTCAAGGAGAGGCCGCTCTGCGTCAACGCGATCACCGCGAAGCTGGAGATGACTCAATCCGCGGTGTCGCAACACCTGCGCGTGCTCAAGGAGGCCGGCCTCGTCAGTGCGCAGAAGCGCGGCTACTGGGCGCACTACTCGGTGAACCCCGACGCGGTGAAGAAGTGCGGGATGTCCGTTCGTAAACTGTTTGAGGTGGCCGAGTGAAGGCAAAGCGGCCGGAGGGAGGCGCAAGCCATGGGCGACAAGGAGCAGCAGGAGAAGGCGAAGCAGGCGGGCTGCCAGAACCCGAGCGAATGCAAGGGGCATCCGTCGGAGTGCAGCCCCGAGCAGGTCAAGAAGTGCCACGGTGAGGTCAAGGAGCATCCTTGCGTGAAGCCGGCCGACAAGAAGTAGCCCCGGGGGAGAGCCCCTTGGCTCAGGAGCAGCGGGAACTGCCCGACTGGTTCGGCCCCGTGGCGGAAGACGTGATCGAGTACTGCCGCCCGGAGCCCGGCGTGTGGGTCGGTCTGGGTTGCGGCAGCGGCGGCTTGGCCTTTGCTCTGGCGCAACGGTCAGATAGCACGATCCTGCTGACCGACCCGAATGCCGAGGTCCTCGGCAAGGCCGTTGTGAGGGCGAGGGCGGCCGGACTGACCGGCCGCGTGATCCCCGTCATCAGCTGCGCCGAGAAGCTGCCGCTGCCAGACGACTCGGTGGACCTGGTGGCCAGCCGCGGGTCGATCTTCTTCTGGGACGATCCGCCCCAGGGCCTGCGCGAGGTCTGGCGGGTCCTGCGTCCGGGCTGCCGGGCCATGATCGGCGGGGGGCTCGGGAGCTCGTACCCCGACTGGGCGCGGGAGGAGTTCTACCGTCGCAGGAACGCGGCGGTCAGGGCCGAGGGAGAGGAAGCCGTGCGCAACTGGGACGAGCCCCGCCGTCCCGAGTGGCGGGCGGCGCAGGCCCGCGCGGCGGGCATCGAGGCGGCTCTCATCGAGCCGGGCCCGCCCGGACGTTGGCTGCTTTTCGAAAAGGAAAACGGTTGAGCCAGGAGAACGCGATCGAGGCCCGGGAGCTCGTGCGGCGCTACGGCGACGTGCTGGCCGTGGACCGCGTGAGCTTCGAGGTCCCGCGCGGCGAGGTCTTCGGATTCCTCGGCCCCAACGGCGCGGGCAAAACCACGACCGTGCGGATGCTCACGGGGGTGATAGCACCGACGGGCGGCGGCGCCGTGGTCGACGGCCACGACGTGGTCGCCGAGCCCGTCGCCAGCCGTCAACGCCTCGGGATCGTGCCCGAGCAGGCCAACGTCTACGTGGACCTCACTGTATGGCAGAATCTGATGCTGATGGCGGAGCTGTACGGCGTGGGCCGTGCCCGGCGGCGGGAGCGCGGCGGCGAGCTGCTCGAGCTCTTCGGCCTGGCCGACCGCCGCGGCCGCAAGGCCCGGTCGCTCTCGAAGGGGCTCCGGCAGCGGCTGATGATCTGCATGGCGATGGTCTCGGACCCGTCCGTGCTCTTCCTGGACGAGCCGACGACGGGCCTCGACGTCGCAAGCGCCCGTCTCATACGCGATCTCATCGCCAGCGAGAACCGCGAGAGGGGCACCACGGTCTTCCTCACAACGCACAATATCCAGGAGGCCGACGATGTCTGCGCGCGGATAGCGATCATCAATGGTGGCCGCATCGCGGCGATCGACACGCCCGAGGCGCTACGCGACTCGGTGGAGGCGTCCCGCTCGGTGGAGGTGACGTTCGCCGGGGGCGGCTCCGACGCGCCCGACTTCTCTCAGATAGAAACGGTCGAGGAGGTGAAGCGCCTCGCGCGGGGCGTGCGGCTCCACACGCGGCGGCCGGGGCGCGTCGCGCAGGACGTCGCGTGCATCGCCCGGGACAGCGGCGTGCTCATCGAGACCCTCGTCACGCGCGAGCCCTCTCTCGAAGACGTCTTCGTCCACATCACGGGGGCGGAGAGCCCGAAGGAGGGGGGCTCCGATGGGTGAGTCGCACGTCGCCGCGGCGGCGTGGCGCCGGGAGCTGCACGGCGTCTACGTGATCGCGAAGAAGAACGCGATGCTCTACTACTTCCGCCCGCCGGTTCTCATTCACGGGATGCTCCTGCCGGTCTTCTTCTTCCTTGTCTTCGTCGTGGCCCGCCAGGCGACGGCGGAGACGGCGATTCCCGGGATACTTGCGATGACGCTCTGCTTCACCGCCTCGGCGGTCGGTCCCATGGTGACGCCATGGGAGCGCAGGAACAAGACGTACGAGCGGCTGATCTCGAGCCCGATCTCCCAGTTCTCCATCATCCTCGGCGACGTCGTGGCCGGAGCGTGCTTCGGCCTCATTCTCGTCGCGGGGGGCGTCGCGCTGGGACTGGGGCTGACCGAGGTCCGGCTGGCCCGGCCGGCGATGCTGGCAGGGGGGTTGGTGCTTTCCGCGGTCTGCTTCGGCAGCCTCGGGGTGCTCCTTTCCGCCCCTCCGACGAACAACCCCTCCCAGATAATGATGCTCGGCAACCTCGTCAGGATGCCGCTCATCTTTATCAGCGGCGTGCTCATGCCGCTCTCCGAGATGCCGGGGTGGAGCCGGGCGCTGGCGCCGTTCTCCCCGCTTTCCTACTGCGCGGACTTGGTCCGTGCCGCCTTCGGCGCCGAGCCGTATTTCCCGCTCTGGATCGACGCGGTGGCCCTCGCGGCCTTCACCTCGCTGTTCCTCCTCGTGGCCCGGTCCTTCCACCGCTGGGCCAGGGCGAAGGCCCTGTGATGCCCGCGGCCCGCCGCCCGGGTCCCGGTCGCTCTGGAGGCGAGGGGCCGTGCGGGAGTTCCTCCACTTGCTCTGCCTCGTGCGCCGATTAGAATCTCTCCCCGGGGAGGAGCGACTTCATGACGCCCAGGGAGAGGGTCAAGACAGCGATATCTCACAGGTCACCTGATATCTGCCCGTACTCGCTCGGTTTCGGGGGCAAGCTGCGCGAGCGGCTGGTCGAGTTCACCGGCGACGAGAGCTTCGACGCCGCGCTCGAACCGCACATCGGCGGGGTGAGGCTCGCATTCCCCGCCGGCCACACGCGCCTGGACGAAACCCACTACACCGATGTCTATGGCGTGATCTGGGAGGAGTCGGTGCCGGGCGAGATCGGCATGGTCCGCGAGCCCATCATCAGGGAGCCCGACCTCTCGGGCTACGAGTTCCCGAAGGTGCCGGCCGAGGGGCTTTTCGAGGGGACAGAAGAACAGTTTGAGGCCGGCGCCGACCGCTTTCTCGTGTGGGGCATCGGCTTCAGCCTCTACGAGCGGGCGTGGTCGCTGCGCGGCATCGAGCAGTTCCTAATGGACATGGTCGTGCACCCGGAGTTCGCGGACGAGCTGCTCGACAGCATATGCGAGTTCAACCTGGCGCTCATCGACCAGGCGTGCACGCTGCCAATCGACTGCGTGCGCTTCGGCGATGACTGGGGCTCGCAGCGCGGGCTGATAATGGGGCCGGACTTGTGGCGCCGCTTCATCAAGCCGCGTTTCGCGCGGATGGTCGAGCGCGCGGCCTCGCACGGCAAGGCGACCTTCCTCCACTCGGACGGCGACGTCGTGGAGGTCATCCCGGATCTCATCGAGATCGGGCTGACGATCCTCAACCCGGTGCAGCCGGACGTGATGGACGTCTACGAGGTGAAGCGCGACTACGGCCG
>Ga0272441_10012922_pt1 | contig 12103 bp, 7 predicted proteins | sample SSMProp6N_FD_193582 | JGI IMG/M metagenome (GOLD analysis project Ga0272441, IMG submission 193582) | Marine sediment archaeal communities from Little Sippewissett salt marsh, Falmouth, MA, United States - SSM-Prop-6N | ecosystem: Environmental > Aquatic > Marine > Wetlands > Sediment ...
GTCTGACCTTTTTTATCCCCATGGCCTTAAACCAGCTCTCCCAGAAGGGGTCCGAAAAGCTGCGGGCACGCGCCGTGTCCACGCCCCTGTTGCTGGGGAACAAGGGCAGTGCCACAGAGCTCTGTTTAGGCAGCCTCTATTTCATGGAACCCAACATCGAACCGATTCCATACAGCAGCCTGGAGGACCTGCGGCAGCAAGGCCTGGCCCGGGCCATCCCCCTGCAGCTGGAATATCGCGTGAAGCAACAACCGATCGTGGGTACCACCCAGGATTATTTCAGCTTCCGGAAGCTGTCCTTTGAACAAGGCAGGCCGATGGCCATCCTGGGGGAATGCGTGCTAGGGTCAAAGGCGGCCCAGGCCCTGAACGCCGAAGTTGGAAGTTCCGTGATATCGACGCCGGCCGGGGCATTTGATGTTGCCGGCAGCTTTCCGCTGAAGATGAAGGTGGTAGGTATCCTGAACCCCAATCAGACGCCCGATGATACCGCGGTATTTACAGACGTCAAAACCACCTGGGTGATCTCCGGAAAAGCACACGGGCACCAGGACATTGGGGTAGGGACGGCGGACAGCCTGCTGCTCTCCAGATCCGAGTCCGGAGTGGTCGCCAGTCCGGCCGTGCTTTCCTATACAGAGATCACCCCCGAGAACATCGGGTCGTTCCATTTCCATGGAAATCCTGAAAACTATCCCATTACCTCTGTAATCGTCCTGCCGGGGGACAAGAAATCCGAGCTTATGCTCAGGGGCCGTTACCAGCAAGACCAGGGGCTTCAAATGGTGGTTCCTGAAGCCATTGTGGACGAATTGGTCGACACGGTAGTTTCCGTCAGGGATTTGCTCCTGCTGGCCGCTATATCCATAGGCCTGGCTACTCTGCTGATCACTGCCATGGTATTCCTGCTTTCCATCCAGCTGCGCAAGGCCGAAATAGCAACTATGAAACAGATTGGAGCTGCCCCCGGGGCAGTGCGCGGCATCCTGATCACTGAGATCCTGCTGGTGATCGGGATAGGGTTTTTGCTGGCGCTTATGCTGGTTTGGACGATCGATCGACTTGGGATACCTTTACTGGAAAATTACCTCTGATGATGAGAAGATCACTGCTTGTTGCCATCCTGTCCAACCTGGTGTTGATGGGATGCCGGAACGCGGATAAACAAGATACATCCGAAGCCTTAACCCAGGAAAAGGCATCCGTACCTGTAGTCTATGTGTCAAACTATCCGCTCTACTATTTTGCCAGCCGTATCGGAGGTGAAAACATCGATTTGCATTTCCCTTCAGCCGGTCTTGCCGACCCTTCGGGTTGGAACCCCCCGGCCGATTCCGTTGCGGCCATGCAACAGGCGGACCTCATCCTTTTGAATGGGGCAACCTATGAAGGATGGCTGATGAACGTAAGCCTGCCCGATTCCCTTCTGGTGGATACTTCACTGGCCTATGCACTCCAGCTGCTGCCCAGTGGGGAGGTTTTTACCCATAGCCATGGGGAAGAAGGTGAACACAGTCATGAAGGTGTGGCATCCCACACCTGGATGGATCTATCGTTGGCTGCCGCACAGGTTAGAGCGATCCGGGGAGCCCTGATCCGTATCCAACCGGCCATGACAGATACCTTTGAGGTAAATTACCAAGAGCTAGCTGCCGAACTTCAGGAACTTCATAACGCTTTTAAAACGACGGCATCATCGGGGACTTCAAATCACCTGGCATTCTCCCACCCAGTCTACCAGTATTTCCAACAGGCTTATGGGCTAAAAGGCAGCAGCCTCCATTGGGAACCAGATACCCCCCTGGACCACGATATGCTGCATGAGATCGGACACTTGAAGAATGACCACGACATCCAATTCATGGTTTGGGAAGGCGCTCCCCTCCCGGAATCGGTGCAACAACTGAAGGATCAGGGTATCAAATCTATAGTAGTATCCCCTATGGGAGGCATGCCGGAATCGGGGGATTTCCTGGAGGGCATGCAGTGGAACCTGGAAGCGCTCCGACAGGCAGTAGGGGTACAGCCCTGAATTGGTCCCACATTGTAAAGAGGCCCAGAGTGAGTGTATGCCCTTAATTTACAGGAAGATAACGTTGCTTTCAGGGAAAAAGTTTATATTCATCGGGCAAATACCCGATCTCATGAAGAACCAACCTCATCTCCGGGCAGTAAGGTGCCTTATGGGAACCCTATTGCTCCTTGGTTCCTGCAAAACCGAGAAAAAGGATCCCGTAGAATTCATTTCGGATGCCGCCTCAGCAGCTGAGGGAGCCGCCGGCGATTTCCCGGTCAATCCGCTGAAGGACGCCTACTTCGGGGAGACCCACCTGCATACCTCTGCTTCCATGGATGCCTTTATTGGCGGGAACCGGGTTTCCACAGAAGATGCTTATCGATTCGCCCGGGGGGAAGAGGTGATGGTAAATGGCAGCCTTATGAAGCTAAAAACGCCTCTTGATTTCTGTGCGGTCACCGACCACGCCGAATACCTGGGAGAGACTTACACCCTGCTCAATGAAGGAACGCCCGGGTATGACGACCCTGTTGCTACCCAGATGCGTGAAGCGGACAATTTGGAGGATGGCCTGGCCCTGTTCGTCAAATACGTGGTTACGCCTAACCGGACCGGGGAGAAACCGCATCCGGATTTCTGGCAGGGTTACGAGTCCGTGAAATCCCAATGGCGGAAAAATTTCGAGGCCACGGAAAAATTTAACGACCCCGGTACATTTACCACCATACATGCTTATGAATGGTCTTCTGCCCCAAGAGCCGGCAACCTTCACCGAAACGTCTTTTTCAGAGATACCGTAGTCCCGGACATCCCGTTCAGTGCGGTTGAAGGCAGGGACCCGCAACAGCTCTGGCAATGGATGAAAGAACAAAAAGCCAAAGGCAGCAAGGTCATTGCCATACCGCACAATTCCAACGGTAGCAAGGGGCTTATGTTTCCTGAAGCAGACTTGTCCGGGGAACCCGTGGATGCAGATTACATCCGTATGCGCAGTGAAATGGAACCCGCCATAGAGATGATGCAGATCAAAGGGAATTCGGAAGTCTATCCCAAATTCTGGCCCAATGATGAATTTGCCAACTTTGAAACGGCCCCTTCCATCCAGAATTTCAGCGACCGTACCTTTGAAGAACGGAATTTTGTTCGACACGGCCTCAAACGGGGGTTGAAGTACCAGGAAGACCTTGGGATGAACCCCTTCAAGTACGGTTTTATCGGAGGGACAGACAACCATAACGGAAGCCCCGGAAACGTGGAAGAGGACAATTATATGGTGGGTAGCCATGGGCTTGTGGACCAAACTGCCAATGGACGTTTAAAAAATACGATTGATGGCTGGGCCACCGCCTATGATATAAACCCAGGCGCTATCACAGGGGTGTGGGCAGCATCAAACACCCGTGAGGCTATCTGGGACGCCATGAAACGAAAGGAAACCTTTGCCACCAGTGGGCCGCGGATTAAAGTGCGCATGTTCGGAGGCTTTGGGTTGGACACATCCTATGCCGGTTACCAGGCCATGGTGGAGGCCGGGATGCAATATGGGGTCTCCATGGGCGGGGACCTCCCCACCGGACAGGAGGGGGCCCCAAAATTTCTGGTATGGGCCTCCAAGGACCCGTTGGGGCCCAACCTGGACCGAATCCAAATCATCAAAGGCTGGTTGGAGAACGGAGAGATGAAGGAGCAGATCTACAACGCGGCTGTCTCAGACAACCGGGAGATACAGGCCGATGGTTCTGTGGCACCCCTGCTTGCTCCTGTAAACCTGGAAACCGGGGCCTTCACTACAGACAAAGGAGCCCCCGAACTGAGCGCCGTTTGGGAGGATCCGGACTTTGACCCCGGCCAGCAGGCATTTTACTATACCCGTGTGATCCAGCTGCCCACGGCCCGCTGGACCCTTTGGGACGAGATCCGGGAGGGGGTATCTTACCCGGAGAGCGTAGCCAAGACCATTCAGGAACGGGCCTGGGGCTCGCCAATTTGGTATACCCCAAAACAATTGAATCCCTCTGAAGCACAATAAGAAATCACTAAATACACATCCTTTATGTTGCTTTTATTCACCTATCTCACCCTTGGCAGGCACTTCGGCCTGTCTTTCCTACCCCAGCTAAGAAGGATAACCCTGCTGCCCTTATTGGGCATCATGTTGCTGTTCATCAGCTGCAAGGAGGATCCAAAAGCGGAAGTGGAAGAGGTGCAAAGCGCCGTGGATTCGCTGGAAACCGTCGTGGAACGCTTCCCCATGAAAAAGGTTTTCTGGGGCGATACCCATCACCACACAGCCATCTCGGGAGATGCATTCGGGGGAGGTACGCGCCTGTCCCCGGAAGACTCCTACCGAATAGCCCTGGGGGAAACGGTTAATTCCAACCTGGGCGATCCCGTTACCCTCAGACGCCCCCTTGACTTTTTATGTATAACGGACCACGCCGAAGGGTTTGGGGTTTTTATAGAGATCGATAAGGGAAATCCTGTACTGATGACGGATTCAATCGCCCGGCGATGGAACGAACTATTAAAAGGCGGGGAAGAAGAAGCCAAACAACTGGCCGTGGAAATCCCTTATGCATTGGCCAACAATAAGCTTCCGGAACCGGTCACCAACCCCGAAACAGCAGTACCCCTGATGCGGGCAAGCTGGCAGGAATTTACCGCTACCGCTGAAAAATATAACCAGCCGGGGAAATTCACCGCCTTTATTTCCTATGAATGGACCTCCGTGCCTACCGGCAACAATATGCACCGGAACATCATTTTCAGGGACGACAAGGACAAGGCTGACCAGATCATCCCATTCTCTGCCCTGCAAAGCGAAGACCCCGAGAAATTATGGGAATTCCTGGCCTCCTATGAACAGAAGACCGGAGGGCGCGCTTTGGCTATCCCTCACAACGGCAACATTTCTGGAGGGTTGATGTTTGCGCCAAAGACGATGTCCGGCGAGCCGTTGAGCAGGGAATATGCCGAGGCCCGGTCGCGGTGGGAGCCCTTATTCGAAGTTGCGCAAATCAAAGGGGCCAGCGAAACCCATCCGGCCCTTTCCACAGATGATGAGTTCGCTGATTTCGGGATCCTGGGCTGGGACAACGGCAACCTGACCCTGGACATCCTGGAGACGGCCGATCAACGAAAATACCAACATGCAAGACAGGCTTACCTCAATGGCCTTCAGTACCAGGAGGAGCTTGGGGCCAACCCATTTAAATTCGGTCTGGTAGGCGCATCGGATACCCATACGGCCATTCCCCACCACGATGAGGATGCCTTCTGGGGCAAGCACACTACCAATGAGCCGGGTGTTAAGGAAAGGGCCATAGAAGTGGTCAAAAAATTCAACGGGGTGACCCGCTACGGATACGGATACACCTCAGCAGGGTACACTGCGGTATATGCCGAAGCCAACACCCGGGCTGATCTCTGGGACGGCATGAAACGGAAAGAGGCCTACGGCACCTCGGGCACCCGCATCGAACTCAGGGTGTTTGGAGGTTTTGAGTATACAGAGGACGACCTCAACAGCCTGCTGGAAGCCGGATATCAGAAAGGGGTGCCCATGGGGGGAGAACTGCAGGATTCTGGGGATGACAGCCCCGTGACCCTGATGATCCACGCTAAGAAGGACCCACAATGGGCAAACCTGGACCGCATTCAGGTCATAAAAGGGTGGATGGAGGATGGCAAACCCATGGAAAAGGTCTACGATGTTGGCTGGAGCGGCGACCGAAAGCTGAATGCGGATGGAAAGCTTCCCCCGGTAGGCAGTACGGTGAACCTGGAGGAAGCCAGTTTTGAGAACACCATCGGCGCCCCGGAACTGATGACCGTCTGGACAGATCCGGATTTCAATCCGGCTCAGCCCTCCTTCTATTATATCCGTGTCCTTGAGATCCCTTCCCCCACCTGGATCCTGTATGACAAGGTTAAGAACAACCTGCAGGACCTGCCCTCAGAGGCGCCATTGGTGCAGCAGGAACGCGCCTGGAGCTCGCCTATCTGGTATCACCCTGAAGATCAATAGTGAATACTTTCTATGAAATTACTGTATAATGGACTTTTAGCTTTTCTACTTCTCATTAGCACCGTCGAGATTTTCGCCCAGGCCGAGCCCCCTACCACCTGGCTAATGCCACCCAAAGATTTGTGGGCCTTCAGCTATCAGTACCTGGACCTGGAATCCAATGTGACTCCCTCCAATGATGTGGTCCTGGCCAACGGAAGCATTAATGCGTACGTTAATTCCATCCCAGTTGTGCGTTCCTTTGCCATAGGGGATCGGATTGCCCAGGTATTTGTGATCCCCACCTTCGGGAACCTGACTGCTTCAGTCGATATTGAGGACATCCCGGGGTTTGGGGAAATCGACATCGCCCCTGTTGAATTCATCGACAAGACCGGGATGATGGATTCCCAGGTGAACTTCCGGATAGGATTGCATAACGCTCCAGCCCTGAACATCATAGAATTGGCACAGTGGGAGCGTAAATTCCAAATCTATGGATTCTTTGGGGTGACCCTGCCCACCGGGGAGTATACATCGGGGCGCCGCATCAATTTAGGCGCAAACCGCTGGGCATTTCGCTTCGGTGTCCCCATGGTACTGCCCCTGAATCAAAACAAGAAAAGGCCTGCCGACCTGGAATTCCACCCCAATATCTCCTTTTTCACCAACAACAGTGATCCCTTTGTAGGGGATACAAAATCGCAAAAACCCTTGTTGAAGATCAATACGGCCTTTACCAAATATTTTACTTCTAAGTTTTACGGATCCGTAGGAGCAGGGTTTCAATATGGGGGGGTTACGCAAATCGACGACCTCCCGGAAGGAGCCCGCCTGGAACAACTGGGCGCAGGGATCACCGGGGGCTATACCTTCCTATCCATTATCAGGGTTCAGGCCACCTTGGGCCAGATCTTCTTCAATGACCGGAACGGATTCATGGCGCGTTTCCAGGCCACCGTGATACTGCCCTCCAAATCAGACCGGGAGCTGATTGGGCAGGCGAGCCAGCAGGCTGAATAAACTTCAGGTGGGTTACTTGAAAAGACGCTGGGCAAACGCGGTCAGGTATTCCCTCCAGTTGCTCCAGACATGCCCTCCTTCGGTCTCCACATACTCATAGCGTATACCAAGGGCATCCAGGCGTTGGCGGTAATCCGTCACTTCTCCGAAAAGAAAGTCGGTTTTTCCTATGGCAATCCAATAGAGCTGATAGCCATTGTCCATTTGGGTCTTCAGGGTAGCATTCATATCCCGGTAGACCGGGGCATCTTCATTGCCCCTGGGTAGGATAGCCGGGGAAAACAACCCCATATAATCAAAGGTGTTCGGATAATAGCGGGAGATGTGCAGGCTGTGGTAACCGCCCATGGAAAGCCCTGCAATGGCCCGGTGCGCCTTGTTTGCCTGCACCCGGTATTCGGATTCCACAAACCCGATGATATCCTCAAAGGCAGCTTCATAGTCACCCATCATCATTCCTGAAACCATAAAGGAGGGTTGTATAAATCCGTCACTGCCTTTCCCGGGAGCCGCTTCCTGCACGGCATTGCCGTTGGGCATCACCACGATCATGGGCTCTGCTTTCCCGGCGGCGATCAGGTTGTCCAGGATCTGCGGGGCCCGCCCCAGGTCCGACCATGCTTCCTCGTCTCCCCCGGCCCCGTGCAAAAGGTATAATACTGGATAACTTACATCGGAATCCTCATAGCCCGGAGGGGTGTAAATGGTCATTCTCCGCGTTTTATCCAACCCCGGGGAATCGTACCAACGCTTGGTCAACGTACCATGGGGAACGTCTTGCACCCCATAGAGACTACCCGTGTCCCCTGGAACTACAAAAACGTTGAAGATGGAGGATACATCACGTATCAGATGGGCATTTGCAGGGTCCGTGGTGCGGACTCCATCTACCGTGAAATGATACCAGTAGAGTTCGGAAGGCAATGGATCGGTGGTGTAGGTCCAAAGCGTATCTCCCTGTTTTTGAAGTGTGGCCGAAGCACGCCCGCTGGCTTCCTGTGGCATCCAGTCACCACTGATCTTCACATCGCTGGCCTCCGGGGCAAGCACTCGGAAGGTCACCCTTCCGTCCTGGCGGACTTCCGGGGAGACCAATTTCTGATTTTGCAGGGCTTCCTGTGGGAAGGAAACGGAAACTGCCATCACTAAGAAACCTATAAAAAGTATTCCCCTTTTCATCCTTCTACTTTTTAGCAGGTTATTGGTTCCTGCCGTATTTCAACACCCGTTCATCCTGGATTACTCCATCCCAATTTAGACCAAAGGCAAAATCATAAGAATTGCCCTGTTTGTCTACATAAGGCTCCATATCATGGGGGACATCTTCGAATTGTTTTTCTATAGTTTCCATATCTTTCGGCATCTGCATGGGCAGTAAACCGGACGGTTCAGCTTTTCCCGATACCATGTCCATCAAAGCTCCCACCTGAACCCCGAAATCCCCGAGGATGGCATCCACCTCCGGCTCAATATCGCCAAACACCATCGGATTTGTAATCGATACCGCCAGGATCACCGGTTTATCCCCCATCGATTTTCTTGTATCGAGGATGGTTTGCAGATCAGGGTAGCTGCCGGAGCGACTTGTCTTGTCTCTATAAGACCGATTCGTGATCTCCGGATCCACAACCGGATCTCCGGCTGCAATGCTCTGAACTCTGGCTCTAGAGGCAGTATAATCAGTCAATTGCAGGCTTATGGGCAAATATCCGTTGCCTCCGGCCTGACGATCTTCCCGACTATATCCACTACTGACAGGACTCTTGATGAAGACCATAGCAAAATCTGCCTCTTCCGGATTATCAGTAACGCGGTAATACTTCTCCACAAGGGAAACATCTACAGGCATCTCCTCCCGCTCCGGGGTTGGTCTTCCAAAGAAATTTATCCCTGCAGGAATTATGCGCTTGGGAATAAAAACGGTCTTTCTGGTCTCGATAGGCAATGTACCCTGGCGATTCTTGAGCATTACTATAGATTTCAGCTGGGCCTGATACCCGGCTTCCATGAATTCGGGCTGCCCTACCAACGCCCCTGACACCTCCGGATCCAGGTACGGATTTTCGAACAATCCCACCTGGAAGATATTAGTAAGCAATCGGACGGCAGACTTTTCAATACGCGACCGCATATTGGCGTCCCCGTATTTTTCAGCCCACATCCGGAAGGCTTCAAGCACAGGACCTGCCTCATTGTTGCCGCCAAACTGATCTCCCCCCGCCTCCAGTATTTTGAAATGCCGTTCAGCTATACTAAGGGTTTCCACTCCCCAGGGTTTACCTGCAAACACATCAGGACCTGGACCTTCATCAGCTGTTATGAGCCAGTCCGAACAGACCACCCCATCATAACCATAACGCTCCCGAAGGAGGTCCGTCACAATATATTTGCTGAAACCATTACCAACGTTTTCACCATAGACCGTATCCTGCCCGAATGAAATCGTATAGTAGGGCATAACAGCAGAAGCAAAACCAGTTTTGCCTTCCAATTTAAAGGCCCCCTCCAAAAAAGGTTTTAGATGATCCTTCAGATTATTCCCTGGGTATACCGCAAACTTGCCATAGGCAAAGTGCCCGTCCCTGCCCCCTTCCCCGGGACCCCCACCTGGCCAGTGTTTGACCATGGCGTTTACACTTTCCTGGCCCCATCCCATATCATTTCCGCTTCCCTGGAATCCGTCCACATAGGCTTTAGCCATATCAGTGGCCAGGTGGGGGTCCCCGCCAAACGTGCCATAAAAACGGTTCCAGCGAGGCTCTGTAGCGAGATCTATCTGAGGGGAAAGGGCAGTAGTAATCCCCAGGGCTCGGTATTCCCGGGATGCTACTTCACCAAACTGACGCGTGATAGCTGGATCAAAAGTAGCAGATAGCCCTATTTGCTCCGGCCATTGGGATATGGTTCCTCCTGAGCCGGCATTGTATTCCGCATCCTTTCGGGCGCCGTTACGGGGATCTGAACTGTTGTTAGCCGGAATACCGAATCCTAAACCTTCCGCAAGGGCCTGAACATTATTGTTCCAGCGAGCCGCTACCTCAGGGTTCTCCACGGAGGTGATCAACACATGCCGCAAGTGGTCATCGACAAGAAACGACCTTTGTTGGTCTGACAGCGCATAGGGAACTGTATCCGCCACCTGGAAGGGTTTCCCATTATAGGTCCCTGCACGGTATCCTTCAGAATCCGCAGGAATGGCCTGGTGACCGCTATAGAGCATCAGCCCGGCTATGTCCTCTTCGGACAACCTTGAAGCCAGGTCCTCTGCCCGTTCATGCACGGGCAGGCGCCAATCCTCATACGGCTCCAATGTGCCGTTCCGATTCAGATCCTTAAACGGAAGTCCGTCAATTTCAAGAATGGCGATTCCCGAGGTGGCAGAATAGCCCAGGGTAGGGCCACCAGGGATCTCCAGCATGCGAATACTCTCCATGATTTCCTTTTCAGTCCAATTGGATTGGGGTGTACAAGCCGTCAGAAAGAGGACAACAACAGAAATCCCGGCCAGGATATACTTCATTTGAAAATTGATTCTAGATTCCAATATAGCAAAACCTCCAATAGTTTGTCAACCAGTCTGTCTTACTGAATCATTTGCTTTTGGAAAACCTTATTAAAACTGAAACACCATCCCCAGTAGCGGGCCGTTGGTAGCCGCATCATAAATAAAGAGATCAGGGGCCGCTTTGTCGTTGTTGTAATCCACATAGAGATATTTGTACTGCAGGCTCATGCCGAACCAGTCGGCAAAATGATACCCCACACCAGCCTGGACTGTGTATGAAAAATCAGAACCTACCCCAAATCCTCCGATATCCCCGCGGAAGATCGCCTTAAACCGGTCTGAAAACTCAAGTACGGCCCGGCCTCCTATAACAGGATCCACCCAGTTCTGCTTGAAGGAAACCCTGGTTACCTCCAGCCCTTCAAGATTCAGGTCCGTTCCGAAACTCCAGGTGCGTATCCCTCCATATACGTCAATCCAGCCCCAGCCCTGCCGCAACCTCCGGCTCACAAAAAGTTCAAATATCTGTTGCCTGAGCTCGATATCCGCAACCACTTCTTCAGGAGCGTCCAGGTCATCACCCAATTTTATGTAGACGTAGTCCGCTATGATCCCCCAATTCCCCTTATAGACCTCCCCTCGCATCATAAAAGCGAATTGCAGCTTCTTTAGGATATCCCCGAATGGAAGATCTACTTCTGTGCGACCATCCACGGCAATTGCGGCATCCCCGCTAATGCTGGCCATAAACAAATACGGGGCAAGAGTAAACTCCCAGTCGTCATACTGGGGATCCCGGACATCCTGTCCGTAGCTAAGAGCTGCGGAACAGAGTATTGCAAAAAGGAATAGATGTGTTCTCATTATCAGGTTGAATATTAAATCTATTTATGGGTTTATCGGTTGCAGGACCATTTTCGAATCCGCATACTTTATGATGGAGTCCCGGGAATACCATAGTGGGAAATACTTATCTTGAGACCACATCTCATAGAGGTTATCGTAATACGGGCTTTCCGGATCTCCCGATTGGCCTGGACTGTTGATCCCCAGTGCCTCGTCCCAATTTCCAACCGGAACCAGGATCCGAAAGGTCGCACCACTGGATTGATTGTAATTATTCCCGGTAGATCCCGGAGTATAGCCATTCCCGCCCCTCGGCAGGGAAGCAAGATCGAGCTTTTTGCGGAGGGAATCCCTGACCACTGAGCTCAGGGCATGCTTCAGTTTGATGTGCTTCAGTGACCCTTGCCCATAATGCCACTGGTCCATTTGAGGACCCAGCCGTTCCGTCAGGAAAGCTACGGCCTCCCCAAAGGCTTGCTCCAGGAACGCATCCCGGCGGTAGACGCTACCAAAAAACTCCTCCGGGGCTTCAATCCATTGCAAGACCCGCTCCAGTTGCAGGCTCCTAATTGATTCCCGGGCCTCTTCCGGGACAAATTCCCGATGGGCATTTTGCTTTATGGTGTTTTCCCAGGCCACATAGATGGCCGCCGCCACGGATGAAGCCTCCAGGGCAAAGTCCCACTCCTTGAGATAGGCATACGCT
>Ga0272441_10012923_pt1 | contig 12103 bp, 10 predicted proteins | sample SSMProp6N_FD_193582 | JGI IMG/M metagenome (GOLD analysis project Ga0272441, IMG submission 193582) | Marine sediment archaeal communities from Little Sippewissett salt marsh, Falmouth, MA, United States - SSM-Prop-6N | ecosystem: Environmental > Aquatic > Marine > Wetlands > Sediment ...
GTGAGCTGCCCGGTCAACGCGGCCGACCGGGGGTCATGTCGGAGCGATGATGGACAGTGTGCCGTCCCCCGAGTTCGACAGGTAGACCAACCCAGTCGAGGTGTCCACGTCCACGAACGTCGGGTTCAGGCCTACCGGCACGACTGCAATCACCTGGCGCGTGTTTGCATCGATCACCGATACGTTGTTCGAGCCCCAGTTCGTGACGTACACCGAGCGTGCACCCGGGTCCACGGCAACTCCAAACGGCCGCTCGCCGACACCAATAGTGTCCCACCACCGCCTCGTTCTGACCTCGGCGACGGTCACGGTCTTGGCGCCCCAGTTGGTCACGTAGACGGCGCCGCCTTCGGCGTCGACTGCTGCGCCGAACGGCCGCTCCTGGGCGTCGAAGGAACTCTGCCGCACCGTGGGGTCGACTGCCTCCACTGTCCCAGCCTCGGAGTTGGTGACGAACAGCACGCCACCGGGGCGCTCCAGCGCCATCCCCTGCGGCCGGGGACCGACGCCCATAACGTCGACGACTTGTCGAGTCCTGGTGTCGATCACTGACACCGACGTGTCCTCGACACTGCTGACGTATGCCAGGCCCTGGACGGTGTCGATGACGACATGACGGGCTCCAGGACCCACAGGGATGATCTCCACGACCTCTCGGGTGCCCATGTCGATGACCGACACGTTCCCGAAGTACTGGTTCGCCACGAACACGCTAGCGGTTGGTGGATCAACAGCGATGCCAACAGGGTCCACGCCCACCGTGATCCTGTCGACGACCTCCCGAGAGTTCAGGTCAACGACGGAGACAGTGCCGGCATCCAGCTCCTCCTCGATGCCGCCGACGTCGCGCGTGACCACGTAGGCGAGGGCCGCGCCCTCATCGACGGCCACGCCCTGCGGCGCTCGTCCGACGGGGATGGTTGCCACTACTTGGGAGGCAGCAGGCCGTGTCGCGGACACGGCGACCTCGGCGGCCGGCTCCTCGACTTCCTCGAGCAGCTGCGACACCAAGAATCCGCCCGTGGCGAGGGCCACGAGTCCGACGACAACGGGGATGACGATTCGGCTCATTCGCGAGGACGGACTGCGCGTCGGCCCGTCCGCGGGCGACGTCGGGTGCGCGCCATTGTTGTCCATGTGTGCAAGCCCTTCTCAGTGTCAGTGCCCGCCGACGGCTCGGCGGCCGAGGGTCCTGGATACCGAGCGCGGAACGTTGGGTTGGCTGGGGTCTGGAGCTTCAGGTCTTGCCACCAAGAACTCCTACGAGTTCGATGCTGTAGTCGGTCAGCGTGGCCCCCAGCCCGAGGAATGGCCAGACGCTGGTCGCCGGGTCGACCCAGTGTGGGAGTCCCCACATAGTCACGTAGAGGAACGTCCCGAAGCCCGTCCAGCTTCTCGACGTGGCCTGCCATGGGTCGTTGGCGGTCATGCAGAACATCAACGCGATCACCAGGACATGCGTCCATCGCCCGTAGTCCGTCACGATGAAGAACAGCGGCAGCACGCCCAGCGCGACGAGTACGGCCCATCCCCAGTTCTGGCGGAACCACCGCGAGAGCACGACGGGGAGCAGCGCGAGGACGATAGCCACCGCGAAGCCGGCGTATACCGGGAAGGCAACGGCGAGGTCCATCGCTGCCTTCTCCGGGGTCCAGCCGATCGCCTCGATACCGCCCCCGCTCACCTGGACGGCGCCGCACAGATCCACGCCGACGAACCCGTACGACCGGACGGTGTCGCAGATCGTCGCGGCGGTAGTGGTGTCCCCGTGTGCCAGAGCACTCACTCCGGCGCCAAGGGCACCGACAACAGCGAGGATGGCGGCTACCGAGCGACGGAACACGTGGAGCTCCGGGTGTGGCGCTCCCAAGGCCAGCAGCAGGTACGCGACCGCCGGCAGCAGAAGCACGCTGGCTTCCCATGAGAACACCGCCAGCACCCACAGCGGCACACTGAGAAGCAGCAGCGTGACGACCGACCACTGACGACGTCTCGGCTGACGCGCCCAGGCGAGAATCGCCAACACCACCAGCGGCAGCGCCTCCTTGTGGAAGCCGGAGTCACCCCAACCCATGAACGGCAAAGAGGCGGGGCCACACACCAGGGCAATCGTCGACCATGAGTACCGCGTCCGGTGCAGAACTTGCAGCGCGTATATGACGATGAGGGCTGTCAAGGCCATCTGGACCGCGAACAGCACCCAGAGGCCGGCAAGGCCGCCAGGGGCGACGGCGAGGAAGATCTCGCCGAACAGACCGCGCCGGACGAATCCACCCCCGTAGTTCACGAGCCACTCACCCGCAGACCAAGGACTGCCACCCTCGGGTATCTCAGTCGAGTACTTGTCGAGAGCCCGGCCGAGCGCCAAGGCCAGTACGGCGTAGGCGAACGCTGCGCGCAGAGCCACGCCGCTACGGTGCCGGTTGGGAGCTTCCCCGTGCCCCCAGTGCTCCACCGGCTGCGACGCTCCGGTCACGTCGAAGCCGCCCACATCCAGTTTCGCCATCACATCCTCCCCATGGCGGCGCCCAGCACCTCGATGGCCTGGTCCACGACGGTTCGTGCCAGCCCCAGCCACGGCCAGGCGCCCTCCGGCGCCAGGTGGTGAGGCAGTGCCCACATCGAGACGTACAGAACGGTGGCAACGGGCGTCCAGATCCGCGAGGCCGCCCGGTTCGGGTCGGCCGCGGTCATGCAGAGCATCAGCGCGATCACTAGGATATGCGTCCATCGTCCGTAGTCGGTGACGACAAGGAACAGCGGAAGCACACCGGCCGCGATGATCAGTGCCCAGCGCCAGTTGACCCGGAACCAGCGCGAGGCAGCGACCGGAACCAGCGCTAGGGCGATGTAGGGCAGATAGGCCCCGTAGAGCGGAAACGACAAGGCCAGGTCCTGTCGCGTACGGTCGGGGGACCAGCCTATTGCCTCAATGGCGCCGCCAGCAGTTGCATCCGCGCCGCATATCTGGGGTCCGTCGTATCCCTGTGCCCGGAGGTGCTCACAGATCGCGTGGGACGCGGCTACATCGCCGTGGGCGAGGGTGCTCAACCCCGCACCCACGACGGCGACAACGGCGAACACGGTGGCCGCTGACCACCGGAACGTGTCCAGCCCTCGATGCGGTGCGCCGCGAGCCAGCAGAAGGTAGGCGATCGCGGGAAGCAGCAGCGCGCTCGCCTCCCAGGAGAACACGGCGAGGACATAGAGCGGCAATGCGATCAGCACCAGAACGACAACCATCCAGGGCCGCCGATGTGAACGTCGAGCCCAGGCAAGCAGGGCCAGAGCAGCGAAGGCGATGATCTCCTTTCGGAAGCCCCCATCCGGGTCCCAGCCGACGAAGGGCAGCGCGGCGGGCCCGCAGACCAAGGCGATGCTGGAAAGGGCGTACCGGGTTTGGTGCAACACCTGGAGGGCGTATGCCAGCAAGACAGCGTAGAAGGCGAGCTGGACGCCTAGCAGCGTCCACAGGCCGCTCGCTCCTGGCGGTGCGATGCCCAAGAAGAGCTCCCCGAAGAGCGCTCGACGCACGAAGCCACCGGCGTAGTTGATCAACCAGTCCCCCGTCATCCACGGCTCTCCCCCGGTGGTGATGGTTGAGGCATAGGCAGACGTCCCGACCCCGAACGCGGTCGCGAGCACGGCGTAGGAGAACAGCGCGCGCAGCAGGGTGTTGCGCCTCCGGGAAGCCTCGGCTCGGCGCGAAGCGGATGATGCGGCGGTCGAGTCGCTAGTCTCGCGCGGAGAGTCCTCCTGAGTAGCGATCTGCGCGATCGCCGTCGCAGGCGCTTCGGGCGTGGACTGCTTGGCGTACGGGGCCGCCTCCTGTCGATCGGGAGGCTGTTGAGCCGACATCCTCCTCCTTCAACTGGGCAAGACGTCTTCGTCCGGGCAGTGCCGGTTCGAGTCCGCAAGCACGGCGCAGGATCTCCGCCGCCTCATGGTTGGACAAGAGCGGCGACGACGAAGACTCCGGCGAACACCCCGCCCAGCACGAGGCTCGTTCGGTCCCGGATGGCGAAGAGCAGTGGGTCGTCGTGCATCTGGCCCCGCTGGGCCTCGAGCCACAGCCAGCTGATCCAGTACACGAGAACGGGCACAGAGCCCCACAACAGCACAGGACTGCTGTACAGGTCCCGGACACCGTCGCTGTCGATGTAGAGCGCGAGGACAAGCGACGCGGCAAACCCGGAAGCCACACCCAGAGACTGCAGCACCGGGCCATCACCAACTTGGTAGCCACGACCGTGCACCTTGCGTCCCCCCACGTCGACGCCCTCACTATGGAGGCCCTCAAGCTCCGCAACTCGCTTGAGAAAGGCGAGTGACAGGAAGAGGAAGACGCACAGGGCCAACAGCCAGAAGGAGAGCGAGATGTCTGTGGCCGCAGCTCCTGCCACGACCCGCAGCGTGTAGAGCAGTGCCAGCAGGATGCAGTCGAGGATCGCGACCCGCTTGAGGCCAAAGGTGTATGCGGTGGTAGCAACAACGTAGACGAGGATCCAGCCCAGGAATGTCTGGTTGACCATGAACGCGAGCAGCAAGCCGAGGCCAAGGAGCGAGGGCGCCAGGACGAATCCGAAGCGCAGTGGCATGTGTCCTGATGCGAAAGGCCGCCGTCGCTTGCGCTCGTGACGACGATCGCTCTCCAGGTCGACCAGGTCGTTGGTCACGTAGACAGCAGATGCACAAAGACTCATCGCCGCAAGAGCGAGCACCACGTTGACCGCAGTCTCACCGGTAGGGAATGTGTGCGCCGCGAACAGCGGCAGGAGCAGCAGGAGATTCTTCGTCCACTGGTGCATCCGGAGTACCTGGTACCAGGTGTGGAAGCCGCGGGGCTGGCTGGGGAATGTCTCAGCGACCTCCACGCCTGCCGCTGCGCGTCGGTGAGCGCCACGCACCGCCCCTACCGTTATCGCTCGTCGGGCGTGTCGCCGTACCTCAAGGTCGGAGCGGGCATTGCCAACATAGTCGAAGCCCTGCTCTCCATAGCGCTCGACAAGGGTGGCTGCCTTGCGTGACCCAGAGCGACTGGCAACTCCCTCACTGGCGAGCACCTCATCGAACACACCGACTCTCTCGGCGATCCTGTTCGCCAGCGCGCTGCCACTACCCGTGGCAAGGACCACTCGTCGACCGGCGTCCCGCTCTGCGTCAAGCCATTCGACAAGCTCGCTGTTCAGCGGAAGATGGTCAACGCCGAGGGACACGCTCTCGGCCACCTTGCGTTCGACACTGGCCTTGCTTCCCCCAAGGAGCCATGACGGTAGACGTCCTATGAGCTGGGGCCTGGTGCGGAGGAGGGCGAGCAGCTCCTCATGGAATAGGTCCGTACGCAGCAAGGTGCCGTCGAGGTCAACCACTAGCGGAACCTCAGGCTTGGCGCTCACGCCGGTGCCGGCTGTCGTCGTCATCAGTCAGTTCGCAGACTCGGCGCTTCTCGGGCCGTCGCGCGTCGCCGATCCGTCAGGCGTCGGCACCCGTCGTCCTCCGATCAGCAGTAGTCTGGGCTCACCAGACTGGTGCACGACTCGGTCACCGCCTCCGCTGATGTGCCGACAACTGAGCATCGCTGGATTCTAAACCTCAATCCACCGAGGTGACCGGTTGGGCGTCGTTCGCTGAGTCCGAGGTGTCGCCCGGGGACGGTCGCCGTTGTGGGCGTGCGTGGCTGCCGGGAGGAATGGTCAAGACCTGTGGATCGGCGTGTCACACGGCTTGAGCGTCACCTCCTGATCGGTCGGGTCGTTCGACGAGGACTCCGTCCGGCTGGTCGAGCAGGCCCGTACCGACGGGGTCGCGCTGACTGGGCCGGGTGGGCTGCTGGGCGGGCTGACCAAGAGGGTCCTCGAGACCGCGCTGGCCGCGGAGCTGACCGACCACCTCGGCTACGACCACGGCGACCCACGACCAGGCGGCAACGCGCGGAACGGGACGACACCGAAGACGGTGCGCACCGACATCGGGCAGGTCCGTATCGACGTGCCGCGGGACCGGGCGGGCAGCTTCGAGCCCGCTGTCCTGCCTAGGCATGTGCGCCGGCTGGGCGGGTTCAACGAGGCCGTCATCTCCCTGTACGCCAAGGGCCTGACGACTGGGGACATCGCCAACCATCTGGCCGACGTGTACGGCGACTCCGCATCCAAGGAGCTGGTGTCGAGGGTGACCGACCAGGTCACCGAGGCCATGACCGAGTGGCAGTCCCGCCCGCTGGACCCTGGGCGGTTTCTACCCGGTGATCCTGATCGACGCGATCATGCTCAAGGTCCGCGACGGGCAGGTCGCGAACCGGCCGGTGTACGTGGCCATGGGCATCAGCCTGGACGGGGAGCGCGACGTGCTGGGCATGTGGCTGGGCCCCCTCGGGTGGGGAAGGCGGGGCCTGACCCTGGTTCTTGGACACGCTGAATCCAGCATCTGCTGGGGAAGCGAGATGATCGAGGACTATGGCCAGGAAGAACTACTCCGAGGAGTTCCGTCGTCAGGCCGTCGACTTGTACGAGTCCACTCCGGGCGCCACGGTGCGCGGTATCGCCGCGGATCTGGGTGTCGTGCGCGGCACGCTGCGGCACTGGCTCGAGGTGTATGGGACCGGCAAGAAGACCGCCGCGGACGGGACGTTGACCACGAGCCCGTTGCTGACCAAGCCGTCGGCCAGGAGCGCGGTGGTGCCCGCGGATGAGACGCCGGAGCAGAGGATCGTCCGGCTCGAAGCGCGGGTGGCCGAGTTGGAGGTCACCGAGCGGAAGCTGACCACCGAGCGGGAGATCCTGCAGCGGGCGGCCAAGTATTTCGCCGGGGAGACGCGCTGGTGAGTCGCTTCCAGTTCGTCGCCGACCACGCCGCCACCGTCGAGGTGAAGCGACTGTGCCAGCTGCTCGAGGTCGAGCGCTCGTCCTACTACGCGTGGAAGGCCGCGGCTCCCACAAGGCAGGCCCGAGCTGACGCCGACGCTGCGCTGGCCGAGCGGATCCGGGCCGTGCACGATGAAGACACGACCTGCGGTGCGCCGCGGATCACCGCCGACCTCAACGACCGGGCCCCGGCCGGGCAGCGGGTCAACCACAAGCGGGTGGCCCGGGTGATGCGGCGGGAGGGCATCCGTGGATACGTGAAGAAGCGCCGGGTGCGGACCACGATCCCCGAACCCTCCGGGCAGAATTACCCGGACCTGCTCCAGCGTGACTTCACCGCCGACGCCCCGAACCGGCGCTACGTCGGTGACATCACCTACCTGCCGCTGGCCGACGGCACGAACCTGTACCTGGCCACCGTGATCGACTGCCACAGCCGCCGGCTCGCCGGGTGGGCAGTCGCCGATCACATGCGCACCAGCCTCGTCGAAGACGCCCTGCACGCGGCCGCGGCGACCCGCGGCAGCCTGACCGGGGCGATCTTTCACAGCGACCACGGGTCGGTCTACTGCTCGAAGGCCTACGCCACGCTGTGCACCAAGCTCGGCGTCACCCAGTCGATGGGTGCCGTCGGCTCCTCGGCCGACAACGCCCTCGCCGAGTCGTTCAACGCCACCCTCAAACGCGAGATCCTCCAAGACCGCGCCGCCTGGGCCGACGAGCCCACCTGCCGCCGCGAGGCGTTCCGCTGGCTCGTCCGGTACAACACCCGCCGCCGGCACTCCTGGTGCCGCTACCAGACCCCCATCGCCTACGAGACCACCAGCCACAACGCCACCGCCGCTACGCTCCCGTCAGCGGCGTAATCCAACCCCGTGTCCAAAGACCGGGGGTAAGGCCCGGCGCCAAGCACTGGCTGAGCATGCTCACCGAGCTGCGCAACCGGGGCGTGGCCGACGTGTGCATCGTGACCTCACCGTGCTCGAGCGACGACCCAACCGTGCCAACCCGACAGGAAGTATCCCCGGCTGGAAGAGCATCCTCAACACCCCCGCCATCACCTACGGTGACCGACTGGACATCCGATGAGCCGACCCCGATACACAGGAAATCCGACATACATGCTGGTATGGCTGCGCGAGGGGTCGTGACCCGAAATCTGACTGGCGCCCTGCTGGGTTGCCGATGGACTGATCAGTCCGGCCCCTCGCACTCGTAGTTGCGGCACCGGCCGGTCGGGCATGACCTAATACGAGCCTGGCCCGGCCAATGGGCCTGGTGTATGTCCTGTCTGACCGGTCCGGCCGGTGCCGACCCCTCGGATCGGAAGGGCATCACCCATCATGGCAACCAGAACCACAGAGTCGGTGGAGTCGACTCGCACAAGGACACCATCCACGTCGCGGTACTCACCGCGGTCGGCCAGCCCGTGGCCGACCGGGAGTTCGCGACCACGACCGCCGGCTACCGCCGGGCGGTGGCGTGGCTGATCGAGCACGGCCCGCTGCGCGCGGTCGGGATCGAAGGAACCTCCAGCTACGGCGTCGGGATCGCGGCCGCTGTCACGGCGGCGGGAATCACCGTCGTCGAAGTCAACCGGACCCGCCCGGCGGAGCGGCGCAAGCAGGGCAAGACCGACTGCCTCGACGCCTACCGCGCCGCCCGGTCGGTGCTGTCCGGGGAGGCCAGCACCGACCCGAAGCGGGCCAGCATCGAACCCTTGCGCGCCCTGACGGTCGCGCGCCGCTCAGCGGTCAAGGCCCAGCAAGCCGCGTGGCGTCAGATTGGTGCACTGCTCGTCAACGCCCGGTCCCAGCTGCGAGACCGCTTCCGTGACCTGCCGGACGCCACGCTCGTCGTCACCCTGGCCAGCACCCGCCCCGACCAGGTCCACGACCAGACCGACGCCGACACGCTGCACGCCCTGCGCTGCCTGGCTCGCCGCCACCGCGACCTGGGCGCGGAGATCACCGACCTCGAGCAGCGGATGCTCACCCGCGCCACCCGGGCCAACCCCGCCCTGCTGGCCGTCAAGGGCATCGGCCCGGTCGTCGGTGCCCAGCTGCTCATCACCGCCGGGGACAACCCCGACCGGCTGCGTTCCTCGGCGTCCTTCGCCGCCCTCTGCGGCACCGCCCCCATCCCAGTCAGCTCCGGACGCACCGACCGCCACCGGCTGTCCCGCGGCGGAGACCGCCACGCCAACGCCGCGCTGCACCACATCGTGAAGAACCGGATGACCAACGACGACCGCACCCGCCGCTACCGCGACGCCCACCTCGCCAAGGGCTGGACGACCAAGGCCGTCTACCGGACACTCAGACGCGCTGTCGCCCGAGAGGTCTACGCCGCCCTCACCGGGCACTGCTCGGTGCCGGACTACACCGACCTGCGACCCGCCCGACGAGCCAAGAACATCACCCTCACCACCGTGGCCACCGCACTCGACGTCTGGCCCGCCCGCGTCGGCGAACTCGAACTCGGCCGCCGCCGCGACGACGCCTTCGCCGAGCGCTACCGCCAATGGCTCAACGCCGCTTGACAACGCATAGGAGCATCAGCCCCAGTTCGGTGTCAAGTCCCGGCAGGCTCGAGCCTGGATTGTGCGTCGGCGTTGGTCGGTGTCAACGTCGTTCGTCCAGGAAGGCGCTGCACGTTGACACCTCGGGCACGCCGACGCGGTGGGGCGGCTGTCGAGCCCCCGGCAGGGGTCTGGTCGCCTGCCTGTGGCGGGTCTACGGTGGGGTCGGCGGGTTCGGGTTGTGGCTGATCCGAAGTGCCGATGTCCGGGGGCAGGTCGGCCGCGCTGGATGCGAGTGACGCCCCGGGGTGCCCAACCCGACCTGCCGCCACCTGCTCCTGCTGGCGGGCTGCGGCGTCGGCGACGAGCTGCCGGTAGACCGCGTCGGAGAGGCGCCGTTTGAGGCAGCGCATGGTTTCGGTGCCGGTCTTGCCGGCGGCGGTCTTGCGGTGGAAGTAGGCCCGCCCGTCGGTGTCGTGGCGCAGGTGCACCACGGCGGCCATGTGCAGGGCGTGGTTGACCCTCCGGTTCCCAGCACGGGACAGCCGGTGGCGGATGTGCTGGCCGGAGGAGGCGTCGATCGGCGCGGTGCCGGTCCAGGACGCGAAGTGGTTGCGGTCGGGGAAGCGGGCCACGTCACCGACGTCGGCGAGGATGCGGGCGGCGTTGACCGGGCCGATGCCGTGCAGGTCCATCAGCCGGGACCCGGTGGCCAGCACCGCGGCCTTCAGCTCGGTCTTCATCGCCTTGAGCTGGGCGTCGAGGCGGACCAGCTCACGCACCTGCTCGGCGGCCATCCGGCGGCGGGCCCGCCCGACCGGGTCGCGGGGCCCGCACCGTGGCCAGCAGTCGCCGGTACTGCTGCACGGACTTCTTCGTCGGCGCCCCACCGGGGATCAGGTGCAGGAAGTGCCGATGCAGCCGGCTCAGCCCGATACGCGGGCCTTGCCCAGCTCGTCGCGGCGGTCGATGAGCAGCCGCAGCATCAGCAGCGCGTCGTCCTCGCGGACCTGCCGCAGCCCCCGGTCGCGCAGCGCGACCATGACGATGGCGTGGGCGTCGTAGGCGTCGGTCCTACGTCCTTGACCGGTGTCGAACACCCGGGAGCGGGCGGCCAGCTTCGCCGGCACGTCCAGCACCGTCTCCCCATCGGCGAGCAGCCGCTGCGCCAGCGGCCGCCCCGTCCCACTGGTGCCCTCGATCGCCCACACCCGGTCCTTCCACTGCTTGGCCACCGCGCGCAGCTGCCGATACCCGGGCGTGCTCATCTCGAACCGGCCCGTGGCCACCAGCCGCTCCGTGACCGTGTCGCGTGCCTCGATGCTCACCGAGGCCTTGTGCGGGTCCGCCCCGATCATCACCACCGACATCACGCTGCTCCCATCCCAGTCGTACCGGACGGTGGGTGTCGCGGGGTCGGGCAACGCTGTTTCCAGCCGGGCACACCCCTCATGAGCCACACCCCGCGCGGTGACCGACCGGCACGCACGCCAAAGAAGAGCCACACCCAGTCAGGCAGGATGGGCAGCCGCAAGTAGAGCGACCGGCCGGTCACCTACCCGAGACTGACCGGCCAGCCGAGTTCCGGGATGAGCGGCCTGGGCGCCTCCGTTCGACGATGCCAAGCAATCGGCTGGTTGGTGTCGGTCGGCACTGGATGCTTGTCCGTGACGGTGGTAGTCCGGGGGTGCACGCTTGTCGAGGTGTCCACGGCCCGAGTGGGGGTGTGGGGCATGGCATCGACAGAGGTACGGCACGGGGCTGACCCCCAGACGGGTGGGCCGCCCAGGCTGCCGGGGAGCGCCGCCGGTCCCGAGCCGGCGGTGCCGCTGCCGCCATCCCAGGTGGATGCTGACTACGGAGTGCCTGGTAGGCGCAGGCAGGGACCCGAGGCCGGGGTCGAGGAGATCCGCAGGCGGTACGGCTCGGACACCGTGCTGCTGTTCCCCCGGCTGGAGACTTGGATCGGACGCCGGCTCGGCCTGGCCCCCCTTGCTGGGGGTGCGGCGGTGCTGGCCGGACTGATCGGGGTGGCCATCCGGCTGGCAGCGGCGTTGCTGGTCACGGCTCTGGCCGGGCAGTGGTCCGGGATCCCGTGGGGCCGGTGGGCGGTGCTGCTGGCCTTCTTCGGGCTGTTCGATGCGTGGCGGACGCAGATCTGTCCACCCGTGGATGTCGAGCCCCGGCCGGATGTGCGGCGGATCGTGGCGGGCTGGGCAGCGCTGCTTCCCACCGTCGCGCGGGAGTCCGACGTGGCGGACCTGGCTGCCTTCACCCGGCGATGGATGCGGCTGACCGTGGCAGCGGCGACAGGGGTTGCGGTGACGGCGATCGTTCTGCTGGCCTGCTGGCAGGTCGCCCCCACCGGCATGGCCGACCTCCATCCCGGCAGCCTGGTGCTACTGGCCTTCATGCTCTACGAGTTCGGGACGCTGGTCTTCGGGCAGCTGTTCTGGTGGGCGCTGATCAGGCGCGAGTCCGGATACGACCACCACCTGTTCGGGCTGAGCCCGGCCGACTCGCCCGAGGTCCGGACGGCGAGGCAGAAGATGCCCGGGCAGAGTTTCGAGTTCGGGGGGACGTTCACCCTGATGCTGGTGCTGGCATGGGTGCTGACCTCTTGGGACTCCCCGCTGGTGCTCCCGCTGGGGGTTGGGTTCCTCGTCATCGGCTACCTCACCACCATCGGGTCAGCCCTCGGTGACCGTGCCGCAATCCGCCG
>Ga0272441_10012925_pt1 | contig 12102 bp, 9 predicted proteins | sample SSMProp6N_FD_193582 | JGI IMG/M metagenome (GOLD analysis project Ga0272441, IMG submission 193582) | Marine sediment archaeal communities from Little Sippewissett salt marsh, Falmouth, MA, United States - SSM-Prop-6N | ecosystem: Environmental > Aquatic > Marine > Wetlands > Sediment ...
GAGACCGCACTGGAAATGGCCCGGGGTGTCAGAATACGGGCGGGCTCGGATATCGGTATAGCCACAACCGGTATTGCAGGGCCGTCGGGGGGGACAGCCGAGAAACCCGTGGGCCTGGTGTATACAGCAATATCGGCAAAGGATTATGAGAATAGCACAATGCATAGATTGGGCAAGGACCGGATGTTTAATAAAGAAAGAGCATGCGCTGCTGTCCTTAATATGGTCCGTACATATCTTCTGAACCGGAACTCTGTTAGTGATACCTGAATGATACCGGCCCTGCCTGGCTGTAACCGGCATTATTTTTACTGTAGATTTTTCAGGCATTTTGCATTATATTAGTACTGCATCAATTGTGTTTCCGCGAGGCTCAGCCGCTATGAGCACAGGTGAACGGGTATTGTTGCATTGCCCGGTAATACAGCTTGATTTTTGGCAAATTTCATGTTACTTTTAAAACTATGTCATCCATGACCAGAACGTTTATCTGCGTACCTGTGCCCGACGGGGTAAAGCGGCAGGTTGCAGCGTTTCAGCACCGGCTCAAGGAATGCCGATCCAACATTAAGTGGGTCGATCCCGGTAATCTGCATATTACCATTAAATTTCTGGGAGATGTTGAAAATCACAGGATAGCTGACATAGCCGCAGCTACTGCAGAGGCCGTATCTGGTATTGATCCCTTTTCCGTAGAATTGTGCGGCGCAGGCGCGTTTCCCAATCTGGGCAGGCCGCGGGTACTGTGGGTAGGCATCGGGCAGGGGGCAAAACGGTTTAACACTATTTCAGAGGCAGTCAACCGGTCCCTGGAAGGAATGGGATTTGAACGGGATTCACGGAAATTTTCCGGCCATGTCACAATCGGCCGGATTCGCACATATTCCAATATAGACTGTATTGCACGATTATTGGAGCAGGAGGATTTTTGCGCACCTGTATTCCAGGCAGCGTGTCTGTATGTAATGAAGAGTGTATTGACACAAAGAGGGCCAGTCTATTCACCTTTGAACACTATAAAACTGTGAGGACGAACGTATGGCAGATACATCCAAAGACAAGATGAAAGCAATTGAGCTTGCCATCTCTCAAATTGACAGACAGTTCGGCAAAGGTTCGGTTATGAGACTGGGCGACTCAGACGGTATTCAGAATATACCCTCAATATCGACAGGATCCATCGGGCTTGATCTGGCTCTGGGGGTCAACGGTGTTCCCCGGGGAAGAGTTGTAGAAATATACGGTCCTGAATCATCGGGGAAAACAACACTGACACTGCATATTGTGGCGGAAGCCCAGAAAAAGGGCGGTATTGCGGCATTTATCGATGCCGAGCACGCCATGGATCCCAAATATGCCCGGGCTCTTGGTGTGAAAATAGACGACCTTCTGGTGTCACAGCCCGATACCGGAGAACAGGCACTGGAAATCACTGAAACACTGGTGCGAAGCGGAGCCATAGATGTCATTGTCATCGATTCTGTGGCAGCACTGGTGCCCCGTGCCGAGATCGAAGGAGAGATGGGCGATGCCCAGGTCGGGCTCCAGGCACGCCTTATGTCCCAGGCCTTGAGAAAACTTACCGGCGCAATTAGCAAATCACGGACCTGTGTGATATTTATCAACCAGATCCGGATGAAAATAGGCGTGATGTTTGGAAATCCGGAAACAACGACAGGTGGAAGAGCGTTAAAATTCTACTCCAGTGTACGGATGGATATCCGGCGTATCGGCGCCATTAAAGAGGGAACCGAGGCAGTTGGAAACAGGACCAGGGTAAAGGTGGTTAAAAACAAGGTGGCTCCGCCCTTTAAAGAATCAGAATTCGATATAATGTACGGCCAGGGTATTTCCAAGGTCGGCGAGATGATTGATTTCGGTGTCGACCTCGGAGTGATCGAAAAGAGCGGCACCTGGTATTCCTATGGCAGTGAGAGGCTGGGCCAGGGCAGGGAAAACGTAAAACGGTTCCTGCTCCAGGAAGAGAACAAAGACCTGTTTGCCAAGGTGGAGTTGGATGTAAAAGCCAAACTCGGGCTGGTACCTGAGCCGGCTCCCCCAAAAAAGGAAGCGAAGACAAGCGGCTGATGAGCTGTTATGCCGGAACAATACAAAATAACAAGTATTGAGCCGCAGAAAAAGCGGAAGGACAGATTCTCTGTTTTTCTTGATGATTCTTTCGCATTGGGTGTGAGTGCCGATGTACTGCTGGAGTTCGGCCTTGCGCAGGGGCAGGAAATATCCGCAGCTTTTCTGGAAAAGATCCGACAGGCGGAAGAGATGGCCCGGCTCAGGGAAGCTGCATTCAGGCTGCTTTCATACCGAGCCAGGTCTGTGTATGAGCTGACGATGAGGCTCCGGCAAAAACAGTATGATGAGCATGCCGTTGACCGGGTTGTAGACGAATTCGTCAGCAAGGGATATCTGGACGACCTGGAATTTTCCATGAGCTTTGTTCGTTCACGGATGGCGCTGCGCCCGGCAGCCAGGAAGCTGCTTGTGCATGAGCTTGCAGGGAAAGGTGTGGAAGGCAGTGTGGCACGCCAGGCAGTGGAGCAGGCATACGGTGATACGGCTGAGCTGGATGTGGCGAGGAAGCTGGTACAAAAGAAATCGGGAATATACAGGGCTGGCAATGCCGGCGACAGAAAACGGCTGTACAGCTTTCTGCAGAGAAGGGGATTCGCAGCAGGAATTATAAAACAGGCCATAGAAACCGAATGGGAAAAAGAAGGTTAATAACGGAAAGAGGCATATGAAAGCAGCAGATGTAAGAAGTTCATTTATAGATTATTTTAAAGACAAGGGCCATACGGTTGTTAAGAGCGCGCCGGTGGTTCCCCAGAATGACCCAACCCTGCTTTTTACCAATGCCGGGATGAACCAGTTCAAGGATGTGTTCCTCGGTACCGGTACCAGGCCGTACTCTCGTGCGGTAGATTCCCAGAAGTGCATACGGGTCAGCGGCAAGCATAATGATCTCGAAGCTGTGGGGAATGATACCTATCACCATACATTTTTTGAGATGATGGGTAATTGGTCTTTTGGCGATTATTACAAAAACGAGGCAATTGCATGGGCGTGGGACCTGGTGACGCGGGTGTGGGGGCTTCCGAAAAAATCGCTCTACGCCACAGTGTTCCGTGAAGATGACGAAGCGGAAAACATCTGGAAAAACAGTACTGATATTGATAATTCGCATGTGCTCAGGTTTGATGAGAAAGACAACTTCTGGGAGATGGGAGAGATCGGGCCGTGCGGGCCGTGCTCGGAAATCCATATTGATCTTGGCGAGGGTTTCTGTGATATGCAGCATGTACCGGGGCATACCTGCACAGTTAACGGAGGCTGCTCCAGGATCATTGAACTGTGGAACCTGGTCTTTATTCAGTATGAGCGCAAAGAGGACGGCAGCACTGTTGTCCTGCCCCAGAAACACGTGGATACAGGCCTGGGCCTTGAGCGCACTGTAGCGGTCTTGCAGGGAAAGGCGTCCAATTATCAGACAGATCTTTTCATGCATGTCATGGACAGCATCGCCGCACTTTCGGGCAAATCCTTTGAAGATACGGGCCTTCGACCGGCATTCAGAGTGATTGCTGATCATATCCGGGCCCTCACCTTTTCCATTACTGACGGTGTAATCCCGTCCAATGAGGGACGGGGCTATGTTATACGGCGAATTCTGCGCAGAGCGGCCAGGTACGGCAGAAAGCTGTCGCTTCATGAACCTTTCCTGTATAAAATAGTACCGACTCTTGTTGATACTATGGGTGCCCAGTATCCGGAGATCTCGGAACGGCAGGAGCATACCGCCCATGTGATCAAATCGGAAGAAGAACGGTTCAATGATGTGCTGGACCGGGGCCTGGAAATCTTCGAAGACATTGCCGGTGATGTTGCCAAAGCCGGACACACACTTGTTTCAGGAGCAGATGTTTTCAAGCTGTACGATACCTATGGATTCCCCGCAGACCTGACCCGGGTTCTTGCAGGGGAAAAAGGGCTGCAGATAGATGAAGACGAATTCAACCGTCTTTTGGAGGCCCAGCGCGAACGTGCCAGGAGCGCTGCCCGTTTTTCTCCGGGCCAGGGCAATGACTGGCAGGACGTAACCCAGGGAAAAGATTCGGAATTTGTAGGCTATGAAACAACATCGACGGCATCGGTTATCCGCAAAGTCCGTCAGGACGGAAACTCAATTGTACTGCTTCTTGACAGGACGCCTTTTTATGCCGAATCGGGCGGACAGGTAGGTGATACAGGGATTATTCAGGGAAAAGATTTTATCATAGAGGTCGCTGATACTCAGCGCAGCGGTGAGCAGATACTCCACATAGGTACGTTTTCCAAAGGAAATGCTATATCCGACCCTGGTGTTGAAGCTTTTGTCGATGCGGAAAAACGGGCTGCAACAGAGAGAAACCATACATCGACTCATCTGCTGCATCAGGCGCTAAAAACTATTGTAGGCGATCATGTAAACCAGGCCGGATCCCTGGTCGCGCCTGAATATTTCCGGTTCGATTTTACTCATTTTAACGCGCTGACAGCCGATGAACTGTCAAGGGTCGAACAAGAGGTCAACCGCCAGATTATGCAGGACCATCAGGTCAGTACTTCGGTCACAGGATTCGATGAGGCAAAAGAGATGGGCGCTGTGGCCCTGTTCGGAGAGAAGTACGGAGACCGTGTCCGTGTGATAAAAGTTGATGATTATTCAATGGAACTGTGCGGCGGAACCCATGCTGACAGAACAGGCAAAATAGGCTATTTCCGGATAGTCCGTGAAGAGGCTGTGGCTGCCGGTGTCAGAAGGATTGAGGCTGTGACAGGCGGGGCAGCAGATACACTCATCCGCCAGGAAAAGCACACGCTGCAGCGCATTGAGGGCCTGCTCAAGTGCGGCCGCCATGAAATAGAATCCAGAATTGAAGGGCTTTTTGAAGAACGCAAGAAACTTGAGAGGCGTCTGAAAAAAATGCAGTATTCATCAGCCTCGTCTGTACTGGATACTATTGTTGCAAATGCTGCGTCATTTGACTCGATTACAGTGGCTGCCGGTGAAGTGGAAGCGGAAACAGCTGATGATCTGCGTACAATGGGTGACAAACTGAGAAATATGCTGGGTACAGGCATCGGCGTACTGGGCAGCAGAAGCCAGGGCAAAGTGGCTTTTGTATGCGTGGTCACTGATGATCTTGTAAAAGACAGAGGCCTTAAAGCAGGGGCAATAATAAAACCGGTTGCAGCTATTGTAGGAGGAGGCGGGGGCGGAAGGCCCCATCTTGCCACAGCCGGAGGAAAAGACCAGGAAAAGCTTCCGGAAGCGCTGGAAGCAGTTCCGCATATTGTAAAAAACATGCTGTAGAACACAGGTGTATACAGCAGTGTACAACAGCCATGGATAGGTCTATGAAAAAAAACAGGGGCAGTTCCGTATATGCGCGCCTTCTTTCTGTTAAAGAACAGAAAGGCGCGGGATATGTTGTGCTCATAGATCCTGAATCTGCACCGGAAAACAGGCTCATTGATACAGCAGCAGAATGCGCCGGGTCAGGTGCGGACTTCATCTTTGTGGGGGGCAGCCTGGTATCAAAGGGCAGCCTGGATACCCTGATAACCGGAATGAAACAGGAAGCAGGCATTCCCGTTGTACTGTTTCCCGGAAGCCTCAGGCAGATTTCGCGTACAGCTGACGCACTGCTCTTCTTAAGCCTGATAAGCGGGCGTAATCCGAATTACCTCATAGGTGAACAGGTCTTGGCAGCGCCCCTTGTAAGAAAATACGGCATTGAAGCAGTATCCACCGGATATATTCTGGTTGAATCGGGTACGGTGACTTCAGTAGAATTTATGAGCAATACAAAACCGGTTCCCAGAGCCAAATCCGATATTGCTGCGGCTCATGCCATGGCAGCAGAATATCTCGGTATGAAAACAGTGTACCTTGAAGCAGGAAGCGGCGCGCTTCACCCTGTTCCCGATGCTATGGTGCAGGCTGTATGCGGCGTTGTTTCCATTCCGGTCATTGTAGGCGGAGGGATCCGCACACCCCGGACAGCAGCGGACAAAGTGAAAAACGGGGCATCATTTATTGTAACAGGCACTGTTGTTGAAGACAGCGGCACATCAATTATAGAGGAGTTTGCCCATGCTGTCCATTCGGCAGCATCAGGCAGGCAGACATGATAGATATTCACACACATGTGCTGCCCGGTGTTGATGACGGCCCGGGAAATTTTGTTGAGTCCCTGGAAATGCTGAAGGTGGGGATGAGGGACGGCATACACGGGGTTGTCTGCACATCTCATGTACTGAACCGGCTTACGCCTGATATAGAACAGACATTTCAGGAGAAATTCAGGAAACTGAAAGAGCTTGTCGCTGATGAGGGGCTGGGCATATCATTGTGGCTGGGCTCGGAAATTATGTGCACGGCGTCATTCGATTTACGGTCGCCAATAGCAACAATTAACAATAATGGAAAATATCTTCTCATTGAACTTCCGATGGGGCAGCTGCCTGCAGGTGTTGATGAAGTGTTTTTCAACCTCAGCCTCGAAGGTATTGTACCCATACTGGCCCATCCTGCCAGAAATGCCGTTATACAGCAGCGGCCCCGGCTGGTGCATGAGTTCATAAACAGAGGCGTGCTCATGCAGATAAACTCGGGCAGTGTTACCGGCGTATTCGGGAAAAAAGCCCGGCAAACAGCGCTGCTGCTCCTGGAGCACAATCTGGTGCATTTGGTGGCCAGTGACTGTCACAGTGTGGTATCGCGTCCCATGCATCTGCGAAAATGCCATGGGTTTATACAAAATAAATTCGGCAGTGACCTCGCCCGGGATCTGTTTTTTACCAACCCTTCAAAAGCTGTCGCCGGTGAGGATATTGATATACGGGAGCCGGTGGTGCCCAGTAAAAAAAGTTTTTTGTCCAGACTATTCAAAACAAGAGAGAACAGGTCATGATATCGTATATACAGAGGCAGCTTAAGGCCAGCGCCGATGCTGCATTACAGGCGGCGGAACATCAGGCTGCACCTATACAGGATGCGGCCCGGATGATTATAACCTGCATTGAAAACGGAGGCAAGGTGCTGGTATGCGGAAACGGCGGAAGTGCCGCTGACAGCCAGCATATTGCGGCGGAACTGGTCGGAAGATTCCTGATAAACCGGCAGGCTTTGCCTGCTGTCGCCCTGACTACTGATACTTCTGTATTGACGGCAGTGGCCAATGATTTCGGGTATGAAACGGTGTTTTCCAGGCAGGTGGAAGCCCTTGGAAAGCCCGGAGATGTCCTCCTGGGCATAAGTACCAGCGGAACCTCGGACAATGTGGTACGGGCTGCCCGGCTGGCCCGTACAAAGGGGATGAAGGTAATAGCACTGGCCGGTTCGAAATTTACAGATTTTTGCGCCGATGCTGATGTGGCCATAAGAGTTTCCAATCCTGATACGCCCCGTATACAGGAAGTACACATTACAGTGGGACATATTATTTGTGATCTGGTTGAAAAGCATATATCCGGAGTGAATAAAACTGAACAGACCGGCGTATAAGCATCTGATAAAGCAGTGTATGGCAGCCGATACCGGTTTACACCCTGTTCCCCAAGGGCCGGGATATTCAAACCATCAGTCTCTATTCAGCAAAGCAGATAGATGATACATTTTTTACGGACATCGTTCCTCTTCGCCCTGGCAGTAGCCGCGATTCCATTGCTTATCCATTTATTCGCAAAAAGACAGCGTACAAGTCTGTCTTTCAGCAGTGTGATGTTCTTTAAGCAGATGGAAACCAGGCAGATGCGCGCAGTAAACATACGCAGCATTCTTCTGCTTGTCATACGCATGCTCGCGCTGGCTCTGCTTGTGCTTGCCTTTGCAGGGCCTGTACTCAGTGGCAGGCTGCCGTCGTCGGGAAAAGGAAAGAGCCTTGTGCTTGTTGACAGGTCGCGCAGCATGGAACGGAACGGCATGTTTGACGAAGCCCGCAGTACTGCCCGGGATATTCTCGCAGATAACCAGGGAGAGGCGGGCATGTATTTTTTCCCGGGCAAAGAGCGGAATATTGTAACAGGCAGCCCGGCTGAACTTTCGGAGATCCTCAGGCACGCAGAAACAGTACCGGGCATTCCTGATATGAAACGGTTCATGGGCCCGGCCCAGGCATATGTACAGGCTCATACCGGTGTCAGCCTGGTAATTGTTACTGACGGACAGCGTTGTGTGTGGTATGATGGCGACAGCCTGGCTGTTTTCCCTGCAGTTAACGGAAGCGTGTTCATTGTACAGCTTTCAGACTCAACACGCAATGCCGCCGTCACCGGTATTGACGTCTATCATTCAATCGCCAATGGCATGCCGGCAGTTAAAGTCAGGGCCCGCCTTGCCGGTTCAGTCTATGGCCCTGTGCCCAATGCGTTGGTCCGGCTCTATATAGACGGAACCGCTGCTGAGCAGAGGCTGGCACACCTGGCCGCGGGCGAGCAGCGTTCAGAATCATTTGTCATTGCCGGCAGCAAACCGGGATGGCATACAGGGCGAATTACCATTCAGGCCGATGATATTGGTTTTGACAACACTGGTTATTTTTCCTTTTTTATCCCCGAAAGGGGCCGTATACTGGTTCTCGGCTCAGGAACAGCAGACGTGGAGCCGTTAAAAACAGCACTGGAAACTGTTTTTCACAGACATCATATCCTTACGGCCATGTATTCAGATTCCTGGTGGATCAACAGTATTGATTCATGCGCTGCTGTGTTTATATCCAATGTCCCCTCATTCTCATTCAGGCAGGGTGCGGCATTGGCCGGCGCAATAGACCGGGGGCTGCATGTTGTGTATTTCCCGGGTACTGCTGCAGATATCCGAAATTTGACGGAGAGTGCGTTCTGGCCCGGAGAAGTTTTTAACGTCACAGGTGTACAGACTGTGAGCGCTGGAGAAGACAGGTCTTTTTCAGTAACGGATATTGACAGGGAACACCCGGTATTCTCCGGTGTTTTTGCAGACAATAACACGCCGGCACCGGAAGCGGGCACAGTGCTGAAACGGCTGCGTATACAGATGAAGTACGGTGCACCCCTCATGACTTTTTCCGATGGCAAACCATTTATTGCTGAAGCAAAGAACGGCAAAGGAACGTTTGTGCTGTGCGCAACCGGGCTGGGGGATGTATGGTCTGATTTGTATGCTTCGCCACTGTTCCCGGTTTTTACAGTGCGGTATGCGGCTCATGCCATGTCAGCGGGAGCTGTGAATGGAGGCAGGGCCTTTGCAGGCGAAGTTCTTTCCGGCCGTGTTCTGCCGGGTCCCGGCCAGTACGGGCTGATTTTTCCCGACAGTACCGAAATACTGTTTAATGCTGATGAGACAGCAGAGCCGGTGTATCTTGCCGGTGTAGGTAATTATAGCGTAAAACAGGCCGGAACACTTCTATCTGTCCTGTCGGTAAATACCTGTGATGCTGAATCGGATTTCTCACAATTGGAGAGCGGTGAATATAAAAAAATATTTCCCAATGCACATGTGCATCTTTTAGACGGAACCGGAGATATCGCAGGCAGTATACAGCGTTTGGGTACCGGCATCGTTATCTGGAAATTCCTGCTGATGGCAGTGCTGGCCCTCCTTGCAGCGGAGATGCTTGCAGCACGGGTAAAAGGGTAATTACTGGGAGAAAGGAACCGGCAATCTATACAATAGAAAAATCGCAAAAGAAAGAGTCTGCCATTGCCGTAGGTGTGGTGCTGAAGGGTGAAACACGGACACATGAACAGGAAAGCCTTGATGAATTGTGCTTTCTTGCTGATACAGCCGGCGCAGAGGTGAAAAGGCAGGTTATTCAGTCCCTGCTCAAACCCGATCCAGCCACCTACATAGGCAAGGGCAAGGCCCGGGAAATTAAGGACCTGGCTGAAGAGACCGGTGCAGGGTTTATTCTGTTCGATACAGACCTGACACCGGCGCAGGTAAAGAATCTTGAGCGGCTTCTTGAAAAAAAGATCATTGACCGCAGCGGGATAATACTCGATATTTTTGCGAGGCGGGCCCGAACACGTGAAGCTAAACTTCAGGTGGAACTGGCTCAGCTCAACTACTATCTGCCTCGCCTCACCAGGGCGTGGACTCATCTGTCCCGTCAGGAGGGCGGCATCGGAACAAGAGGGCCCGGGGAAACCCAGCTTGAAGTTGACCGGCGGGCTGTCCGCAGGAAAATTGCGCATCTGGAAAAGCAGCTCGATGCTATTGAAAGACAGCACAGGGTACGGAGGCAGGGTAGAAAAAACATATTCAAGATTGCACTGGTTGGGTATACCAATGCCGGAAAATCGAGCCTGCTGAATGCTCTGTCCGGGGCCGATGTTTTTGTCGAAGACCAGCTGTTCGCGACACTGGATGCTACAATACGCAGATGCCGGCTTTCAGACAACAGAGAAGTGCTTCTCATCGACACCGTCGGCTTCATTAAAAGACTGCCCCATCACCTTGTCGCAAGCTTCAGAAGCACTTTGAATGAAGCCCGTGAGGCTGATATGTTTCTTCATGTAGTCGATGTGAGCGACAGGGCTTTTATGGAGCATATAGCGGTTGTCCGGGATGTTCTCAGAGACCTGGGTATTCATACGAAAAAGAGCATTATGGTTTTTAATAAACTTGACCGGGCCCATGGAGACACTGACATCAACAGCCTGAAGGAAGAGTTCGATCCGGTGGTATTTACTGCTGCGACCCGGGGCATAGGGCTTGAAGATCTGAAAAAGGCTGTTACAGGTGTCCTTGCCGCTGCAGAAGAAGAACATACTGTGTGTGTATCCATAAACGATTCCCGGCTGATAGCCGGCCTGCACCGGCTCGGTACTGTACTCAGCACTGAATACCGGGACAGTACTGCAGTAATTACATTACGCGCAGACACCCATGCGCTTCAAAAGATTAAAAGTCTGGTGGATCATGAAAAAGACATCAATTCTGATCATTGATGATGAATCCAATATCCGGTTATCCCTGTGCGGGCTTCTGGGGGACTACGGGTATGAATGCATCGAAGCGGAAAACGGGTACAAGGGACTGGATGCCTTTACCCAGGGCGGACCGGATATTGTGCTGCTGGATGTAAAGCTGCCTGATACCAGCGGTGTGGATGTGTTAAAAAAAATCCTGTCGGTTGATCCGGCCGCCAAAGTCATTATGATGTCTGGCGAAGCAGATGTGTCTACAGCTGTTGGAGCCATACAGGCCGGAGCCCTGAATTTTCTTGAGAAACCCCTCAACCCTGACAAACTGCTGATCAGCATTGGAGATACAGTTGAAAGAATCGCCCTTGAAAAAAAGGTCAACTTTCTTGAAGAGATGGCAGATACCGATTTTGAGATAATTGGTAATTCAAATCCGGTTAAGCAGCTCAGGAAACTCATACACAAGGCAGCGTCGTCTGATTCCCGTGTACTTCTGTTTGGCGAGAACGGGTCAGGCAAGGAGCTGGTTGCCCGTTCCCTGCATGGGTGCAGCAGCAGAAAAGATGAAGCATTTATCAGCCTGAATTGTGCTGCCATACCTGACAGCCTTGTTGAAAGCGAGCTGTTCGGCTATGAAAAAGGGGCCTTTACAGGTGCGGTTCAGCGCAAGAAAGGGCGCATTGAAGATGCTGACGGAGGGACTCTGTTCCTTGATGAAGTAGGAGATATGGGTCTGCTTACCCAGGCAAAATTGCTGCGTGTACTGGAGACCAACCAGGCTGTGCGTGTCGGCGGTACAAAACCCTACACCTTTGATGTGAGGATAATAGCCGCCACAAATAAAGATCTTGCCAGGCAAATAGAAAACGGGAATTTCAGAGAAGACCTCTATTACCGCCTCAATGTGGTACCGGTTACAGTACCCCCTCTGCGGGACAGAACGGCTGATATCCCTCTGCTTGCTGGGTATTTCCTGAAGAAGTCCTGCCGGCGGCTGGGAAAGCCTGTCAGAGGATTTACCCGGGGCGCAATTGAGGTCCTTTCAGGGTATGAATGGCCTGGTAATGTGCGGGAACTTAAGAATATTGTAGAACGCATAATTATTCTGAGTGACGATACTGTTGTTTCTGCCGA
>Ga0272441_10012926_pt1 | contig 12099 bp, 9 predicted proteins | sample SSMProp6N_FD_193582 | JGI IMG/M metagenome (GOLD analysis project Ga0272441, IMG submission 193582) | Marine sediment archaeal communities from Little Sippewissett salt marsh, Falmouth, MA, United States - SSM-Prop-6N | ecosystem: Environmental > Aquatic > Marine > Wetlands > Sediment ...
CATTGAGCGACTCATCGACCGAGGCGTCACGGAACTGACGATCGAGGACCTTGATGTCGTGACGGACGAGGCGCGCGATCGGGCCGAACGGGCTGGAATTGCCATCGTCCACCGGGCGACGCAAGCAGGCGCCGTGCAAGCGGTGGTTGATGTTGTCCCCTCGCCGTCCGCTCCGGTTGTCCAGGCCGGATCCTCCACGGCGGGAGCCGATGACATCGCCGCAATCCGGCAGAAGGAGTTCGCAACGCTTCACAAGATTCACCTCGCGAACTGCTCGCAGGGAGCTCAGCCGGTGCGAGCGGCCGAAGCCATCGAGGCGTTTGTCGCCAACTGGCGGGATGAAGGGATGGATTGGGATTATTGGATGACCGTGGTCATGGGCGCCAAAGCTTCCTTCGCCCGTCTGATCAACGCGAATCCGGAGGATGTCGCGATATCCTTCTCGGTCTCATCGCTTGTTGGTACGGTAGCCAGCGCGCTGGATTACCGGGGGATGCGGAACAAGGTTGTAACAACGGAAATTGACTTCCCGACGGTTCCGAACATCTGGTTCGCCCATGAACGGTTTGGCGCCCAAGTCGACCTGATCCCGGTCTCCCCGCGCGGCGATATCGATCTGGCGGAATACGAGCGTCACATCGATGGAAAGACCGTCATGACCTCGGTGCCGCTTGTGTACTACCGCAACGGATTCAAGCAGGACATCGCCGAGATCTCGCGGATTGCGCACCAGGCAGGCTCGCTGGTCCTTGTCGATGCATACCAAGGGATCGGAGCAACCCCCGTTGATGTGCAGGCGATGGATGTCGATGTCCTTGTCTCGGGATGCTTGAAGTACTTGCTTGGTGTCCCCGGCGTTGCGTTTGCCTACACCAAGAAGGAAATCCGCGATCTGTTGCGCCCGGCATCCACAGGCTGGTTCGGTCAGGCCGACCCGTTTGCGTTTGATTACCACCTGAGCTACGCAACCGACGGCCGCCGCCTGGAGACGGGAACACCCCCGGCGACCGCCGCCTTCCCGGCGAAAGCCTCGCTGGATCTGTTGTTGGAGATCGGGATCGATCGGATCAGCCGACGCTGTGACGAACTCTCCCTTCACTGTATCGAAGGAGCCAAGTCGCGTCAGCTTTCGCTGATCAGCGACTTCGACATCAAGCACAAGGCTCCGACGACGTCAATTCAGGTCCCGGATGCACATGGGATGGAGGCCGCGCTGAAGAAGCGGGGAATCGTGGCATCGGCCCGAGGCGACGTTATCCGGTTGGCACACCATTTCTTCGTGACCGAAGCCGAAATCGATCAAGCGTTGGACGCTGTCAAGGAGATCCTTGAAGCGTAGCTCGGCCCGCACTACTTGGAGGAGGCCTACGTGAAGCTCTGTAAGGTCATCGGAACTGTCGTAGCGACGATCAAGCGCGCAGACTTGAACGGCCACCGCATGCTCTTGGTGCAGGAGGTCGGGAAGCGAAGCGGCGAGAAAATCGTTGCATTGGATGTGGTCGGTGCCGGCGTTGGGCAGATCGTTCTTGTGACATCGGGGACGGCGGCTCGCGTTGCGACCGGGAATCCGGGAAGCTCAACCAACGCTGCGATCGTCGGAATTGTCGACGAAAATGCGTCGAATCTCGGGAGCGAGGCGGGCTAGCCATCGCCCGGGGAGCGAAGCGATGATCGCGGATCTAGTCATCAAGAATGCGTCGCTTGTGGTGCCGAACAGCGAGGTCATCGAAGCCGATCTCGCGATTCGCGACGGTAAGATTGCCGCCTGGTCAAGACTGATCTCGATGTCCGCACGCGAAGAAATCGATGTTCGCGGCCAGGCGGTGTTTCCGGGGATCATTGACCCGCATGTTCACCTCGGTGTTTTCGGAGATCCCGCCGGCGACGCGGCGACGGAAACGGCGGCGGCGCTGTGCGGAGGCGTGACAACCCTCGGATGCTATGTTTCGGACGAAGGATCGTATCGGTCGGCCATTCCTCGATGGGCGGAGACGGTTGTCCCCCACAGCTACACGGACCTGTTCGTGCATCCGGTTGTGCTCACCGACTTCCATCTGAATGAGCTGTCGGAGGTCGTGAAGCGGTTCGAGCTGTCGTCGTTCAAGGTGTATATGTGGGGGCTACCCGGCGTGGTGGACTCGGTTGACGATGGCTTCCTGCTGGACGTGTTCTCGGTCGCTGAGCAAGCAGGCGGCGAGATGCGTGCCGCCGGGCAAGCAGGCGGCGAGATGCGTGCCGCCGGGCAAGCAGGCGGCGAGATGCGTGCCGCCGGGCAAGCAGGCGGCGGCCCATGGGTCTGTATCCACGCGGAGAATCCTCAGCTGATCAAACGGGCGGAGGCTCGGCTTGGTGCACAGGTGTTCAGCCGCCAAGGGACGTTGATCGATTGGGAGAAGACCCACCCTGGCATCGCCGAGAGCGAGGCGGTGATGCGAGCGATCTTCCTGTCTAGAGACACGGAGGCTCAGCTGTACTTTGTCCACGTATCCTCGCGAGAGACGGTTGACGTTCTGTCCGGGATTCACGACAGCCGGATCCGTGCCGAAACGACATCGCCGTATCTGACGTTGGATGCCGAGACGCAGGCAGGGGTCTTGGCGAAGATGGTTCCCCCGATCCGTCATCAGGCCGACTGCGACCGCCTCTGGGAAGGACTTCTCCGGCAGGATATCCGGACGATCGGGACCGACAACACAACGTTGACGCGTGCCGAGAAGCGATCGGACGAGAGCATTTGGAACGCGGTCCCTGGATATCCCGTTCTTGGTACGCATCTGCCTGTGCTCCTCGAGGAGGGATACCACCGTCGAGGCATCGATCTTCCAACACTGGTCGGATGGGTTACGGAGAATCCGGCGCGGACGTTCGGGCTGTACCCGCAAAAAGGATCACTGCTCCCTGGAAGCGATGCCGATCTTGTCGTCATCGACCTGCAGCGGGAGCGGACCGTACGATCGGCCGAACTTGCTTCGAGGGCTGATTTCTCGCTGTACGAAGGGAAGGCAGTCCGAGGTTGGCCCAGTTTGGTGATCAAGCAAGGACGCGTCGCCGTCGACCGCGGCGAACTTCGGCCCCTTGCATCGGCACGCCCCTCGGGTAGGGTTCTGAATCGTTTGTAGTTTTCTCAAGAACTCCATGCAGTGGTGTCGGGAATGTCGTTTCAGTTGCGATGAACATCACTTCAGATCCCAAGAGTGAGATCGTTTGATATACAGCGACGAACCCGTGGTCTGTATGGTCTCAAAGGCCCGGGAATACCTAGATGTCAGCACAAAGGGCAATTGGGTTGAGAATCACGGGAAGCGCCGACAATCTACTCCGAGTGAAGCTAAGCACCTATTAAATAGTACTCGCGGGCGTTGCGCTTCTTGACAGAAGCGGAAATTCGTAATATATTAGAAGTCAAATCCCCTCTTGCCGAAATTGATTGTAGATCGGAAACGGTATCGGGATGGAGATTCATGAGGAGGCACATGTGAAAGCGGCAACACAAGCGGAAGGCGGACGGGAGTATCTCCATTGGGAGATCTTCCAAGCGGCAAAGAAGGTCGTACGAGACATCATGCTCGTCAAGCCTGGAGAGACCGTTCTGATCACCGCAGATACGACCACGGATCTGCGAGTGGCACAGGCGATTGCATCTGCGGCACTGGATGCGGGAGCAACGCCGTCCGTATTGACATACCAGGCCAGTCTGCACAAGGAAATCATGATTGAGCCGTCGGCTCCGGTTGCCGAGGCGATCAAGGCAGCCGATGTGTGGATTGAATTGGATTATCAGCTGTTCTACACGCGTGCGTGGAAGGCGGCGATGGACGCCGGGACGCGCCAGCTGACCGCCGCTGCCATGGATATCAACATGCTGATCAACACGATCGGCAAGGTCGACTATCCGAAGATGGTTGAGCTCGGGGACACGATCTGCGAGTTGATCAACGCATCGAGCGAGATGCGGATTACCAGTCCGGCCGGTTCGGATCTTGTGATGAGCACCAAGGGACGGATTGCCGAGCAGAGCGGTGCCTATGCGGACAAACCGGGTGTCTCCGTGATGCTGGGCGGGCAGACCACACTGTGCCCTGTGGAAGAGACGATCAACGGGACGCTCGTCTTTGACGGCGGGATCTTCCCCCCGGGTGAGATCGGCGTCATGAAGTCCGCGGTCGCTCTGACGATCGAGAAGGGTGTCTGCACCAAGGTCGAGGGATCCGGCCGCGAAGCGCTTCTATTCCGCAAGTGGCTGGAGAGCTGGAACGACGAGAAGATGTACTGGCTGGCGCACGTTTCGCAGGGATTCAATCCGGGTGTGCCCGAACCGACCGGAAGGATCGAGGAAGACGAGCGAATCTTCGGTTGTGTCGAATGTGGGTTCGGAACGCAGGGCGAAGGGCTCGGCGGCAAGAGCTGGGTCGCTTCCAGCCATACGGACGGAATGGTCCTCAATCCTTCGATCTATCTCGACGGCAAAGCGATCGAGGAGCAAGGCTTCTATACCCATCCGAAACTCGTCCAGATCTGTCGCGACCTCAAGGTCTCGGGGTACTAGTCAACGATGACACGCGATGAACCCACCACGCTCGATCAGATCGTGGACCGCGATCGAGACGAGCTGCTAGCGACCGTGGCCGAATCGGTGCGGATTGCGAGCGTCAAGGCTGAAGCGAGGCCCGGGATGCCGTTTGGTGAAGGTGTTCATCGGGCGCTTGAGCATGCGCTCGCCGTCGGCGAGCGGCTTGGGTTTGAGGTCGGGCAGCTCGATGGTTATGCCGGCTGGATCGACTACGGACAAGGGGAAGAGTTGATCGGTGTCCTCAGCCATGTGGATGTGGTTCCGGTCGGGAAGGAGTCCGACTGGAACCACCCTCCCTTTGGCGCCGAGATCGCGAACGGAGTGATGTATGGCCGGGGAACAGCCGACGACAAAGGGCCGCTGTTCTCGTCGTTGTACGGGCTGAAAGCGATGCGCGATGCAGGGTTGAGGACATCCAAGCGAATCCGTTTCGTGCTCGGAACCGATGAAGAGTCGGGGTGGGGTGGAATCAAACGCTACCTCGAAACCGAGGAGGTTCCGAGCCGTGGCTTCTCGCCGGACGGGATGTTCACCGTTGTCAACCGCGAGAAGGGTGGGAATGTTTTCCGTTGGGTCGGCAGCGATGCGTCACGAGCGGCGACAGGAGTTCGTCTGTGTGCACTGCACGGTGGAACAGCGCCGAACAACGTCCCCGATGAAGCATCAGCGCGTTTGTGTGGGACCGCCGCGGCGCACGAGCGAATCCGTGCAGCGATCGTTGCTGCAACCGATGAGCGACCGAACGCGTCGTTCGAAATGGACCTCGAGAACGATGGGGACACGGTCGTGATTCACTCCAAGGGTCGGTCGGCGCATGCGATGTGCCCCGAGAAGGGGATCAACGCGGTTGCCGAGCTGCTTCGTCTTCTATCGAAGCTTGATCTGGAGGACGACGGGGCGACCCGTTTCGCCTCTCTGCTGGATCGACGAATCGGCTTCGATACGACCGGGGAGCTCCTGGGGATGGCGTGGAGCGACGAGGCATCAGGAGCGCTCACGGTCAATCTGGGGCAGATCGCGGTCACGGCAAACGAGGCTGTTGCGGTGCTGGACATCCGCTCCCCGGTGTCGTTCCCGTGTTGCGATGTTTTGCAGCAGATGCAAACGGTTCTTGGTGAGGAAGAAACGGATCTCGATCTGGAGGTGCAGAAGCAGAGTGAGCCGCTCTATGTGCCGGACGAGGATCCGCTGATCCAGACTTTGTCCCGCGTTTACACGCGAGTCACAGGGCGCGAAGCGATCCTGCACGCCATTGGCGGCGGAACGTACGCCCGGGCGATCCGTGACTGCGTTTGCTTTGGCGCCGTGTACCCGGGAGACGAAATCACCGTCCATCGCCCGAATGAGCGCGCATCGATCGAGCAGATGATCTTGAATGCGAAGGTGTACGGGTATGCCTTGTATGAGCTGGCGAAGTGAAGACAGGAATAGCAAGGAGGTGGCGGAGCGCATCAAGCTGAAATGAGAGTGCAGCAACAACGAACGACCGAATCAATGAAGCAAGGAGGCACGGAAGGATGAAGCGACTGAGTAAGACGCTTGTGTTGAGTCTGGTATTGCTCATGATGGTGGGAGCGGTCGCGATGGCTACGACGTTGCGCACGACGATCACGGCCACGCCCGAATCCCTTGACCCCGCAGTAACCAGTGGCGAGAACGATTGGAAAGTAGCCGTGAACCTGTACGACTTCCTGGTCTACCCTTCGTTCGAAGATGCTTCTCCCGAGGCCAGTGTGGCCGCAAGCTGGGACGTCTCGGACGACAGCCTGACCTGGACCTTCTATCTGAACGAGGGAGTCACGTTCCATGACGGCAGCGAGTTGACGGCAAGCGACGTCAAGTTCAGCATGGACCGTATGATCGGCATCGGAGAGGGATATGCATACTTCTTCGCGGATCGTGTTGCCGAAACGCGCGTTGTCGACGACTACACCGTCGTGTTCGAACTGAGTGAACCGTTCGGACCGTTCCTTGTCACCCTGTACCGCCTGGCGATCGTCAACGAGGATCTTGTTATGGCGAACCTCGAGGACGGCATGTACGGTGATTACGGTGATTACGGCAAGGGATACCTGCTGACCAGCGACGCCGGCTCGGGTCCCTATACCGCCAGCGATTTCCGGATCCGCAACTACGTCCAGATGAGCAAGTACGACAACTACTGGCAGGGTGTCTCCGAAACCGCGCCGGACGTTGTCATCGCGAATGAAGTCCTGGATGCTGCGACAACGAAGATGATGATGGGAAGCGACGAAATCGATCTCGCTCACGGCCGTCAGGAGATGACGACCCTGAACTCGCTGGCACAGATGGACGATGTCGGCGTGGCGTTCTTCCCCGAGATGAGTGTCAACTTCTTCATGATCAACACGAAGAAGGCGCCCACGGATGACATCCACTTCCGCCGCGCGATGGCGTATGCCACCGACTACAGCGCGATGATGGCGATCTATCCGGACTCTCCGCGCGCGCTGGGACCGGTTCCGTCTCACGTGTTCGGCTACGCGGATGACCTTGTCGGCTACGAGTACAACCTCGAGCTTGCCCGTCAGGAACTGGCGCTGTCCCCGTACGCGGATCAGCTCAGTCAGTACCCGATCGACGTCAGCTACATTCAGGGCAACGGAGACACGGCCAAGCTTTGTCTGCAGTTTGCCGCGAACATGGCCCAGATCGGCATCACGGCGAATCTTGTCGAGAAGCCTTGGGTTCTGTTCTGCAACCAGGAAGAGACGATCGAAACAAGCCCGCACGTCACCAACCTGTTCGCCAATTGCAGCTACCCGGAAGCAGGCGCGATTCTCGAGCTGAAGTACGCCTCGTGGACCGTCGGCGGATGGAACCAGAACGAATGGCTGCAGGACAGCGAGTTTGACGCGATGATCACCGAAGCACTCGTCACCGTCGATGCCGATGCACGCGCTGCGCTTTACTCCAGCATGCAGTATCACCTCGTCGACGAACTGTGCCCGAGCATTTACACGTTTGTCAGTGTGCTCAAGGCGGCCTATCGAAGCGACGTCTTCTCCTGGCCTGCCGGCGAGGGCAGCCCTCACGCGATCGCTGAATTCAACTTCAACTATCGCTTCTTCGAGATGATCTAGCGGTAAACCACCGACGCCAGATCAGGGAGAGGCCGCCGGCCTCTCCCTGACTCCTCTGGGGGGAAGAGAATGCAGAGCATGCCGGTATTCGTGATCAAGCGCCTTCTCTACGGTGTATTGGTTCTTCTTGTGCTGTCGTTTGTCATCTTCTCGTTCATTCGAGTGATTCCCGGCGACCCTGTACGCATGTCGCTTGGCCCGACGGTTTCCGAAGACGTCGTAGAAAGGATGCGAAGCGATCTGTATTTCGACCGTCCGGTTGTCGTTCAATACGGCCACTGGCTTCAGGGGGTCATCCTGCACGGTGACTTCGGTCAGTCACTGTATACGAAACGAGCCGTGGCGGATGACATCGCCGAGTTTCTTCCCCGCACGATCGAGCTGGCGCTGCTGGCTGCCGTGATGATCCTGGTCTTCGGGATCCTGTTGGGAACGATCTCTGCGTTGTTCAGGAACTCATGGTTGGATAACACGGTGCGGCTTCTCTCCTATCTGGGGGTTGTGACCCCGCCGTATGCGTTCGCGATTCTGTTCATGTTGGTGTTCGCGTACTACTGGAAAGTCTTCCCGCTAGGGGGGATGCCGAGTCTGCCGCCGGAGATTCAGTCAACAGGGATGGTTGCCTTCGATGCGTTGATTCACGGCCGGTTCGACCTCTTCGGTGACGCGTTGGCGCACCTGTTCTTGCCCGCGGTGAGCCTGTCCCTCGGGAGCATCGCCTACCAAGCGAGGATCCACCGCTCCTCGATGATCGACAACATCGGCAAGGACTACATTGCATTCGCCAACGTCGTCGGTGTTCGTCGCAGAACGGTGATCTCGAAGCACCTGATGAAACCCTCGTTCATCCCATCGCTGACGATCTTTGGACTTCAGGTGGCGTCGCTTCTCGGAAATGCGTTCCTGATCGAGGTCATGTTTCGGTATCCGGGCTTCTCGCGATACAGCCTGAGCGTGATCATGGCCAAAGATCCGTACGGGATCGTCGCATGTACGTTGATCTTCGGCGTTGTCTTTGCCATTGCCAATATCTTGATCGATCTGGGGATTGCGGGGCTTGATCCACGCGTCCGACTGAGAACCACGGAGTGACCATCATGTCAGACAAACAAACCGAACAGGGTCGACCCCGGCTGGAGAGGTACAAGCGACAGTGGCACAAGTTTGCCTCGAATCGTCTCTCTCTCCTCGGATTGGTCGTCGTCTTGCTGTTGATCGTGCTTGCCGTGTTCGCGGGGAAGATCGCACCGTATCCCGAGCACGCGGGTTTGTACCTCGATTTTCAGAGCGCGAACCAAGGACCGAGTCTGCAGCATATTGCGGGAACCGATGAGTACGGCAGAGATATCTTCAGCCGGATGCTCTTCGGGTTGCGGGTATCGCTGGAGATCGGACTGTTGGTGCTTGCAATCGGTGTTCCCATCGGTGTTTTGCTCGGGCTGATTGCCGGCTACCATCGAAACACATGGATCGATACCGCGATCATGCGGTTCACGGATCTGTTCATGGCGGTGCCTCCATTGGTTCTGGCACTGGTTGTCGTCGCGATGTTCACGCCAGGGTTCTTCTTCGCCGCGATCGGAATCGCGGTGGCGTGGTGGCCGTGGTACACACGGTTGACCTACAGCTTGGTCACGTCGCTTTCCAACGAGATGTACGTGAAATACGCCGAGCTGAGCGGGGCCAAGTCGCGCCACATCATCCTCAAGGAGATCCTGCCGAACGCGATCTCCCCGATCTTCACGAAGATGAGTCTGGACATGGGAATGATCATCATCATTGCGTCGAGTATGAGTTTTGTCGGACTGGGCGTTCAGCCGCCCGCTCCGTCGTTGGGGTCGATGGTCTCCAACGGGATCAAGTTCTTGCCCGAATTCTGGTGGATTCCGGTCTTCCCCGCTCTGTTCGTCGTGCTGATCGTTCTCGGGTTCAATCTGTTGGGCGACGGACTACGCGATGTGTTCGCGATCGAGGAGCTCTAGCCATGACCGAACAAGTCAGAGATCAGCAGATGCTTCTCGATGTCAAGGACCTCTCCATCTCGTACAAGGTCTATGAAGGGATGCTGCGTGTCTTGCAGCACATCGACTTCCGTGTGGAGAGCGGCGAGCGCATCGGACTCGTTGGCGAGGCGGGCTGCGGGAAGACAACCCTTCTCAAGACGATTGCTCACATCCTTCCGATCCCCCCGGCGGTCATCGAGACCGGCGAGGTGTGGTTCAAGGGACGGGATGTGCTTGATGGGAGCAAGGCGAGCCGTCGTTCGATCCGGCGTGACGTGTCGATGATCCTGCAGGATCCAACGGCCTCGCTGAATCCGACGCTGACGATCCGCAGTTTCATGGGAGATATCCTGAAGAACACTCCGCATCCGGGAAGCCGCGCAGAGCGAAAGCAACGGATGCTGGAGGCGCTGGAGAAGGTGTCGATGCCTTCGCCGGAGCGCGTCCTCGGGAGCTACCCGGTCCAGCTATCGGGGGGGATGCGTCAGCGTGTGTGTATCGCGATGTGCCTGCTGAAGGATGTTGACCTCATCCTTGCCGATGAGCCCACCACGTCGCTTGATGTGACGATCGAGAAACAGATTCTCGAACTGCTCAACACGTTGTCGGTTGAGAACAGGAAGTCGATGGTGCTCGTGAGTCACGCATTGGGCGCCGTGAGAACGATGACCGATCGCACGTATGTGATGTATGCAGGGAACCTTGCTGAGGAAGGGACGACTGCGGAGATCTTCGACCACCCGGCGCACCCCTATACGGAAGGGCTGTTCGAAGCGACACCGAAGCTCTCCGGTGAAGGGGTTTCGGACGGGATTGCGGGAGAACTTCCGAGTTACCTCGATCCGCCGCCCGGGTGCCGGTTTATGCCTCGATGCCCCCAGGCTCTGGGCGTCTGTGCGGAAGAACGCCCGGGGCGCTTCCGGCTGAACGAGAGCCACTCGGTCGCTTGCTGGGCCCGTGAGACAGGGCGCGTCGAAGAGGAGGGGAACCCATGAGCGAAGCGGCAGCGAGGGAGAAGATTCTTGAGGTATCGAGGCTTCGTAAGGAGTTCCAAACGCGCCAGGGAACGCTTGTCGCCGTTGCGGGGGTCGATTTCGCGATCAACGAGAGCGAGATCTACGGACTCGTCGGCGAATCGGGCTCGGGGAAGAGCACCGTCGGATCGATGATCGTCGGGATGTACGGAAGCAACGGCGGCGAAATCCTCTTCCGTGGCGAAGACATCGATCGGCCGGCGGCGAAGCGGAGCAAGGAACTGAAACGTCAGATTCAACTGGTGTTTCAGGATCCGGGTGGGTCGTTGAACCCGCGCCAGACCATCCGGCAGATCCTCGCCCTTCCGCTCAAGCTGCACCGCGGGCTGAGCGGAGCGGCGTTGGAGGAGGCTGTGCAGGAGACGGTTGAGAAGGTCGGGCTTCCGCGGAGCTACCTCGACAAGTACCCGCAGGCGATCGGAGGCGGCGAGAAGCAATTGATCTGCATCGGCCGTGCTCTGGCCCCCGATCCATCGTTCATCGTTCTTGACGAGCCGACCTCGGCGTTGGATGTATCCATTCAGGCAAAGATCAGCAACAAACTGCTGGAGCTACAGGAGCAACTTGGATTGTCGTACTTGTTCATTACGCACAATCTTTGTCTGGTTCGGAACCTCGTTCATCGAACGGCGATTATGTATCTGGGGCAGCTGTGCGAGACCGCGGTGACCGAGGAATTCTTCACCCACCCGCTTCATCCGTATACGCAGATGCTGCTTGCATCGATTCCGGTGATGAGTGAGCGGGAAGAAGCGTACAAGCCGACCGAAGTTGAGTCGGTCGGCGAGATTCCGAACCCGATCCATCGACCGGACGGTTGTGGTTTCCATACGCGGTGCCCGCTGTGCATGGATCGCTGCAAGACCGAACCGCCGGTGATGACGGAAGTGAGTCCTGGGCATTACGTGAGTTGTCACTTACACGCAAACATCGCAGCCAAGGAGGCTTGAGAATGCAGTTAAAGATAGACCCCAAATTGTGTACGGGGTGCCGGATGTGCGAAATGGAGTGCTCGTTCGCCCATGAACAGCGCTTCGGCACGCATATCTCACGTGTACGGGTCGTAAAATTGGAAGAGGTCGGTATCGACTATCCGGTGATCTGCCAGCAGTGCGCCAATGCGAGTTGCATCGCTGCGTGTCCGGTAGGGGCGCTCTCGAAGACCGAAGCAGGAACGATTGCCGTAGATCATGAGAAATGCACGCGTTGCGGAGCGTGCGTTGCAGCGTGTCCGTTCGGTGCAATGAACGCTCATCCGGACACCGGATGGCCGATCTCTTGCGATCTGTGCGGAGGGGACCCGAGCTGTGCAAAGGGGTGCCCGACGGGTGCGATCGTGGTTGAGGAAGAAGGGGTTCCCGCTGTGGAGAAGCAGACCGAGTTGATCG
>Ga0272441_10012927_pt1 | contig 12099 bp, 12 predicted proteins | sample SSMProp6N_FD_193582 | JGI IMG/M metagenome (GOLD analysis project Ga0272441, IMG submission 193582) | Marine sediment archaeal communities from Little Sippewissett salt marsh, Falmouth, MA, United States - SSM-Prop-6N | ecosystem: Environmental > Aquatic > Marine > Wetlands > Sediment ...
CGCTGACAAACGACCGGGAGGCGGGCGCGCGGGTACGGTTTGCCGGGCTGACGGACAAGGTCGACCGCTGGACCCTGACTTTCGACGTCTACCTCAATGAGTACCCCGGCGGCGGCGGCATCAGCGTCTGCGAGGCCATGGCCGGCCACAAACCCGTCGTATGCATGAAGGCGGACGATTCCAGCCTCTCGCTCGCCGGCGCGCTGTACGTCGGCGAGGAGAACCTGGTTCAGCCGCCGTCTGATGAAGCCTATGCCCAACGAATGGGCGAGCTGATCGCTGACGCCGGCGCTCGCAACGCGATGGGACAGGCCCTCCGGACCCGGTATGAGGAGCAGTTCGACGCGCGCCACTTTGTCTCCGTCTTGACGGAGCGCGCCTGGCATATCGTCCACTCAACAGGTCAGACGGACTGACGACCTGATCAGCCGACCCGGCGTGGCGGGATCAAACCGCGCGATACGAACCTTGAGAACCCCCGCACGGGGATCAGGCCGGGAGATTATCCATCAGGAACCGCGTCGCGTTCCGCCAGAACACATTCTCGATCTGGTGCGCCGACAATCCATCACTGGCCAGCGCCTCGGCAAGATTGTGCACCTGACTGATGCGTTCGAGCCCCGTGACGTGCTCGTTCGTCCCGTCGAAATCCGACCCGATCGCTACGGCGTCCGGCCCCATCACCTGCACCGCGTGTTGTATGTGGCGAACGACGTCCGCGACCCCCGCCCGCTCTGTCCCGTTCAGAAACCGCGGCACGAACGTGATTCCGACGCACCCCCCCGACTCGGCAAGCTGCTCCAACAGCGGGTCGCTCAGATTGCGCGGCGTGGGACATTCCGCGAAACAGTCCGAGTGTGACGCGAACAGACCCCGGCCACCCGTGATCCGAAGACAATCGTGGATTCCGGCGGCATTCATGTGTGACACGTCCACCAGCATCCCGAGCTCGACCATCCGCTCCACGGCCCGTCTACCGAAGCTCGACAGCCCGCTATCCTCGCTCTCGCGGCCCGAGTCGCACACACAGTTGCGCCCGTACCACGCCGGCGTGCACGCCCGAAACCCCAGGCGAAACAGCGAGGAAAGCACGTTCAGATCGCGGTGAAAGACGTCCGCATTCTCCAGCCCCAGCACGACCGCGATCATCCCCCGCCGCGTCACCTCGAGGAAAGACTGCCGGTCACGGACCAACTCGATCCCGTCCGCCCGCTCGATGGCGTCCATCACCATGTTGGCGACCGACAGTACGTGCCCCAGCGGCTGGCCGTCGTGAACCAGTGGGGAGTGGATCGAGCAAATGAGGGCCTTCGTGTTCGCCCGCGTCAAACTCGGATAATCGACGGCGAACAGGTCCCCTTCCTCGTGCTGACGGGTGAAATCGTAGCTGTACCGCGTTGCCGTTCGCAGACCCGCGACCAGGAAACGTGCATCGGGAACATAGTTGTTCGCGAAGTCACAGTGCAGATCGACAAGCTTGAGCATCATGAGTTCCCGCGCCGCCGGCGTGCGGACGTCCCTCGCACCGCAGGGTGCACAGCTAGTGGTAGACCACCTCCGCGTTCGGCAGCTCGATCGGCACCTGACTGATCCACACCCGTTTGCGCCACCAGGCCTCGCTCTGCCGGTACCACTTGACGGTCCGCGCCAGACCCGTCTTCAGGTCCGTCGTGGCCTGCCACTGCAACAGCCGCTGCGCTTTGTCCGTTGAGCTGACGTGCAGATCCACCTGGCCGGGTCGGTTGTCGATGTGCTTGACCGCCGAGCGTGTCTCAGGCATCAGCAGCAGGATCTGGTCCCAGACCTGCTGAACACTCGCGGCGGTTCCCGTACCAAGGTTGATCACCTCCCCCACAACCGCGTCGAGCGGAACTTCCAGCGCGGCCAGCAACGCCTCGCACGTGTCCCCGACATAGCACCAGTCCCTCGCCGCCGATCCGTCTCCATGAATCGTGATCGGCAGATCGGACCACGCGTTGGTGATGAACCGCGGAATGCACTTCTCCAGGTGCTGGCTGGGTCCGTACTGGTTGAACGGACGGATGATCACCACGGGAATCGCGTATGTCTTCCAGTACGAGTAGACGAGACGATCCGCCCCGCACTTGGCCGACGCGTACGGTGTAAGGGGACACAGCGGATGGTCCTCGGTCATCGGTTGGCTTAACGCCGTCCCGTACACCTCGGAGGTCGAGATATGGATGAAGCGTTTGATACGGCGACGGTTCTTGACAACCTGGTTCGCCACCACATGGGTTCCCATGACATCCGTCTGGTAGAAGACCGTGTTGCTGGCAATGCTGCGGGCCACATGCGACTCGGCCGCGAAGTGGACGACCGTGTCAACCTTCTGCATCAGCTCACCGACCAGGTCGGCGTCGCAGACGTTGCCATACCAGAAGTGAAATCGGGGATTGTTGAGAACCTTGGGCGAGAAGTTGTCCAGGTCGCCGGCGTAGGTGAGTGCATCGAGCACGTGCACGTCCACATCCGGGTAACGCCGGAGAACCGTCCGCACAAAATGCGAACCGATGAACCCTGCTCCGCCGGTGACAAGTATTCCGTTCATCCAACGTCCTCGGCGCTGACCGAAGTATGCGGGTCCGTCGCTCGCCTGGCCCAGAAGCCGGTGGGCGCAACGAGCCCGTCTCATGCTCGGTTATCGGGGGAACCCCGCATCGGTCTAAACGCCCGGGCCGTTTGTGCGCCGTTTTCGCGGACCTCGGCGAGACAGCGGCTCTGAATGGCGGCCCCGTGGAGATCTCCTCAACGCCGGCACCCGTATGTCCGATATTACATCTGTCACACCCGGTCAGCGGCGTCGCGCGCCCTGCCTGGAGTGGAGGAGGATCCCTACGTGGCCACCAGCCAGCCGATCGAGTTCTACCGCCACAATCTCGGGCGCGAAGAGAAGGCGCGCATCGTTGCCGCCCTGGACCGCCCAATCCTGACCACCGGCCAAGCCGTCGCCGAAGCCGAGCAGGCGCTCGCCGACTACCTCGGCATCGCCCAAGTCGTCTGTCTCGACTCGTGTACGGCGGCCTTGCACCTGGCCCTCACGTCGCTGGGGGTCGGCCCCGGCGATCACGTGATCGTCCCCGCGATGACCTTCGTGGCCACCGCCAACGCCGTCCTCATGGCGGGGGCAGAGCCGGTCTTCGCCGACGTTGATCCGGCTACCGGCTGCCTGACGCCCGACACCGTCCTGCCGCGCCTGACCCCGCGCACGAGGGCGATCATCCCCGTGCACCTCTACGGCCAGCTTTGCGATATGGCGGCGCTCAACGCGCTGGCCCAGGATCACAACCTGTTCCTTATCGAAGACAGCGCCCACTGCATCGAAGCTCGACGGGGCAGCGTCCGACCCGGCAGCCACAGCCGCGGCGCCTGCCTATCGTTCTACGCGACGAAGAACATCACGTGCGGCGAAGGCGGCGCGTTCGCGACCAACGATGCGGACCTCGCCGAGCGCGTCCGCCGCCTCTCGCTACACGGCATGACCACCTCGGCGTACGACCGCTACGACAAACCCTACCAGCACTGGGACATGCCCACCTGGGGCTGGAAATACAACCTCGACGACATCCGCGCCTCGCTGCTGCTTCCACAGATCCACAAGCTGGACGAGCAGTGGCGACGGCGCATCGCGATCGCTGCGCACTACGAGGCGGCTTTTGGCCAGATGGATGACGTCGACCACCCCCGCGTCTCGGTGCCCGAGTGGTCCGCCCGGCACCTGTTCCCGATCTGGGTTCCGCCCGCGCGGCGTAACGACATCGTCGCCGCCCTCCAAGAGCGGCAAATCGGCGTCGTCGTCAACTACCGCGCGGCCCACCTGCTCGAGTTCTACGCCCGGCAGTACGGCTATCGCCACGGTGACCTGCCGGTGGCCGAATCGATCGGCGACCGCACGCTCAGCATCCCCTTCTACACGCAGCTCACAGACGAGCAGGTCCGGCGTGTCATCGACGCCGTCGGCGAAGCAGTCCGCGAGAGCGGCAAGCCCTGCGGCGTACCCCTGTCGAGCGTTGGCTGACCCCGCGCAGCACGGACACGCCATCCCCGGTGGCTCGACCGGCAAAACCCGGGTACAGTCCGCCGGCGGGGAATGAGCGGGTGCGTGACCCGCGGCGCCGTGGGACGACGACATGGAAGCGATACCACCGGAAGTCCTTCGCTACGCCGATTTCGGCAAGACCACCCCCCTGACGTCGCCGTTCTCGTCTGCGGAACGTGCGATTCTCGACGCCATCAACCAGAAGATCGGCGCGCGCGAGTCTCTCGCCGACGTCATCGACTACTTGGCTACGGCGACGCGCGACATCAGCCCCTGTGATCGCGTGAGCGTCGCGTTTCTGGAAGAGCCGGGCCAGCGCATCATCTCGCACTATACGCGGGCTTTCTACGAGCCGGTTATCCTGCAAAAGGGCTACGCCGAGGACATCGCCGGCAGCTCGCTGCGCACCGTCCTCGCGCGCGGCACGCCGCGGATTATCAACGACCTCGAGCAGTACCACGTGCTCCGCCCGGACAGCCGATCCACCAGAATCCTCCTCCGCGAGGGTGTTCGGTCGAGCATGACATGCCCGCTGCGCGTGGACGACCGCATTGTCGGCCTGTTATTCCGCAGCGCCCGTCAGCTCAAGGCCTACGACGACCACCAAGTGCTGCTGCATCTGGCCGTGGCCGAGCACCTCAGCCAGATCGTCGAGAAGACGTACCGCATCGAACAGCTTGCGGAAGCGAACCGCGCCTACTTCGAGATGCTCGGCTTCGTCACACACGAGCTCAAAAGCCCGCTCGGCTCCATGCTGACCGACGCCAACCTCATCCTGGACGGCTACCTGGGCGACGTCGCACCGCCACAACGCGACCGAATCGATCGCATGGTCAACAAGGGACACTACCTGCTCGGCCTGATTGGCGATTACCTCAACTTGGCGCGCGTGGAAACCGGGCAGTTCCAGGCCGACCTGCACAGCGACGTCGATTTCGTCGGCGATATCGTCGCGACCGCGATCGACATCGTCGCGCCGCAGCTCGAAGCCAAGAACATGCGGCTCACCCGCCACATCGCCCCCGACCTGCCACCCGCCCAACTCGATCCACAGCTCGTCAAGATCGTCCTCGTCAACCTGCTGGGCAACGCGGCCAAGTACGGCCAGGCCGGCGGCGAGATCCGCATCACCGTCAAGCACGACGGCTCGCGACTGACCGTTTCAGTGTGGAACGAGGGTGAGGGATTCCCCGACTCAGAACGCCCCCGCCTCTTCCGCCGCTTCTCCCGCCTCCAGACTCCCGAGCTAAAAAAGGAGAAAGGGACCGGCGTAGGCCTCTATACGTCCTGGCGAATCATCCAACTACATGGAGGCCGGATCCACGCGGACTCCAAACACAAGCACTGGGCAGAATTCCGGTTCGAAATCCCCCAACCGCTCATCTGGCCAACCGACTCCACAGAGTGAACATGTCCACAGACCAACCCACGCCCCAAGCCCCTGAGCCACCCCAGCCGATCGCTGAGCCGAAGACCGAAGCCGGCGTCGACGTCAAAACCGTCCTGCGCCGCCTGGGCCCGGCGGGACCGCTGGCCATCATCGCCGCGACCCTCCCGGCCATCGGCGGTTTCACACTGCTCTGGAAACTCAACGACATCGGACCGTGGCTCAAGGCACACGGCGAAACCGGCGTGGCGTTGTACACCCTAGGCTTCGCCATCCTCGCCGGCCTCGCCCTGCTCCCGACCTATGCCCAAGCCGTGCTCGGCGGATGGGCGTTCGGCGTCCGGATCGGCCTTCCCGCCGCCCTCGGTGGATTCGTCGGCGGTGCCCTGATTGGCTACATCATCGCGCTGCGTGCCACGGGCGACCGCGTCGTCAATCTCATCCGCGAGAAGCCCAAGTGGAAGGCCGTCCACGACGCCCTGTTGCACAGCGGCTTCTGGAAGACGCTGCTCATCATCACGCTCGTCCGGATCCCCCTCAACTCGCCCTTCGCGATCACGAACTTGGTGATGGCGGCCACACGCGTCCCCCCGCTCGCCTACATCATCGGCACGCTGGTCGGCATGACTCCCCGGACCGCCGCCGCCGTCATCATCGCCGCGAATCTGCGTGAGCTCACGTTTGAGGGGACGCAGCAGAAGTGGATGTGGATCGCCAGCATCGTCGTGACGCTGTTAGTGATCGTCATCATCGGTCACGTCGCGAACAAGGCGATCACCAAGGTAACAACGGCCGACCGCGCGACGCCGGCGCCGTAATCAAGAACCCTGCGGCCGCTACTTCAGGACCCGGAACCACAGCGCCTTGAGGTACGCCGACTCCGGGCAGTTCGTCATCACCGGATGATCCGCGGCCGCCGCGGTCTGATCGAACTGTTGCAGGAACCGCTTGGCCTGCCGCCCGGCCCGGTGCACGACGTCGCCGAAGGCGGAGGGCGAAATCAACCCGCTGCAACTGCAGGTCAACAACACCCCCCCCGGCCGGACCATCCGCACGGCAAGATGATTCAGATCGTGGTACTTGCGCAGCGCCTCCTCCCGCTGGTCTCGGTAAGTCGCCAGCTTGGGCGGATCCAGAACCACCGCATCGAACGTCCGCTCGTTGGCGAGCATCTGGCGCATGTACGTGAACGCATCCGCGTACACGAAGTCCGCCCGAAGCTGGTTCAGGTTGGCGTTCTCACGCGCCAGGGCCACGGCCGCCTCATCCAGCTCGACGCCGGTCACCTCGCGTGCCCCGCCGATCTGCTTCGCGCACAGCGAGAATCCTCCGGTGTAGCAACACAGATCCAGCACCGTGGCGTCCTGGCACAAGCGGGCGAATCGCAGCCGGTTGTCGCGCTGATCGCAGAAGAACCCTGTCTTGTGCCCCTCCCGGACATCCACCCGATACCGCACGCCGTGCTCGCGAACCACCACCGACCGGCGGCCGGCGGATTGATCCGAGACGTTCACCACACCCGACATGCGAAACCCCTCGAGCTGCTCGATCCGCGTGTCAGCACGCAGAAACACCTCCCACGTCGGACGCGCCTTGTCCGGCCGGTCACTGCAGGTCGGTGGCCCGAGGATCGCCTTCAGTCCCGCAGCCAGCTCCTCGTGCCGCTGAACCATCCCCAACGCGAACAGCTCGAACACCAGGCAATCCGCGTAACGCTCGACGATCAACCCGCTCAGCCCGTCCCCTTCCGCATGCACCAGCCGGTAGGCATCCGTCACCTCATCCAGACGCAGCCGGCGGCGCAACTCCACCGCCTGCTCCAGTCGCTCCCGCCAGAAGGTGACGTCGACCGGTCGATCATCGTGCGTCAGCACACGAACCTGGATCTGCGATCGCGGGTTGTAGAGCCCCCGCCCGAGGAACGCACCTCCCCTCCCGTACACCGTCACCACGTCCCCGGCTCGCGCCGCCTCGTCCACACCGCGGATCATCTTGCGGTAGATGAACGGATGATCGGTCACCGTCCGCAACTGGACCCAGGGTGATTGCGCACCCGGCGGTGCTTCCACCGGTTTCTTCGCCGCCCCCGACCGGCGAACGCCCCCGACCCTCTTACAATCATCGTTCATCCCTGGCTTGCTCCGTTGTAGTCAGCGTGCATGATTGCCCCTGGCCGGTTCTGTGGCAAGGATAGCAATCCGTTGAGAAGACAGACGGGCCCCGAGCCCGGCAGGCGTCTCTCCCCCCCCTTTTTGCGTCGCGCACCGGCCGCTCCGCCGGAAGCGATGCGTCAGGTGCACACCTTGTACAGCACGCCATCCTACCGGTATGCTGCTAGCGATCGATCCCGTCAAATCCCAGGGAGGCATTCGCATGGCCGGACCACCGTTTCAACCTCCGTCCCAGCCAGTCCAACCCGTGAGCTACGCCACCGTGCAAGCACCACTCAGCACGGGCATGGCGATCGGGGCCATGGTCTGCGGCATCATCGGGATTGTGACCTGCCTCTTCCCGATCGGAATCGTGGGCGTCATTCTCGGTATCATCGCCATCGTGCGGGCCTCCCACGAACCGCACCGCTATGGCGGCAAAGGGATGGCCGTCGCCGGCATCTGCACGGGAGCTATCAGCATCGTGACGGCCGGCCTGTTCCTCCCCTCGGTTGCGCTCCCCGCGCTAGTCCGCGGTCGGGTACTGGCCAAGAGAACCATAGCCGCATCGCATCTCGGCAGCATCGGCAGCGCAGCCTTCGTCTATGCCAACCAGTACGACGGCTGTTACCCGCCGAACCTGCAAGTACTCGTCGATGAAGGCCTGATCAAGGCAGATGAACTCATCGACCTCGCATCCTTGAACGAACCGCCAGCCTGCGACTTCTACTACGTCTCCGGCCTCACGACAAAGGATGATCCCCACTGGATTGTCGCCTACTCCGATCCCGCGGTGTCCAACGGAGAAGGTGCCAACGTCCTGTTCGTCGACAGCCACGTCGAGTGGTTCGAGGAACCGGCCCTTTCGGAGGCAATCGACGACTTCCAGGCCGCCTATCAACAACGACACCGCCGACCGCCGACCATCCTGAAACCACAATGACCCACGCACCGGCCGGACCGAGGGTAAACCGCGTGAAGAACGTGAAGAAGACGATCATCACGGTGTTCGGCAGTTCAACGCCGGACGCGATCAGCGACGACTACCAGATCGCCCTCGAGCTCGGCCGTGCCATCGCCGCCGAAGGCTGGACGCTCTGCAACGGTGGCTATGGCGGGACGATGGAAGCCGCCGCCAAGGGGGCCACCGAAGCCGGCGGCCACACGATCGGCGTGACGTGCGCGGCGTTCGGCCGGCGAGGCGGGCCCAACGCGTACATCCAGCAGGAAATCCCCACGTTCGACCTCCTGTCCCGCCTGAACACGCTCATGCGCCTCGGGACCGCGTATGTCGTCCTGCCCGGCGGGACGGGAACACTCCTCGAGCTTGCCCTCATCTGGGAAACCCTCAACAAGAAGGTGCTTCGCGGTCGCGGCCCCATCGTGTTGCTCGGCGATCACTGGGCACCTCTGATCGAGCCAATCCAACTGGACACTCCCACCGCGGTCACGCCCGCGCAGGTGGCGACCGTTGCAGAAGCCATCGGATTGCTGCGAACGAGCTTGACACCCAACGCCGCGCCCGATACCGACACCGCGGGTGACGAATCTCCGTCATCGCCGTCTTGACGCTGTAGGGCGCCAGGGGGTAGCATCACCGCAACATGTAGGGTGTATGCTGCTCATGAACTTAGCTGTCCGGTACGGCGCGGACCGGAGCGCTTCTATTTGCGCACGAGCAGGCAGTGATCCATTATGATCGTTGATTGCCATACGCAGGTCTGGAACACGGATACTCACCTCGGGCGGGGTGCGCCCATCGTGGCGCCCGCTGTCCAGGCGGACGAGACCCACCACTTTCAGGCGGCGGAGCCCGTCGACAAGGCGGTCGTGCTCGCGTTCAAGAGCCGCCACCTCGGCGCAGAAATCCCCAACCGCTTCGTAGCAGACTACGTCCGGCGCCACGCGTCGAAAATGGTCGGCTTCGCCGGCATCGACCCCAACGATCGAGACTGGGCCGACGACCTCCGGATCGCCCAGGAAGAGTTGCACATGAAGGGGGTCGTGATCTCCCCCACGATGCAGAACTTCCACCCGACCGACACGCGCGTCATGCGCCTCTACGCCGAATGCGTCGAGCGCGGCATGCCCCTGCTGTTCGAGCAGAATCACCGCAACCCCTCGGCCAGAATGAAGTTCGGCCAGCCCCTCCTGCTGGATGAGGTGGCCCACGAGTTCCCTGGGCTCCAGATCATCATCGCGCGGCTCGGCTTTCCCTGGACCCACGAGACCATCACCCTGCTCGGCAAACACCCCAACGTCTACGCCAATCTCGCCGGGCTGCTCGCCCATCCCTGGCTCAGCTACACGGCTCTTCTGGCCGCACATGAATACGACGTAATCGACAAGCTGCTGTTTGGCAGCGATTTCCCCTATCGTTCGCCGGCGGCGTGCATCGAGGCTCTTTACTCGGTCAATCAGTTCGCTCACGGGACCAACCTGCAGACCGTCCCGCGGGAGAAGCTCCGCGGAGTCGTCGAGCGAGATGCGCTCGAAGTGCTCGGTATCGGGAATCCGACCGCGCCGAACAGCAAGCCCAAAACCCCCATCTTCGTGGATGATGAATAGACTTCGAGCAGCAAACAGCGCGGCCTGGGGCTTGGTGTCGGTGGTCATCGTCGGAAGCCTGGCCGGCTGCACGACGTCCTCGATCGAGTTGCTGTCCTACAAGGACCCGTACTTCCCCCAACGGTTCCGCGCCACGTTCGCCCAGAGCACGTACCGCATCGCGCCGGACGGCGACATCCACATCACGACCTGCACTAGGCCGGACATCGCGAACCCCGACGACGACGGGATCGTGCAGTACCTGCACGTCCAGGTCTACTGGAAGCCCGCACCCGGAAAGACCCCGGCTGAGTCCACGATGTCCGACGCGCTCGTCCGCTATGTCGTGGCCACCCGGACAGGAGTAGCCGTCTACACCGGCACCGGCTTCGTCTTCCCCAAACGCAAACGCGGCCATCGGTTGCACGCCGAGATCGAGCTGGTCCGGCTGCATCTCGACTCGCAAAGTGGTGATCTACCCGACATGCTCGGTGATGCGCGGCTGACCGGCGAACTGGGCGCCCGCGAAGACCCCGTGTCCACAACCCAGATCATCCGAACCATGGAGCAACTCGCGGCGCGCTAGCGCTGGCCCCCCCCGATCTTCACCTCAAACTCGCTCTTGAGCTGCGGATCCGCCAGAATCTCGACGACACGCGCCTGCAACGCCGCCGCAAAACCCAGCCCCAACTCACGCTCCTCCGACGTCGTCTTCTGCATCAGCATTTGCAGAAGCTCATCCGGCTCGGGCGCCGCCGTTCCCAGATCGGCCCGGCCGATCCGAACATCCCCCCAGAACGCGTTCATCCGGTTGTACGCGATGATGCGCCCGTCGAGGTAGGCCTGCTGCTCTTCACTCTCGAGCTCGTGGTACCGGCGGATATCGTCCATCACCGCCGGCTTGAGCGCGTCAAACAAGTGCTCGCGAAACGCCTTCTGGTCCTCCGGGCTGGACACGCGGTACTCGGCCAGAAACCGGTCGCGAAACGCGTCATCCTCCACCAGCCGCCGAACCTGCTGCTCCAGGAACACCGCGGTTTCCTCCCGCCCCATGCGCGGCAGCCCCTTCTCATGCATGATGAACTGCGCCACGCGATCGGGCGGCGTCGTCCCGTCCGGCAGCCCAGGCGCCAGGAGCACCTGTGTCACCAGCAGCCAGACGCCCCCAAGCACAATGACCGGCGCCGCGCACGCGGCGATCACCAGCATACGGCGAAAACGGTACAATCCCTGGATTCGTTTGGCTTCCACGCGGGCCCTCATCACATACGTTCAACTCATGAGCGCAGCGTAGTCGAGGGTCCTGCGGGCGTACAGAGGCTCAGAGGCGCGACCCTGCCATGTTTGTCCTTCTCGAGCACAACACAACACTGGCAGACCAACCGTCGACCGCCAGGGCCGACCTCCACTGGGATCTGCTCATCCAAACGCCGGCCCAGGAGCGGCTGCTGAGTTGGCGGCTCGCGCGCAACCCGCTCGAAACCACTGCGGAGATCCCGGCCACGCGAATCCAGGATCATCACCCGCGCTTCCTTCAGTTCGAGGGCAAGCTCTCGCGCGCCCCGGGGTTCGTCCGACGCCTGGATCGCGGGCCCGCTGGCGTCGAGCATCTCGCCCCCGACACAATCGCCGTCACACTCGAGGGACAGAACCTCCGCGGGCGTTTCGAGATCGGTCCGGGCCACGAGGGGCAAACCGTGTTTCGACGCGCAGAGCAACAGAGCCTCGAACCGCCGCCGAGCCGTTGAGACCCTTGTCACGACGACATCGGGGCCCCTCGACCAACGTTGCATTTGGGCATATAAACACGTGCCGCGTCAGAAACAGCGTGCTAGTGCCGTTTCAGGCTGCACGGTTTCGCGCCTTGGGTAGCGGATGAACGGCCAGCGGGCGCTGGCGATTCCGCCACTGGAGATAGCTCATGATCGCGGCTTCCTGTTCGGCGTGACTGCGGTGGT
>Ga0272441_10012929_pt1 | contig 12099 bp, 10 predicted proteins | sample SSMProp6N_FD_193582 | JGI IMG/M metagenome (GOLD analysis project Ga0272441, IMG submission 193582) | Marine sediment archaeal communities from Little Sippewissett salt marsh, Falmouth, MA, United States - SSM-Prop-6N | ecosystem: Environmental > Aquatic > Marine > Wetlands > Sediment ...
CAAAGGTCTCCAGGATCCCCTCACGCAGCGCGTCCAGGTAAACCTGCTGGCTGCCGGGGATCACGATACAGCGCACATGCGGGTGAACGCGCTTGCCCTGCAAGATCTTGGCCGCAACCCGCAGGTAATCCAGTCGCCCGTTGGTGCAAGAGCCGATCACCACCTGATCGAGCGTGACATCCCCTACCTGGTCGACCGCGCGCGCGTTCTCCGGCAGATGCGGCAGCGCTACCTGCGGCGCGATCTGCCCCACGTCGATCTCGATCACCCGCGCATAGTCCGCATCGTCATCAGCCCGGTAAACCGAGTAAGAGCGCTCCGCGCGCGCATCGACATAAGCCCGCGTCGTCGCATCCACGGCGAACAAGCCGGCCTTGGCCCCGGCCTCGATCGCCATATTTGCCATCGTGAAGCGCGCGCTCATCGGCAGCGCAGTTGTCACAGGGCCGGCAAACTCGATGGACTGGTACCGCGCGCCGCTGACACCGATCTGCCCGATGGTATAAAGGATCAGATCTTTGCCGCCGACCCAGGGCTGCAGCGTGCCCGTATAGACGATGCGGACCGTCTCAGGCACGCGCATCCAGATATGCCCGGTCGCCATCGCCACGGCGATGTCCGTGCTGCCCATACCCGTGGCAAAAGCACCCAGTGCCCCGTAGGTGCAGGTGTGGGAATCCGCGCCCACGACCACATCGCCGGGGACCACCCACCCCTGTTCGGGCAGCAGGACGTGCTCAATCCCCATGCGCCCCACCTCCGCATAATGCGACAGGGCCTGAGCATGTGCGAACTGCCGCATCACACGGCACTGCTCCGCGGACTTGATATCTTTGTTGGGCGCGAAATGGTCAGGGACCATCACAACACGCTCAGGATCAAAGACGCGCTTGACGCCGAGCTTCTCGAACTCTCGGATCGCAATGGGCGCGGTGATATCATTGGAGAGCACCACATCCACACCGACCTCGATCAAGTCACCTGCGTGCAGCGCGCGGGCTCCAGATTGAGCTGCGCCGCCTTCCGCCGCTGCATGCGCAGCAAGGATCTTCTCCGCCAGTGTATAGCCCATACCCGCCTCAGTCGTCACCGTCAACTGCAGAGGGGGCCATGTTCCGCGGCTCGTCCAACGCAGACAGCGCCCCCCCATCCCACCGCATCGCCCAGCCACGCGGCTCCGAGAAAGACGCACAGCAATCCCTCGCCGCAATCACTCGGACATTACCTCCGAACACACGCCGCTCGCCAGCTTTCTCCTCCACAACCTGCCAATCACAAACCTGAACGTCCATCTCCTCTTCTCCTTTCCTTAACTGCTACAACAGCTACACTGCTACAGGGCGCTTTGCTTCACGCTGCGCCGTCATCAGCCGGTTAAGCGCATAGAGATAAGCCCGCGCGCTGGCCACGACGATATCCGTATCAGAACTTCGTCCGCTGAACGTGCAGCGGCTGCCGCCCTCCTCCGCCTCCTCGACAGGCTGAACCCGAACGGTCACCCGGCCCACCGCATCGATCCCCTCCGTCACAGCCTGCACAGAGAACTCAACAAGCTCAGCCGGCTCACCGACAACACGATTGATCGCCCGATAAACAGCATCGATAGGCCCTGTCCCATGATCTGCATCACAGTAGACCTGTCCATCCGGCGTACGGATCTGCACCGTCGCCGTCGGGATGCTGTGATCCCCACAAGAAACCTGGATGTGTTCAAGCTGATAGCGCTCATCAGCAAAGATCTGCGTCTCATCCGCGACAAGCGACTCCAGGTCACGGGTATCAACCGTCTTTTTCTTGTCAGCAACGGTCAGAAAGCGTTCATACACACGCTCGAACTGCTCATCGCTCAGTTGATACCCCAGCTCCTCCATCCGGTAGCGCAGCCCGGCCCGTCCGGAGCGCGCCGAGAGGATAATCTCCGAATCAGGAACCCCAATATCGCGCGGGTCCATGATCTCATAGGTGGTGCGCTCTTTGAGAACGCCGTCCTGGTGAATGCCGGAAGAATGGGCAAAGGCGTTGCGGCCCACAATCGCTTTGTTGGGCTGAACCGGGATCCCCGTCATATGGCTGACCAACCGGCTGACCGGATAGATGCGCCGGGTATTCACGCTGGTATCCACGCCAAAAATCGTGGGGCGGGTCTTGATAGCCATGACCACCTCCTCCAAAGAGCAGTTGCCGGCGCGCTCCCCGATGCCATTGACCGTGACCTCGGTCTGCCGGGCTCCATTTCGCACAGCAGCCAGCGTATTTGCCGTCGCCATCCCCAGATCGTTATGGCAATGGACGGAGACTGTCGCGCGGTCGATATTAGGGACATGCTCCATAATGCCGCGGATCAATCCACCGAACTCATCTGGAAAAGTGTAGCCGGTTGTGTCGGGGATATTGACCACCGTCGCACCGGCGGCGATGACAGCTTCCAAAACCTGGTAAAGATACTCCGGGTCGGCCCGTCCGGCGTCCTCCACATAGTACTGCACGTCCTCGACAAACTTCTTGGCATATTTAACCGCTTCAACGCCCTGCGCCAGGGCCTTCTCACGGGTCGTATGCAGCTTATAGCGAACATGGACATCAGAGACCCCCAACCCGGTATGAATGCGCGGATGGGCGGCATCCCGGAGCGCCTCGGCAGCGACATCAATATCCTTCGGCAAAGCGCGCGTCAGCCCACAGATGGCACAGTGACGAATTTCCTGAGAAATGCGCTGGACGGCATGGAAATCACCGGGCGAGGAAATCGGGAAGCCAGCCTCGATCACATCCACGCCCAGCTCCTCCAGAGCATGTGCGATTTCAATCTTCTCCTCGACATTGAGCGCTGCTCCAGGAGATTGCTCGCCATCGCGCAGCGTCGTGTCAAATACGACAATCCGACCTTCTCCTTCTGCTTGCATCTTTATCCCCCTCTTGGACTCAAAAGTAGCTAAAAACAAAAAAAACCTCCCTTTCGGGAGGTTTTTGAACAAACAAGGATCCTATGCGATACTAAAGCTGGGGCTCCTCCCAAGCGCCATTTGCTCCTGCAACAACAGGAGCCCCAACAACAAGGACAAACTCATTAACATGGCACTGGGTAGTAACATCAAAAGAACCCCTCTTAAATTTGTAAACTTCAGCCATCCTAGCATATGAAAGAAATTTGTCAAGCAGACTATGCTCTGCCGAGGAGCTCATAAATAGAAGCAAAATTACATATTGTTTCAAGTTTACGACACAATATGCTATAATAGATTGGTCTAACAGACTCTGTTTTAAGTTGCGATTCTAATAGAAATGGATATAATTGAGGGACACATTAAAGAGAGATTAACAATTGTAAAAAATCTCTCAGCAAGCTATAATTAAATTAACAATCTCAATGTCATGACTTTTGCCTTATTAGTAAAGGGTCAGTACCCGGTGCATGAGTCCTCAAGGAGTAATAATGGCTGATCACACAATACAACCCGCATCAGAACATCTGCTCGAAGTAAAAAACCTCACCACACGCTTTTACACAGAAGAAGGCGTCGTCCACGCAGTTAACGGCATTTCATATACACTGGACGAAGGAGACACGCTAGGTGTTGTAGGGGAAAGTGGTTGTGGTAAAAGTGTCCACGCGCTTTCTATTATGCGGCTGATTCCAATTCCCCCCGGGAAAATTGAGGCCGGTGAAGTTTTATTTCGGGGACAGAACTTATTAGATTTAAGCGAAAATGAGATGCGTCGCGTAAGAGGTGCGGAAATCGCAATGATCTTCCAGGACCCCATGACCTCGCTCAATCCGGTCAAAACGATTGGATTCCAAATCATCGAGGCACTCAAGCTCCACCAAGGCATGGACAAGCAACAAGCCCGGGAGCGCACCGCTGAACTTCTGCACCTGGTAGGTATTCCCGAAGCGGAACAGCGGCTAGATGACTACCCGCACCAATTCTCCGGTGGTATGCGACAGCGCGCCATGATCGCAATGGGACTCTCCTGCAATCCCAATATTCTCATCGCCGACGAGCCCACGACCGCGTTAGATGTAACCATCCAAGCCCAGATCATCGAGCTGGTCAAGCGATTGCAGCACCAATTGGGCATGACCGTGATCTGGATCACACATGACTTGGGCGTCGTAGCAGGTCTGGCACAGCGGGTTAACGTGATGTACGCCGGGCATATTATTGAGTCTGGAGCCGTCAAGCGCATCTATGAGAACCCCCACCACCCCTACACAGTGGGATTGTTGGGGTCCCTACCCAGCGTCGGCACACGGAAACCCGGAAGACTCTACTCCATCCCGGGCGAGCCCCCGGACTTGATCGGCGACCAGAAAGGGTGTCCCTTCGCACCGCGGTGTACCTACAAGGTTGAGCGTTGTGCGTATGAGATGCCGCCATTGGAGGAGATAGAGCCAGGGCATATTGTAGCCTGCTGGGAAAAAGACAAGGTGAGGAAGGCATAATGACAACAGAAAGTGCTGTAACTACAAGCGAAACAACCTCAAGGGAAGTCGTCCTTAAGGTCAATAATTTAAAGAAATACTTTCCCATCCGTCGAGGTGTTTTTCAGCACCATGTCGGCGACGTCAAGGCGGTTGACGGCGTTAGTTTCAATGTCTATAAGGGCGAAACTCTGGGACTGGTCGGCGAGAGCGGGTGTGGAAAGACCACAACCGGGCGCACCATTATTCGACTTTACGAGCCCACAGAAGGTCAGGTAGACTTTCAAGGAGTCGACCTGGCAACATTAAGCGGGCGAGAATTGCGCAAAACGCGCCGCAAGATACAGATGATCTTCCAGGACCCGTATGCTTCTCTGAGCCCCCGAATGAATGTACTGAATATCGTAGGGGAACCGCTGGAGATTCACCACATCGTCAATACACCGGGTGAGAAAAAAGATCGTGTGGCGGAGCTGCTGGAAATGGTCGGACTTGATCCGGCTTTCATGAATCGCTATCCCCATGAGTTTTCCGGGGGACAACGGCAGCGCATCGGCATTGCCCGCGCACTTGCCCTTGATCCAGAGCTGATCATCTGCGATGAGCCCATCTCCGCGTTAGATGTTTCGATCCAGGCGCAGGTGGTCAACCTGCTGGAAGAACTCCAGGAAAAAGTTGGTCTCACCTATATCTTCATCGCGCACGATCTAAGCATGGTCCGGCATATCAGCAATCGCGTCGCCGTCATGTACCTAGGCAAAATTATGGAGCTCACCGACCGCGAGACACTCTACACCAACCCACTCCACCCCTACACCGAGGCGCTCCTCTCGGCAGTTCCTATTCCCAACCCTGCAGTTGAAGAAAAACGACAGCGCATCATCCTCGAAGGCGATCTGCCAAGTCCGGCAAAACCACCCAAGGGATGCAACTTCAACACACGCTGTCCTAAAGCATTTGACCGCTGTTTCGAAGAAGAACCAACACTTGTTGAAGTGGAAGAAGGACATTACTGTGCCTGTCACTTGGTGCAGCCCTCTAAGTAGGCCTCAAGGGTCTTGCTACACGAAAGGAGGTGATGGCTATCGAGGGAAGGAAAATCTTTTTTCTGGAAGCGATTGAAGCTTTACAAAAACCCCTAGATGAAGGAGGAGTTAAACGTGTCTAAGAAAAGATGGTGGTTAGTTGCTTCTTTGTTAGTGATTGCCAGCATGATACTGGCATCCTGTGCACAGCCCGAAGTGGTCACTGTCGTGGTCACAGAGATTGTTGAGGGCGAGCCTGTAGAGGTCGTTGTGACCGCTACACCCGAGCCCGAAGAGGGCGAGGCCCCCTTGGCTGAGGTCAATCCTGAGTTCAAGAACGCCGATACCTATGTTATCATCACCGGCGCTGGCGAGCAGGAAACCATGGACCCAGCCTGGATGTATGATACTGCCAGTTCCTCAATCTCCGGCAACATCTACGAAGGTCTGGTCTGGTTCGATCGCGAACGGACCGACAACTTCATTCCCGCTCTGGCAACAGATTGGGATGTCAATGACGCCGGCGATGAGTGGACCTTCAATATCCGCGAGGGCGTGAAGTTCCACAAGGGTGGCACGCTTGAGCCCCATGACATTGCCTACACCGTACAGCGCGCTATGCTGCAGGGCCGCATCGATGGCCCCCATTGGATGACCTACGAAGTCTTCTTTGGGCCTGATCTAAGCATGGGCTCCATCAAAGACTTTGCTGCTGCCTACATGGGCAAGGAAACCTATGAAGAGCTGACAGACGATGAGTTGGTTCAGGTCTGTGAAGCCATCAAAGAGGTTGTCGTTGCTGATGATGAGGCCGGCACGGTCACCTACAAGCTGAACTCCGCAGCCCCCTGGTTCCTCTCGCTGATGGCGCAAAGCTTCCTGGGCGGCACCACGGATATGGAATGGATGGTTGAAAACGGCGACTGGGATGGCGATTGCGCCACCTGGACGCAGTGGGCAGACCCCGCGGCTGAGGAATCAATCCTCTTCAACGAAGCCAATGGTACCGGCCCCTACATGTTCGATCACTGGACCCCCGGTGAGGAAACCGTTTTGACCGCCTTCGAAGACTACTGGCGCACCGAACCAATCTGGGAAGGTGGCCCCAGTGGCCCCGCCAGCATCAAGCGCGTGGTCATGAAGAACATTGATGAGTGGGGCACCCGCTTAGCTATGTTCGAGGCTGGCGATGCAGATTACATCTACGTCCCGCCGCAATACCGCCCGCAGCTTGAGCCCTATTACCAGACCGTCTGCACCCCCGACGAAGTTTGCGAAGCCGGCAGCGATATGGGCTACATCCAGGCATGGCGTGACCTGCCTGAAGCAGCCATGACGCCCGCACAGTTCAACTGGCAGATCAATGTTGAGGGTGGTAACCCCTACGTTGGTAGTGGCGCGTTGGACGGCAACGGCATTCCTGCAGACTTCTTCTCGGATGAGCACGTCCGCAAAGCCTTCAGCTACTGCTTCGACTACGAAGCCATGATTGCTGATGCGCTGAACGGTGAGGGCATCCAGTCCCAGGGTCCCATTATCAAAGGCATGATGGGCTACCGCGAGGGCGAGGCCCCGATCTACAACTTCGACATGGCCAAGTGCGAAGAGGAATTCAAACTGGCTGACGTCGACAAAGACGGCATCCCCGCTGGTGAAGATGATGACGATATCTGGAACAGCGGCTTCTACATGCAGATGGCCTACAACACCGGCAATGACACCCGCCGCCTGGCCTCCGAAATTTTGAAGGCCGGCCTCGAGGCCGTCAACCCCAACTTCAGCGTCTCGGTTGTCGGTATGCCTTGGCCTGTTCTGTTGAACACCCGCCGCCAGCAGAAGCTGCCCATTTACGTGGGTGGTTGGCTGGAAGACTTCCATGACCCACACAACTGGGTACACCCCTTCCTGCACTCCCAAGGTGCATACGGTCGCGTTGTTAACATGACCGAGGAAACGGCTGCTGAATTCGACACGCTGATTCAGGAAGGCGCCGCCCTCACAGATGTTGAGGAACGCCGCCCAATCTACGAACAGATTCAGCTCAAATCCCAGGAAGACGCCGTCGACATCTGGCTCTACCAGTCCGTTGGCCGCGTTCACCTGCAGCCATGGATGAAGGGCTTCTACTTCAACGCCGCTTACGGCAACCCCGCCTACTCCTGGATTTACGCATTGTCCAAGGAGCAGTAGGAGCAGCCGTAATCTGGTTGCATATACCACAGGGAGCCGGACAACCTCCGGCTCCCTGATGGGCAAGGCCCCATACCGGTAAGCACCCAGACGCAGTAACACCGAGGGGGAACAAACCGAAAACGACAAAGGAAGGTTGGACTTATGCTCTCATACATTATTCGCAGACTTTTAATCTTGCCGATTTTGATCATCGGCGTAACCATGCTCATCTTTTTGATGATCTCCATGCTCACTCCATACGAGCGGGCCGCGCTCTACGTCAGCGACGTTCCCAAACGTCAGGGAGCGATTGAAGGTATTATTAAGAAATATGGGCTTGATGATCCCATCCCCGTCCAATATTGGAAGTGGATGATGGGGCACAAGGATGAGGAAACCGGCGAAATCGACGGCGGCATTCTGCGCGGCGATTTGGGCTGGTCGAAAACGGGCAGCAGCCCCGTGGTTGAGGTCATTGGACGCAGGCTTCCCGCCACAGCGGAGCTAGCTCTCTGGGCAGCGATCCCGATGGTCGGCATCGGAATCTGGCTGGGTGTGATCTCTGCAGTCAACCACAACAAACTGCCCGACCAGATACTACGCGTCTTCAGCATCACCGGATGGTCGATCCCGACCTTTGTTTTCGGGCTCGGCGTGCTGATGATCTTCTACGCTAAACTGGGTTGGTTCCCGCCAGATCGGCTCTCAGATTGGGCCTTGCGCATAGTGCAATCCGAAGCCTTCACACAATATACTAAATTCAACACCATCGATGCGGTGCTTAACGGACGTTTTGATATCTTTATTGATGCACTCCGGCACATGGTACTGCCGGTAGCCACGCTCTCCTATTTGAACTGGGCTTATCTGCTGCGTGTGACTCGGTCCTCGATGCTGGACACGCTGCGCCAGGACTACATCACCACAGCACGCGCCAAAGGGCTCTCAAAACGCACTGTGATCTGGACACACGCAGTTTCCAACGCCTTGATCCCGGTCGTCACAGTTGCAGGCATGACGCTCATCGCCCTCCTCAACGGTGTCGTCATCACCGAAACCGTCTTCAATTATCCTGGGATAGGTTCTTTTGTAGCGCAAGCGGCGGTCTCGCTAGACGTCATCTCTGTGCTAGGTATGACACTCTTCAGCAGTTTCGTCCTGGTCTTGGGTAACTTGTTCGTGGATGTGCTCTACGGCATTATCGATCCTCGGATCCGGTTAGACTAACGATAGGGAGCCCAACAATGAAAATTTTAAAGAAACTACTCACCAATCCGACCTCGCTAATCGGTATTATCTTATTGATCGGCTTTTTCTTGGTCGCAGTTTTCGCGCCACAGATTGCCCCACCGCCGGAAAATGCCCGCGACACACAAATGATCCCGCGCGATGGTTTCAGCACAACGCCAAAGCCACCCAGCGATGCACACATCTTCGGTACCACTGAGGGTCAGTACGATATTTTCTACGGTGTCGTCTGGGGCACACGGACAGCTTTCCGGGTCGGCGTTGTCATCACCATCATCACCACGACCATTGGCCTGACAATCGGCTCAATTGCGGCTTATTACGGCGGCTGGGTTGATGAAGTTCTCATGCGTATTACAGAGATTTTCCAGGCATTCCCGTATCTGCTGGCAGCTATCACGCTGAGCTCTGTGCTCCAAACCATCTACGGACGCGGCGAAGCTGGACCCTTGATGTTTATGGCCCGCATTTTAGCTTTCTTGACCTTCGGGCACAAACTCTCCGATGCAGTCAACCCCATCGAGTTAAGTGTGCTCACGGGTATGTTAGCCATTATCGCATTTGGATGGATGACCTATGCCCGCGTAATTCGGGGTAACATCTTGACCATTCGCGAGCAGGAATATGCCATGGCAGCCGAGACAATCGGTGCGAGCGGTCCCCGCATTCTCTTCCGCCACCTGCTCCCCAATGCAGTCTTTCCGGTACTGGTCATCGCATCGATGGACATCGGTTCATACGTGCTGAACTTCGCAGCCCTGAGCTTCCTGGGACTAGGTGCCCAAGTTGGCTATGCAGACTGGGGCCAAATGATCAGCTTTGCGCGGAATTGGATCCCCTCCCTTGCCAACTACTGGTATATCGTGGCGTATCCAGGTATAGCCATCGTGCTCTTTGTGTTGGCCTGGAACTTGGTCGGCGATGCACTGCGAGACATCTTAGATCCGCGCATGCGTGGTAAAGGGAATAGTGTCTAATAATATCGCAATCAGGGAAAGACAGTACAAGTCTATAACCTCCTCAAATCGTTAAGGTAAACGGGTGGCGTATGTCAATACAGCCACCCGTTTTTCTCAAATAGACTATCCAATAGGCAAAAGAAGGAAAAAGGAGATAGCTTTGATCGAATACATCTTACGCAGGCTATTGATTCTTCCTCTCATGCTCTTCCTGGTCAGTGGGATGCTCTTCTTGCTTATTATGCAGTTGCCGGTCGAGCAACGCGCCCACGTTTACATGCCAAGCGGCAAGGGTATGAAAACCGAGGAAGAAGAACAACGCGTCCTAGAAGTCACCATTGAAAAATATGGTTTGGACGAACCCCTCCTGGTGCAATACACCAAGTGGGTGCGCAACCTGGCAAAAGGAGACTGGGGCTACTCCCCTACCTGGCGGCAGCCTGTCCTAGAAGGTCTAAAACAGCGTATTCCCGCGACCCTGGAGCTGACACTCGTCTCTTTGATACCAGCCACCGCCCTGGCCCTTGGGCTAGGCAGTATAGCGGGTAAACAAAAGAACAAATTCCCCGATCATCTGATTCGAACCTTTGCATTTATCGGCTGGGCTTTCCCATCCTTTATCATGGGACTCATGATGATGAACGTGCTCTATGCCTGGTTGGGCTGGTTCCCCCCGGAGCGCCTGAGCACTTGGGCCAGTACCTTAGTCAACAATCCAAACTTCCATACCTATACAGGGCTTTACACAATTGATGCCCTGCTCAACGGCAATTTCGAGCTATTCACAGACGCGTTGCGCCATCTGATCCTGCCGGGCATCACGCTGGCTGCCGTACAATGGGCTCTGCTCACGCGCATCATGCGGGATTCACTGCTGGAAGTACTGCGCGCGGACTACATCACCACAGCCAGAGCTAAAGGCGTGCGAGAGCGCCAGGTGCTCAGCATACACGCACGCCCCAACGCAGTGCTGCCGGTGATTTCCACAACCGGCATCGCCATGTCCATGTTTCTCAGCAACATCGTCGTCATAGAGGTGCTCTTCCATCTGGACGGCGTCGGACGCTGGGCTGTCCGTGCGATCCAAACCGCAGATCTGCCGGTCGTAGTTGGATTTGCAATCTTTAGTTGCATAGTCACAATTTTAACCAGTTTGCTAGCCGATATTCTCTATGCTGTGATCGATCCCCGTGTGAGGCTAAACTGATGGGCGAAAAGACAACGTATCTGACGCATTCCATAACTGGTGATCTCACCGATAAATCAAAGACAAAGAAGACACCACGCAAGGACAACCAACGCCGCACCAGAAATTTCGAACTAATGCTGGGGGTTCTGATCGTCCTTGTATTCGCGGTCGTAGCACTTGCAGCCCCGCTCATTGCTCCGCCAACCCATAACGAGGACCCCTACCTGGTTCCTCGTGACGGATTTGCGGTGGTACCGCAGCCCCCCAACACAGATCACCCTCTGGGTACAATGAAAGGACAATACGATATCTTTTACGGGCTGATCTGGGGGACACGCGTGGCATTCCGCATCGGGTTGCTGATCACGGCAGGACGCGCGCTGGTCGGCGTCCTCATCGGAATAACCGCCGGTTACTTTGGTGGGCCCATCGACGCAATCCTGATGCGCATCACCGATGCCTTTCTTTCCTTCCCCCTGATGGCCGTTATCCTGGTGTTCTTAACTGTCGGCAGCGGGATCATCCAGGGGAACTATCTGCTCGGAGATGAGATCGAACAGACCATCGCATTAGCGCTGATCCTGTTCGGGTGGATGCAGTACACGCGCCTGATGCGCGGGAATGTGCTTGTGGAGCGTGAAAAGACCTATATCAAAGCTGCAACAGCCACAGGCACCCCCCCACAGCGCATTATTATCCGGCACCTCCTCCCCAATGCTACCCAAGGACTCTTTGTTATGATCGCCTCGGACGTCGGCGCGATGGTTGCAACTATGGCAGCATTCAGCTTCCTGGGATTCACCGGCGGATTCAACATCAGACCGGCTGCCGATTGGGGACACATGTTAAGCGACTCACGGGACTTCATCATCGGGATGCCCGGCCATGCTTTCAAGTACTGGTACACGTATATGCCTTGCAGCCTGGCGATTCTGTTTTTCTCCATAGGATGGAACCTGATTGGAGATGGGCTGCGCGATGTGCTGGACCCACGCTTGAATGGAAGAAGAGTTACCAAGACACAAAGCTGATGAGAGGTTTGCGCTACTCTACCCGCAGAGCGATAACGGGCATACTGCTCTT
>Ga0272441_10012931_pt1 | contig 12098 bp, 18 predicted proteins | sample SSMProp6N_FD_193582 | JGI IMG/M metagenome (GOLD analysis project Ga0272441, IMG submission 193582) | Marine sediment archaeal communities from Little Sippewissett salt marsh, Falmouth, MA, United States - SSM-Prop-6N | ecosystem: Environmental > Aquatic > Marine > Wetlands > Sediment ...
ATAAAGAATGAGTTTAATTCTCAATTAGTTATATATGTTTAAGCACGCTTTATATTGAGTTTTATTAAAATATATCCCCTGAAAGAAAGATGACTTGGCCTTAAAAATCTGTGTAAATTAAAAAAAAAGAAGAGGGGATGTTAAGAGAAGCAATATAGCCAGAATCCTATTGGGAGCACCATATAGTCATCAGCTATAGTTGCGGTCATGCCACTATACTTCACGAAATCTGCGTAATCAGGCATATCCAGGAAAGTCCAGCTTGTTTCTCCTGAAGTCCCATTGATGCCATATAAATGGACACGGTATTCCAAGTTATTATTGCCCACGTTGAATATTGATTCAGAATAACCCAGATACAGCGTATTCCCTCCCATGGACATGAACTCCATGAATGATGGTAAGTCTGATCTCCATAATATGCTGCCATCGGCGGGGTCGAGCTTGTATATATATGTTTCATTCGGTTCTCCGTATAAATTCCACAGTATCCCAAAATAGACATATTCCTCAGAAAGCACTAAATGATTATCGAACATGGTCCCTGAATCCGTCCTGAACTTCCACCTAAGATCGCCTGTGTCAGGGTCGTAACTGGCTATGGTGGCGTAACCAAAGAACTCCCAGTCGAAGTCGAAGTCGTACATGGTCATATATATGTTCCCATGCCCATAGGCAATCTGCCATATGCGTTCATGCAGGAAGAATATCTTGTGCCCCTCGTCAAGTAACTTTTCCATCCATAAGAGGCCACCATCATCTGCGCTCAGGCACACGAGGTATCCATCTGATGTGGTGCCATCAACTGCCCCAAAATATAGCTTATCATCGTAAATAACAGGTACGCCATATAGTGCGAGGTTGAGCTTGTTGGTCCATATAACATCGCCAGTTTCGAGATCGTAACATCCAACAATGCCATGATCGAAATCGGATGGCACCGTGTCCAAATCCAAATTGTAGAGGGAGTTGACATACAGTGTATATATCTTTCCCTCGTATATGACGGGGGTCTCGTATGCCCGGTATTCTGCATCTATAGTTTTGCTCCAAAGTTGTGTGCCGTCGTATGCATCGAAACAATATAGCTTGCATGAACTTCCACAAGATAAAAATACCACTTTGCCTTCGTAGACTGCCGGTGATCGTGCATATCCCTGTCTACCACTAGTTTCGGTAAAATTGTGGTCCATTGCTTTCTCCCAGATAAGCGTCCCGTCCTCCAGGTCCAGGCATATCAGTTTAGTGTCTCCGGCATTTTCATACCTAAACACTGGAAAGTACACCATACCATACTCTATCGCTGCACTGCCATTGAAAGTGCCATTCTTATGCCATTGTTCCTCTGGCGTTCCCGAAAGTGTAGATGAGGAATAGCTGGTATTATAATTATCATGGTACTGCATTGTCCATGCATTGTCCATTTCCGATGGTTTTGATGTCTCCGTGGGGGCGGCTGTTGTGGGAGCGGCTTTTGTGGGAGCGGCTGTTGTAGGGGCGGCTGTTGTGGGAGCGGCTGTTGTAGGGGCGGCTGTTGTAGGGGGGGAAGTCGTAGTATCCCCGCCTTCGCCCGATATGCATCCTCCAAGAAGTATTATTACCATGAAAATGGTAATAACTCCATAAATAATTCTTGACAACGATTCTACCTCCCGTATCTAGAAAAAACTAAATACATATCATATATGGTTTGAAATATATAAAAAGATATAACTTTTTTACATAATCTTAGCTAAAAGAACTGGATAGGTGCGATAATATTGGTATAGAACTTGTTATTATCAATTATATTGCCATTAATACGAATAATTATCCAATAAAATCTAAATTAAACATTTATGTGTATTATATCTAAATATATAATCTAAAAATTAGTATTTTTTTATAAAGGGTATTTTTAAATGATTTAAGTTTGTTTGACAGCTAAAGGTACCCCGATAGTCCACAAGGCCTTTGATAGCTTTGGATGCTCATATCCTAAGAGTCTCGTCTATTATCTTTATCCAGTTGAGGTAGGAGTTGAACGTTCCACGGATGGAATTGATATCCTCGCCCTCGATCTCTATCGTGAGCTTGTTCCCGTCAATTGTCAGTTTGGAGCTTGTCTTCTTATAGGGAACGGAATCCAGCTCAGGATTCAGTGCATCGAATATCTTTTTTGCCGATGGGTCCTCAAGCTCAATCTTCATCCTCATTTTTCCTCACCCTTATCTGAGGGCCGATCACGGCATCGGATATGTCCTTTCTTAAAAAATCAATGACCCTCACACCGTTGCGCTCAGATAATCTAATGCAGACATCAGAATTCGAATCGGGCTCGGCATTGAATATCTCTTTGATGGCCTCTATTTGTGAGCCTTCGCATGCAGCCTCAATGCCAATTGGGATATCCTCCTCGAGAGGCGGGACTTTCAGATCCAGCCCCATGTCCTTCCTAGTCCTCGCCCCGATGCAGAGCTGTCGTGACCACTCCATCCCTTTAGAAGGGTCGAAAGACGTGATCTTGTGGGGATTGCCATCCTTTGTCTCGATGACAATTATCCTATCATGGGCATTTCTTAAGCCCAACTCTATCAGCTCGCGGACGCTTTTCTTTCCGCGAATGACATACTTACAAAAAGGTAGGACAGAGGCCAGCTCTCTGCAAAAAATCCTTGTTCGCTGGCTTGTTCTTCTAGAGGTTGTCAGAAGCATCAGATACAACCGACACGTTTTGACTGTTTAGGCCTTAGTTTGATGAGCACCCTACCACCACAGTAGGGGCACTTGATGCCCTGCACATTGTCAAGGTCGTTCAAACTAAGCTCCTTTCTGCATTCACGATTGATGCACTTGTAAATCTTCTCGTCCCTATCGATCTCGGGTCTCAAGATCTCTACAGGTTCCTCTTCCATGAACTCTTCCTGTTCATCACTCATTCGAATCTACCTCTGAAAGCCCCGTGATGACGCGCTTTGCTGTCCTGCCGGAGGGTGTTTGAGGTACGTACGCTCCCCCTGCGAACTTAGCGCCACATTTTCGGCACTCCCAAATAGAGGTACTGGTTCTCCTGACCGACTTCCTGCCGCAGGATGGACATGGATGGTCCTGTTTCATTCTCTTCTCTACGGCAAGGACCCTCTTTCTGATCTTCCTGCCGTATCTGCTACCAAATCTTCCTACACTACCGACCATATGAATCACTCAGCTTCCTCAATAGCCTTTAGGATCTTTTCCCTGTTCTCCTGGCCCTTTACTTTGGCCAGTCTCACAGCTTCCATAATCTCTTCCAATTTAAAGCTTCCGTCTATTCCCTTCTGCATGGCCACTATATTTCCATCCTCATCGGTAGAGACCGTGACCCTCGATTGCATTACCTTTTCCTCATCCTTTTCCGGGTCGACCAGAAGATTTCCCCCAATCTTTGCAATGGTGCATGTCACGGGGACCTTCCTCAATGGCAGGGCTTCTATCTCCTCGGTGGGATTTCCATCTTCATCGTAAACTGGCATCCTGGCACACTTAAGGGCCGTAATGGCGCCTATGCCGCATGCGTCAATGAGATTTCCACCGTCGTCAAGAACCTGTATGTCAACGAAAACTATCCTGACCAGTTCTCCAGGTTTGATGCATAGCTTTTCTGTGTCGATGGCCTTGGATTCCCTTATGCCCCTGTCAACGACCCTGGCAAGCTCTATGGCGTCCTCTCCTGGCGGTCCTGACTCGAAATCAGGAGATGCCATTGGCGGGAGTTCCGCTGATGTCGTCATTACCCCTTCGTTGGGTATGTCCGGGAAGGGTGTTCCCACGTCGTACTTGACACCGACGATGACCTTTGTGCCGCCCAGCTCAACGAAAGCCGAGCCTTCTGCCTTTTTAATATAGTTGGGGATGATCTTGAGGTTTCTGTACTCGTCGAGGGCCCTTTCATCCACCCTCTTGCCCTCGCTGGCAAGGTTGTTGATATATTCCCTCTTGATGTTAGCAATAGCATCCATTTCAATCACCATACTTTGACTTTAGGGCTTCCATTTGCATCTCATACACATCCTTGCATCCCTTTACGGCAAGGTTGAGCGCCTCGTCCACCTCATCTTCGCTCATTATCCCGTCCATCTGCAGAAGAGTGATATCCTCAGTTCTGGACAGTATGGCGACGGGCACATCGGCCTGTCCGCTGTTGTCCTCTTCCTTGCATAGGTCCAAAACTATCTGGTCATCGACCTTTCCTGCGGCACAGGCGGTCACCAAACCCCTCATTGGGATCCCTGCATCCACAAGGGCAAGGGTTGCTGCTGTGATGCCTGCACATCTTGTGCCAGCATCTGCCTGCATGACATCAACGAGGACCTCGATCATCGAATTTGGATAGTCCTCAAGTATTATTGCCGGGGCCAAGGCACCTGCGGTCACCTTTCCTATCTCTATTGACCTTCTGTCCGGTCCAGGTCTCTTCCTGTCCTCAACGGAAAAAGGCGCCATGCTGTACTTGCATCTAAGGTAGGCCTTATCGTTCCTAGCCAGGAACCTTGGTATGACCTCCTTTGGCCCGTATACAGCTGCGAATATCTTATTGTTACCCCATTCAACATATGCAGAACCATCTGCCCTATTCAGGACCCCTACCTCCATCTTAATGGTCCTGAGCTCTTCCTTTTCTCTTCCATCACATCTAGTCATAGTGATCACCTTAACTGTTAATCTCCTTGATCTGCGACTCCAGATACTCCTTTGTCTTATCTGTCAGTCCAGAATAATGGGCATTATCATTAATCATCTCGATTGTCTTCTTTATCAGGTCTTCCATGTCATTGCTGGCCTTTACCCATACAAGCCCATTCTGACCAACAAGTATCTTGGATCGGGTCAACTGCTTTATCATATATATCATCGACCCCTTCTTTCCAATTAGTCTGGGTACCCTCGTAGGCATTATCTCCACCAAGGTGCCGCCCCTCAGCTTCCCATAGGGCATTGATTTGGTGTAAAGATTGGAATTGTATATCTCGTCCACATAGTCTATCTTAGCAAAAACTAGATCTCCCACGTCATAGACCTTTGAGAGGTCCTCGACCCTGTCGTGCAGGGCGCTTTTAGGATCAAGGGACGCCAGATATGCTGAGTTGATATCAACCAACCATTTGCCTGACAAGACCTTTTCGATCCTTCCTATCACGGTGTCACCTGCCTTGGGGAGGTATTTGCCCTCAAGGGGCACGACCCTGATCTGTTTCCTTTCCTCATTGAAATAGAAAAGGCCCAGCAGGGTAGAGAATATCTCATCCCCCTCCCTGGTCACTCCGCCGCCAAGGGTATACTTTCCCTTGGCCAATAAGGTCCCAGGCACTACCAGTTCCCTTTCACTGACCATTATCTCCATTATATCATCTCTTATCGATTATCTTGACTTCTACATCGCCCTTCGTCAAGGCGTTCAACTTCTCGAAAAACTCAGGTTGCATACCTGCAGGTATCTCCATCTTCACATACAGAGTACCATCATTTCCCCACTCCTCTTTTAAAACTTGGCCATAACTGGACAATATTCCATATGCCTTACCTGTAAAATTGGAAGGTATCTTGACGGCCAATGCCCTTTTCTCAAATTTCAAGGGCAGATGTACCCTTATCTTCTTCACTATCTCATCTATTTGCTTCTCCGTGGACTTGAACAGGTCTATGTGGATGTTTTCCTTCTCCATTGCTCCTTCGACCCTTGATGCCGGGTGGGGATAGCCGGTCTTTGGGTCAACTGCGTTCTTGGATATGTATGAGATGATCTTTTTCTTCTTCTCCTCAAAGATCTCCTTCCTCTGCTCAGCGGTTAGTTGTAGGTCGCCCTTTCTTATGATCTTGACTGCAATGTCCACAATGTTGTCTGTGCCGAATATCTTTGCCAGGTCCTCATTGGTCACCTTTTCTGCAGAGCTCACATCCTTATAGATGAAGTTAGATGCAAGGAAATCTTCCTCCTCTTCGCCTCCCTTGATCCTTCTGGCCTTTACAGGATCTACCAATACCTCAAACTTCTCTCCATGAGACTTAAGCCTGGCTATTACAGCATCATCAATCGTCACCATGACTAACACCGATCTAAATCCGTCAATATGGATGAAATACCAAAAATGGGTACCTTATACGTCCATCTTCAACCTCACTCTATCTATATTTTTTATACTTCTTTTTAAACTTACTTGAAATCAACATTTTTCCAAAGACTTCAATGTTCCTGAAATGCCCTTTACCAGCATATTGGTCGCGTTCCCTTGGATATCCCTTATAAATTTCATGCACACGATCATATCATCCACAGAATCTATGGAACACCTTACGATGCCGATGTTCCCCTCCTCTTGCCAGTCGGATACCTTGAAGTTTACCTTTGACGATCCCTTCTCGCCCAAGAAGGAGAGCATCATGTCCCAAAAGGCCCTCCTAACCTCCTCTCTTGAGAATCTCGAATCGGAGTCTATATGGAATTTGATGTACCTCTTCTTGTCCCTCAGGGACTTGGGCAGCTTGTACTTCATAAAAGCCCCCTCCTCTCAAGAAGATATCGAGGCATGGTGCCTATGGCTGCCTTGGCCTCAGGATACTCCATGCCAACAAGCGCTCCAAAGGCTACAAGCTCCCTAGGGGTGACAAGCTCCATCGGCTGTCTGGCGCCGGAAGTGATCACAAGGCGCACGTCCCTCTTCTTTGCCAATGAGACTGTCCTGCTCAATGATTGTATCAATCTTGACCTTACATAGCCCCTGGAGCTGATTATTTCCCTGGCGCATATCTCAAAGAACGTGTCGTTCCTGCCCGCGATCTTTGCCAAGGTGTCGTCGATGGGATATGGCTTTGATAGGACGTCCACCTGCTGGTTCTCGATAAGCTTCCTATTGGATTCAAGGTCCTCCCCAACGCCAAAGATGATGTCCGGCCTTTCCTTGGATATCATTTCCTTGATCTTGCCCAATCTATCTGGACGGATAAAGGCGCCCTTAAAGTCGGCATCCTCATTACCTACGCCGACAACGTACTCATAGAGGTCGTTCTTTATCCCCCTCAGGTCTATGGCCGAATAGTTCTTTAGCATTCTCTATCACCTTCTCCCTCTTTGAGGGATAAGCCAATATCTTTATGAAGACCCTCACGTCCCCCCTGTCGTTGAGCCTGTAAATGCCATTGAAAAGGTCTTGTTTGTCCATCCTTAAGTAGAGGAATCCCTTATCGTCAACCCTTTCTGGCAAAGTATTGAGGATCTCTGATTTTATGTTTGAGAAAAAAGAGGAGTCGAAAAAGACCCTCATCCCTGCTGAGCGGCTGATGTTCGCCCTGAGAACGTTGATGTCGTTGCCATAGTGGCCCTTTGTTTTCTCCACGCTTATGGATCCGGAGGGGACCCCTGCCCTTTCAAGGGCCTCCATTACCTTTTCCAATGATTCTGTGGCGTGTGCGAATGTCTCGACTTCAATACGTTCCACAAGACGTTTCATAAAACGCACTTAGTTGCCTCTATTGCCATGGGTCGCCTTGGATGGCCTAAGCTTCTCTGAACCCTTGCCCTTGTTGGTGAGGCCTCTTGCCTTCTTACCAGCGGAAGTCTTTCCCCTGTTCACCCTTCTCGTGTGCTGCTTCTCGCATATCCAGTTTATCCTGGAGTCCGCTATGATGGCAGGATTGAACGGGTCCACCATTATTACCTCATAGTACTTGTTCTGGCCGGTCTCTCCCACCCAGTAAGAGTTGAGCACTTCTAGGTTGGGATATCTCATCTGCACCCTCTCTTCGGCAATGAGTTGAAGCCCCTTCTTTGTGGAGAACTTCTTAACACCAAAACGCCTGGGCCTTCTTCGTGCCTCAGGCCTCGACTTCCTTCGTCCGCCTCTCCTGATACGGACCCTGACGATAACATATCCCTGTTTTGCCCTGTATCCAAGCTCCCTCGCCCTGTCGATCCTAGTTGGCCTCTCGACCCTAACGATCGCCTCTTCCTTGTTCCAAACAGGCAATCTGGCCTTTGTGATCTCAGCCAAGATACCTGAGCGTGGGTCTTTCCATGCTTCTTTCACGTAATTATAATAACTCATGGTCTCTCCTCCTTGTGGTTCGGAGGCAATTTTAACATGCCTTCATCTACATCCCACGGAGTTAATAGAGAACAACGCTGGATACTTTATAAATTTTTCCTATAAAAGGGCACTCTCAACTGCATCAATAAATTCATAAAAAACACTGTGGCATATCTTAGACGAGGAGCAGATGACTATTATGGAAATGATAGGGATAATCACGGATGAGGACGTCATCAAAGAAAAGATCGAGCCCGATGTCAAGAGGGAGAGGGAAGCGTCCAGGTCCGTATTGTACAATGAAGGCGACCTTGCCCTTCTGTGGGTCGCGGAACAAAAATACCACAAGCTTCCAGGAGGGGGCGTGGAGGAAGGCGAGAACGTTATGCAGGCCCTCCATAGGGAAATACTCGAGGAGACAGGTTGGAGCGCAGAGATTGAGGGGGAGTTGGGGGCGATACAGGAGATAAGGGGGCTCTATGGCCTTAGGCAGTTATCGTATTGCTACCTTGCGCGGGCCCTCGATAAGGTTGATGAGCCATCATTCACCGAGGAGGAGCGAACCAAGGGATTCGAATTGCGATGGATGAATATCAAAAATGCTTTGAGAAAAATAGAAAAAGACACTCCTAATAGCTATGAAGGAAAATTCATCCATTATAGAGACCTATTATTCCTAAAAAAGGCATATACAATTAATGGATGGATAATCTAGCCAAAATCAAGAATAAATACAACCTGTTACCATATACAATACACGGGTGATAAAATGAGTGGAATGCAATCCTTTATAGTAGAGCATTTATTTGAAAAGAAAGTAGACGCATATTGTGGCGGCGAAGACACCTTCTCTGGAAAGGTGAAAGCCATTGCGGACAACGTCCTCACGCTTGAGAATGACGGTGTCTACACCTTTGTGGCAGTCGACAAGATCATAGCTATATGGCTAAAAAAGTAAAGTAAAAATTGAAGGGAACCACTCCCTTCATCCCAGTTCTTCTGTCAGCTTGTTTGCTAGGATAAGACCTGCCTTGTCCTGGGCCTCCTGGGTCGAGGCGCCCAAGTGTGGCGTCAGCAAAACATTGTCCAGCGATAATAAGGGAGAGTCCTTCGGAGGCTCACTCTCGTATACGTCCAGGCAGGCCCCTCTTATCTCGTTGCTTTTCAGTGCGTCGTAGAGGTCTTTCTCGTTCACGATGCCGCCCCTGGCCGTATTGATGAGTATTGCGTTTTTCCTCATCTTCTTTAGCTGCTCCTTAGATATCATGCCCTTTGTCTGGGGCAGCAGAGGAACGTGCAGTGTCAGATAGTCCGCAGATTTCACTACCTCTTCCAGCTCCTTGTACTCAACGCCCAAGCTGGAAGCGAGCTCAATGTCCTTGTGGACGTCGAACGCGATGACCTTCATTCCAAAACCATTTCCTATCTTGGCCATGTGGGAACCTATCCTGCCAAAACCTACTATTCCCAGGGTCTTGCCGAATATCTCCCTTCCCTTCAAGGACGCCTTCTCCCAATGGCCCTCTTTCATCGTGTTGTCCGAGCGCACGATGTTCCTCTCAAAGGAAAGGATCATTGCGAAGACGAGCTCGGCGACAGACTCAGAGAGCGCCGTTGGTGAGTTTATGACCTTTATTCCCTTCTCTTCACATGCCTTGAGGTCGATGTTGTCCAGCCCGACACCCGCACGGGCGACTATCTTCAAGGAGCTGCCGGCATCTATTATCCTTCTGGTGACCTTGGGTTTGCTTCTCACTACAATGGCGTCAAAACCCACGACCTTCTCGACCAGCTGATCCTCGTCAAGGCCAGTGGCAACCTCCACGTCAAAATTGTCCTTCAGATTATCAATTGCCTGTTCTGCAATATCAGATGCAACAAGTACCTTCATGATAACACCATACTCTCTGATAACCCCGGTTAGGATATAAGTTTTTCTGGATATGGGTCCTGACCACATCTATATAAAATTGAAACTCATAATTTTTTGCAAGAAGTGCATATATATGGAGATCGTAGAACCCTTATACTTCTCTGAAAGGGGGCAATGGCGAAACTGGCTAGAGAACAATCATGACAAGGAAAGGGAAGCATGGTTGGTATTCCCCAAGAAGAGTTCAAGGAAAAAACGGATTCCTTACAATGACGCGGTGGAAGAGGCGTTGTGTTTTGGGTGGATAGACAGTATCATCAAGCCTATCGATGATGAGAAGTACGCACAGCGTTTCAGCCCCCGGAGTCCAAAGAGCAACTATTCCCAAGCAAACATAGAGAGGCTCAGATGGCTCTCCAAGAATAAGCTGCTGCATCCAACGATAGAGAGGTCAGTTGAAGAAATAATAAAAAAACCCTACGTCTTCCCTGCCGACATCTTGGAAGAGATAAAGAAGGATAAAAAGGCATGGGACAATTTTCAAAGATTCTCTGATTCATATAAAAGGATCCGTATTGCATATATCGATAACTCCCGGGCACGTCAAGAATACTTCAAGAAAAGATTGTCCTACTTCATCAAGAAGACAAGAGAGAACAAGCTGATAGGGTACGGCGGCATTGACAAATATTATTAGTGGCATGCACCCCCCAGTTTGAAAAGATATTTATAATACGCCGCAAAATCGGGAAACGATGGAAATAGGACCCTATTTGATCTGGTTTGATGATTTTGCAAGTTCATATCTTTCCGATGACAAAGAGATCGATACGAACATCGAGCTGAAGAGAAAGCATTCTTTGAGGGTCCTTGAGATCATAGAATCCATAGGCAGGGGAATTGGACTTGATGAACATGACCAAGATGTCTCAAAGATATCGGCCCTGTTACACGATGTGGGAAGATTCGAACAATACAAGAGGTACAGGACGTTCAACGACAGGGTGTCGGTCGACCACGGCAAGCTAGGGGTTGAGATACTAAAGGAGAAAGCAGTGCTCGAAGGTATTGGGCAAGAAGATGCCGACTTGATACTGGACTCCATACGCAATCACAACAGGGCTAAGCTGCCTGAGGGCATGGATAAGAGGCTTGAGATCCATTCCAAGCTCTTGAGAGATGCCGACAAAGTGGACATTCTCTATGTCATCACGAGGTATTACAACGGCGAGGACGGCAGGGAGAATCCCAAGCTCATACACATGCTGCCCGACACCCCTGATGTATCCGAGGGAGTATACGAGGACATAGTCCATCACAGGATCGTCGACAGCAAGAACGTCAAGAATCTAAACGATCTCAAAATGCTGCACATGGGATGGGTATTTGACATAAACTATTCCCCCGCGCTTGAAATGATCTCAAATAGGGGATATCTCGACATGATATTCCGTTCGCTTCCGCAAGAGGAAAAGTTCATCGACGCATACGAGCTTGTGTGCGGACATATTAAAAAACAAAAGGTTTATATTTAAGCTCAATTTATTCAAATCGAAGCCGGGTAGGGTAGGGGACAATCCTTTGGGCCTTTGGAGCCCGAGACTGCGGTTCGAATCCGCGCCCGGCTATTATCAGGCTTATTTTTTACCGACAAGGTTAAATAATGCATATATAACTGTATTTCCGTGAAAAGAATAGCCTTGAACTGCCTTATTATTTCATTGGTCATAGTTTTTGTCGTATCTTCAGGATGCATATCCTCCGACGGTCCCCAAACGACAGGGCCTCCGTTAGATTCCGATTCGGACGGATGGACGGACGAGGAGGAGGGATTGGCAGGGACGGACCCCTTTAAGGCTGACACTGACGGCGACGGGATCAAAGACCCTGTGGACCCTAATCCACTGGTCCCTCAAACGACGGCGCCCCCAAGTACAACGATGCCTCCGACCACAGCGCCTCCCACCACCATGGCGCCCACGACAGCTCCCCCAAGTACAACGATGCCTCCGACCACAGCGCCTCCCACCACCATGGCGCCCCCCGACTATCCAGACCTGGGTGATTATGTGTTTGGATTCGAGAACTTCCACTCTTCAGATTCAACTTGCTGCCGCACCGGGGACATAATAGACAAGGTCAGTGCAATGGGCGCTCAAACAGTGCTCTACGAGGAAGAGGTGGTC
>Ga0272441_10012932_pt1 | contig 12097 bp, 10 predicted proteins | sample SSMProp6N_FD_193582 | JGI IMG/M metagenome (GOLD analysis project Ga0272441, IMG submission 193582) | Marine sediment archaeal communities from Little Sippewissett salt marsh, Falmouth, MA, United States - SSM-Prop-6N | ecosystem: Environmental > Aquatic > Marine > Wetlands > Sediment ...
GATAACTCGACTAAAAATCATATGAAATAATGGATATCATGGAAATATGTGGTAATTCTATGAAATTCATCTAAATTAGTTTAGGATTTTTATAACTAAACATATTTATACTATTATGGCTGGAGTAGAAGGAAAAGTAACGCTGGTGACAGGAGCAGGACGGGGGATTGGTCGTGTAACGGCCAATCTTTTGTCATCCAGGGGTGCAAGGGTAATGGCCGTTGCACGAAGCGAAAATGAATTAATGAGCCTGGGGCTTGACTATTGTGTTGCTGACCTTGGCACGCCTGAAGGTTGTAATATTGCTGTAAAGCAGACACATAACCGCCTCGGTCCGGTTGAAATACTGGTCTGTAATCATGGTATAGGGTCAGCGCATGAAAAAGTTATTTGGGAGCAGGAAACGGAAGTCTGGCGTAGTACGATGCGAATTAACCTTGATGGTCCATATTTACTGTCTCAGGCAGTTTTGAAAGATATGGTAGTCAAGGGATATGGAAGGCTGGTTTTTACCAGTTCTACCGCCGGACAGGTAGCAGAACATGCTGGCAGTGCGTATAATAGCTCAAAGCATGGCCTGCTGGGCCTGATGCGATCTGTTGCCCGGGATGCTGGAGCTTATGGGGTGACATCAAATGCAGTTCTACCCGGTTGGGTGAAAACACCAATGGCTGATGCCTCCGCAGAGGCTGAAGCAAAACAGCGAGGTATATCTGCCGACCAGGTATGGGAAGAGAGAGCTTCACTCTATCCTGCAGGAAGAGTAGTCACACCCGAAGAAGTGGCCGAAGTAATTGCCTTCCTGGCTTCAGAAGAATCAAGTGGTGTAAACGGGGAAGCTATTACTGTCGCACTGGGTGGCCTGATGTGATCCTGAAAAATTAGATATTAATAAGAGTTGAAGATCGTAAGAGTAGAGGCAATACCATTTGGTATTCCAATATAGAAATTTTCATATGCCATGTATTATAACCGGTTTTCAGGTTTCTTCCGGGTGAAAAATGAGACAATCATGATCAGGGTGTAAATAATTCAGGGAATTATTTGATAATGGGATTTATAGTTGGACAAATTTGAGACATGGGATCTGATTATTGCTCACTTTTTTCAATGGCCAGGGCTTGTTCAACTTCTTTAAAAAGACTATAATGATCATGGTCATAACTAGGTCTTGCATCCCATGACTCTTTCAGAATCTGATAAGCCTCCTGAATATTACCAAGTTTGTAGTAACCCAGTCCTTTTGTATATGAAGCGTCAACACTACCTGTCCACTCTTTCAAGACTTTGTATGTAAGCTCTAAACCTTCCTCTATATTTATTTCGGTTTCTATTAATATAGAGGCTAGTTGTGAAGCACACCATAGATTATGTGGATTCTCAATTAATACTTTTCTGAATATGTCTATTGCTTTATCAAACTGCCCAGCCTGCTTGTATATAGTACCCAAATATGTACTGATCTCATTTTCAGCCCAACCTTCTTTTTGCCTGATTGAAATGAATTTATCTATTCTGTCTTTCGCATATAAAGAGTCTCCGGTTGACAGTGCACAAACAGCCTGATTGTAGATTATTGCCGGATTGTCAGGAAGGACACTCAAGCCCATTTCATATATTTTCCCTTCCTTTTCATGATCGCCCAATATATGATAAACTCTTCCTGAATAAAAGTAAATAAATAACCATTCCCAGCCACCGCCCCATTCTTTGTCTATCTCCAATGCTTTTTCAAAGCATTGAATGGCACGTTCATATTCATGTATCTTGTAGTAGTTTAAGCCTTGCTGAAACCATACAGTACGCGCCTGTGGATCATCCTGCAGGATTAACTCCGATAATCTTATGATTTCCTGCACATTTTTTTCATAAAGTGCTTTAAGGCTTTTTACCAACAATTGATAAGTATACGGAAAATGTTCTATCTCTTCATATAAACTTTTAAAAACGTGTTTTGCCTCTTCATAGTTACCAATGTTACTATAGGCGATTGAAAGATAAAATTGTGAAGCAAATAAATTCGTGTCTATCTCCAGCGCTGTATTAAACATTTCTATTGCAGAGCGAAATTCTGATCTGTAAAACGAGTGCATACCCTTAATGTGGTATCTGTATGATTCAACAGACTTTGTTTCTGCCCAGGCACTAATGTCATGGCTTGTTTGCTGTTCAAGTTTCTTAATCTCAAGATAATTCCTTATAAGATTCGATAATGAGTCCGTTACCAGATAGAATTCATTTTCTCCACTGCCTTCCACCTTAAACGTTTTATATACTTCATCTGACCTGGAATCAACCAGTTGAGCATTTACACGAAATATGTCAGCTGATGAAGTAATATTCCCATAAATAAAAGTATTTGATTTTGATTTAAGTGAAACCTCTTTTGCTATTCCGGGGGTTATACTTGCATAATTTGTATGATTGCCTGCCTGGAGAATTTCATACATTGTTTGATGTGACCTCACAACCAGTTCCTCTGAATTTGTCAGATCATTTATAAGTTCAAATTGAATTGCTTCCTGCCAGATGTTTAACAGTGTGTCATTAGTCATATTTTTGAACGGCATCACAGCAATTGAGATTCTGCCATCTTCCTCCCTGATATTTTCAAACTTATCTTGCTTGAATATCTTTGGATAAAGCAGTATACACACAATTAAAACAAGCGCAGCAATTATCCCATCGCTGACCTTTAACCTTCTCTTTCTGCTTAAAGTAATATCCTTATCAGCAACATCTACTGATTTAGTTTTCTTAATACCCTCGGGGGTAATGTCAAAAATCCATGACATGACAATTGAAAATATGAATCCTATGATAAGAAGGAAAATAACAAGGGTTACCGTCCAATCCGGCAAGCCCATCCTGGGGAATATGATATCCACTGCTTCAAGCACAATAAAAGCACTGGCTGCATAAGCGATCATAACACGAACAACTTTCCTTCGTTTCAGTTCCTGCCAGAAGTTGAGTGGATTATCTGATTTTTCAGGCATTTTATGCTGGTTTGGATATATAAATATAAATCAAGTGACTGGGAAAGGCAAAAAAACTTACTGGTTGAGGGGTTGAGGATTTGTTTAACCGTTAAACTGTTTAATTGTGTAACTGTTAAATCGTTGAAGCGGGAACTGCCTGGTTCCCAGGCACCTATTAACGAGTAACCAGAAACCAGAAACCAGAAACCAGAAACCAGTACCCATATTATCCACTCCTCCGGCATAGCAAGCTCCATGAACATTTGCCGACTGTCGACTGGCCTCCGGCCTCATCTGAGTCTTCGTCCCGAATTCCCGGGACTGCGGCTCGTACAATGCGTGAAGCATGGGACACATGATAGAAACATTGGTGAGGATATGGCAGGCAAGTGAAATGGGATTTTATTATCGATCAATTATTTGACAGTTGAATGGTCCGAAAACTGTCTTACTTCTGAGTTTCATCATAGAACTTCAGGCCACATTTAGGACAATACTTTGTATTGAAGATATCTCCTAATTGACTTTTGCAGGCAGGACATCTCCAAACATATGCAGATGCCACGATAAGTCCAAATATCAGCACATATGCTATCGGAGCCCATAACCTCCTGTTAACGCCTATCATATCCATAAGCGGCATAATCACAAAGCCAAAAGTTATTAGTGCTATAAAGGTAAATATGAAGAGAGTTATTCTTTGTGACTTACGTTTATGGTATATTTCTCTAAATTTCTTTATTTCTTCTTCCGTATATTTTGAAGGGTAGGAATCCATAATAAGCAATTATAATTTCTAACTTATACAAATCTTTTTAAATGCTAATATCCACCCTGGTTAATTCAGTTTTGAGATTGCAGATATGAGCACAACTCCTACTGCTACTCCACCTCCCAGAATAGGAAAAAGCATTTTAACATTTGGCGAATGCTGCATCAAAAATACCATTCCAATAATTGAAATTGCCCAGATCCCAACGTTAACCATAGCTAGTATGTACATTGATCGTTTTTGTTTTTTTAGAGTAATGTTTGTGTCAGTCATGATCAACCTATTTTAACTATTTTGATTATCTCCTAAAATGAAATATCAAAGGAAGATTAATTATTATTCAAAATTATATATAGCTGAGACCTGGGCTTAATACTTTAGTATTGTTTTGAGATTTTCATACTTAAGTTATAAAGATGCTGGGTGTTTAAAGAAGTATTTCATTATAAGAGCTTCCCTGTTCACATTTAGTAGCGCCTGCGTTATCATATCATTCTTCGGTATTCAACACTTCCACGAATATTGTCCAGGCTAGCCATTCCGCTACCTGCTCCGTCCGCCGTAGTCCGCAGGACGAAGGTGGGCTCCGGACCCAACCCCGGCAGATCCAGCTTATTCCTATTCCTGTTCCCCTTCTTCCACATAGTCCCAGTACTCCCAGAGTTCTACAATTTTGCCATCCTCAAATCTTTTTACATGCATGACCGGGAAAGCCGTTCTTTCTCCCTGGTAATCAATAGTCCGAACGAACATTGTGCTAACAAATTCTCCCTCTCCGAATTGCCTGGTAATTGAATCTTCCTTGAAGCTATCATTCGATAAATATGCCCTATGGCTTTCACGATCCCAGGTATGACCATCCTCACCTCTGCCGATAAAATCGTCGGCTAGAATAAGATCAACATTTTCTGCTTTTAGATCGTGATAAATCGTTGCTACCTCTTTGTTTTTGACAGACATATCAACTTGCTCTCCTGTTGCCGGTTCTTCCTGATCTTTGTCAGTTGCCTGATTGCAGCTAGAGATAAATAATGCTGTGAGCATCAGAAGTATTGAGAGTTTTTTCATAATTATTAGGTTTTGTGAATAATAAACAGCAAGATAGGAGATTGCAGGAAGCAAGTCAAGAAAATTATGAGCCAAATAGAGGACAAGAAAAATTGAGAGGTTTAGGAGATTAGATCTAACTCCGCCCGTAGGGCTACGGCGGACGAGGGTTTACAGGTTTTGTTAAATTGTTGAACTGTTAAATCGTTTAACTGGGATTCTTAAATCAGGTAAGTTTAGTAGTTCAGAAGTTTAGAAGTTTAGGAGTTTGTTGAACCGGGTTGTTTAATAGTTCAGATGTTCCATAATATTACCCGATTTAACAGTTTAACACTTCAACAACTCAACATATCTACCTCAGGCTAACCATTTGGCTCCCTGCTCCCTGCCCCCTGCACAATACATGTAGTGCCTGCCCTGACAACAAAGCGCTGATTCCTAAAATTGGGCCTCACCATAAGGCAGAAAAATATATTATTGCGATGTTATTATTTCCAGAATCCAGTCCGCAATTACCATTAAGGCTATTGGAGATATGGTTTCTTCAATCTTTACATATTCAGAAATATTACCAGTTTCAGCGGTCTGTAACAGGTGGTTCAGGTTAGATAGTTCTTTTATTGTATAATTTTTATTTCCTCCGGCTTCTAGAGCTGCTTTAATCGCCCGGAGGTTTTCTCTGGCTGGTACCTGTACGTCTTTTCCTCCATTAATGGCAAGTACGGGAATGGTTATCTTTTCCAATACCATCCCCGGGTCGTAGTTAAGGTAAAACCGGAACCATGGAGAATGCAACCTTAGAAACTGTTCATGTATATAGGCTTCAAGGTTTTGCTCTGATATCTCAATAATCTTTCTTTCTTTTTCACTTAATCCTTCGAATGACTCTCTAATAATCTTGTCAAAACGTTCCTTTACAGCCGAACTATCAGTTACCTGCGTTATGACTTCAAACAGATTTTCAAGTACATTTCTTTCCCTGGCAATCAAATCTTCACCTGCGCCTTTGGATTTCAAATCTCTTGCACGTCCTGAATATTCCATTTCTTTAATTGCCAGGCCGGGACTTGCGATCAGGACCATATACGCTACAGAAGGATTTTTTATTGCAACCATAGGCGCAATCATGCCACCCTCACTATGACCAATTAAACCGATTCTTTCCTGATCAATTTCTTTGCGATTCCTGAGATAGCTTACACCCGCTATAGCATCTGATGTAAAGTCAATGGCTGTAGCCTGTTCAAAATCCCCGGTTGAACCACCTGTACCCCGGTCATCAACACGCAGAACGGCGATACCTCTCTTTGTTAAATAATCTGCCAGCACAAAGAATGGGCGGTGACCGAAAACTGCTTCATCCCTGTCCTGTGGACCGGAGCCTGAAAGTAGCAGTACAGCTGGAAATATACCATCTGAATGTGGATAAGTAAATGTCCCCGCAAGTATAATATTAGCCTCAGTATTCTTAAATACAACCTCCTCAACTGAATAGGGAAATGGTTCTTTTGGTTCCTGCGGGCGTTTGATTACAAGTTTCATATCGGAGCGTTTAAGCACCAGTGGCAGTGACATTCCAGCCTGTGACCACTGTCCTTCTATTGTTTCACTATCCTTTGTATAAATTCCATTAAAAACACCTTCGATAGGAGTAATTTCAAGGTGTACGCTGTTTCTGTCAATATTGATTTTGTCGACAGGGATACCGGTTGCATTCTGTTGAGGGACGTCAAGCGATGCAGTAAATATGCTATCAGTATTTTGAGAAATTGTAAATATCATTTGCAACTCAAATCCGGATGTTTTAATTGCACCCTGCCAGATTCCACAGATTATATTATCGAGTTTAGCATGCTCCTGAGCATAACCAGGACAAACCATTCCAGTCATGAGTATAAATATCAGAATTATAACAGGCGATGAGCTCATTCTATTGGGTTCTATTTCTCTTTTCATTTTTGTATTCTCCTTTTTTTAGTATAATCTTTTTTTGCATAAATGTCAGATTGCGTCCCCATTCTTACAGGATCTCTGTAATTAAAATGATGGCCATTCTAACTACACTATGCATGACCAGACAAAAAGTTACAATATGTTGATAAACTGACCCCGATATTGTGTTAACGTGAATTAATTTCACAGGAATAAACAGTAATCGCTTATGCCTCTAATTCATAATAACATGAAAAGAAATCCAGTTATTCATTATTATGATGATGAGAAAAAGAATATCAGAATAATGATTATTAATACAGATGATATTATGCTCGCCAATATAATCGTGTGTAGCATAATTTTTCGTTTAGCCTTTTTATAGGATTTTATTTTGTCATCATGAGAAAGCGGAACCGGGATATCCTCAGAAGCCTCAATTGCTTTTGAACGCTTTACAACTTTTGCAAGTTGAGGATCGGTTTCAAGGAATTTTTCTACAAAAGACCGTGTATCTGCACTAACCTCATTAGCTAAATATAATGGCAACAAATCCAGAATAATATTTCTTGTTATGATCTCCATGATTAATAACCCTCCTTATCTTTAAAATATTTGATTAATTTTTTACGAACACGATATACTTTTACTTTAGTTCCTGAAAGTGATAGCTCAAGAATTCTGGCAATTTCAGCATATGGTATTTCATTATATATGTGCAAAATAAAAGCCGTACGATCTACCTCTGGCAAAGTCTGAAGAAAACTATGAATTTGTTCTAATTTGAGTTTAGATTCAAGCATCATATCTGGTCCAGGGACAGGATTAATAATTTCTTTGCTTATATAGTCCAGGTTCTTTCTCTTTCGTAACTGTCCTAAATAAATATTCCTGGCAATAGTGAACAGGTATGCCTTTAGTGTCTCAACCCGGATAGTACTGTTATGAGACCAGGCACGAATAAACGTCTCCGATGTGATATCCTTGGCATTGTGGTAGCTACCCGTAAGATGAAACGCAAAGCGGTAGATATCATCCGCATAGGACGTATATATTTCAGTAAAGTTCAATGCGAATTCATTATTTGCTATAACATAATATGCATAAGTGAATGAAAAGTTACACTTTATTAATAAGTTATTGGCAGTACTGACCTGTTATTTGGAGCTGGCCATGAATAACCTCTCGAATTGAGCTCGCTGGTAAAGCGAATAAAATGCACGGCGGGCTAATTGCCTGCAAAGCTCGCGAGCTCACTTCGTTCGGCTATTAACGCTCGGCCTCATGTGAACCTTCGTTAAAACTTCGGCTCACACAGTGTGGGAAAAATGAGACACTAATGATAAGAGCAGAAATAATTCAGGGAGTTATTGGATAATGGGATTTGGAGTTGGACAAACTTTTAACAGCTATCTGATCATGAGTTACTACGATCAATTTAAAAATATCTCTTCTTAAAAGATAAATGCTTTTCCTTTGCTTGTTCAAGGATTATCTGAAATTCAGGATTGTCGCGCATTGAATCCAGGTAAAAATCAGTAAGCATAAAGGGGTAGTTAAAATAACCTCTATCGACTGCTATTTGCAGTGCTCTGATGCAACCTTCACTATCACCAAGCAAAGCATAAAGGCCTGCCCAGTAGTACCATCCTTCAGCATCAGTGATATTGGCTTGTTCTAATTTGCGTACTGCGATTAATCCCTCTTTGATATCTCCTTCTATATATGCTTTAATGGCCATTGATACAAGAACCCATAGTTTTTCCTCCTCCATATTTATGGCGCGTTCAAAATACTCCACAGCCTGCTCTGGTTTCTTCTGTCGAAAAAGGATTATACCTTGCCATACAATCGAATAAGGACCTTCAGGTAAATTCTTAAAAGCTTTGAGAGCTTTCTCATTCTCACCGTTATTCATATAGGTCATTGCCAATGAGCGGAATTGAGGATTATTGGGATCAAGGGCAGTAGCTTTCTCCATCTCAACTATTGATTCAGGAAGCATTCCTGCATATCGATATATATATCCGAGGGCAAAATGTGCATCTGCATTGTTCGGATTGATATCCATCATTTGCTTTGCTATCTTCAGAGCTTCTTCTTGTCTATTGGATTCAGTATAGAGATTTGACAAATTACCTAACGCACTCAATAGAGTTCCATTTAGTCGAAGTGCTTTTAATAAATAGTTTTCTGCTTTCGATGTATCTTCAGGATCTTCTAATCCAAAGTGCGCCAGTCTATTAGTTCGAAATCCAAGCTCGGCATATGAAGGTGCATAGATTGAATCTAACTCGATAGACTTATTAAGCATTTCTATGGCCAGTAAGTCTCCTTCAATAGTAAGAGGATAAGAAATGCTACGTAGATAGAATTCATATGCTAAAGGATTGCCAGGATTGTCTTTTTCAATTCTTTGTAGCTCTAGGTTAGAAAACTGAACGTTCATTCCCTCAATTACCTCTTTTGAAACAATATCCTGAATCTCGAATGCACTCTGGAAATCAACTTCTAGTGGTTTGCGCCATATCATCTCATTGGTTTTCGTTTCAATAAGTTCAATATTCAGGCGGATAATGCTGTTTTCTATTAAATAATTGCCAATCAGGACATAATCAACTTCAAGATCATTTCCTACTATGATTGGATCAAGCACTTGTTTTTCATACTTACGAATTGAAGAGGTTGGTCTAACAATGATATTTCTTAAATACACCAGGTTTCCAATAATCTGATCGGCAATCGCAAAACCTAAATAATCGGTTTCAGGATCTGGCTTGGTATTTGAAAATGGGAGTACAGCGATTAAACCGGGTGAATTTTTACCTTGTTCATTATTATTTTTGTTTTCATCTTTCTTGAATACCTTTGGATATGCAAGTATCACAACAATAACAAGCAATACAGCTATAATTACATCACTTATTCTCAGCTTTCTTTTCGTAGGTTCTGAAATAGATTTTCCTTTAGCAGTTTTAGCTGACCCGGTCTTTTCGATTCCTTCAGGGGTGAAATCATAGATCCAGGAAAGGACGATAGAGATAACCAATCCGATACATAACAACACAAATACTAATTTTAAGGTCCAGTCAGGCAATCCAAAAGGATCGGCAATGATGGAAACCAGTTCGAGGATAACATAGGCTGAAGCTGCATACACAATAATCACACGTATTACCTTTCTGCGTTTTAACTCCTGCCAGAAGTTATGAGGTTTTTCAGGCATTGTATGTTGGTTTAGATATATAAATATATATCAAGCGATTGGGAAAGTCAAAAAAACTTACTTGTTTAGGGGTTTAGATGTTTAGGGGTTTAGAGGTTTGTTTAATTGTTGAATCGTGTAATCGTTGAACGGGGAATTTAGTTGCCGGCTTCTTTCATCGTCCCCCAAAGGGAGATAAAAGTAATAGCCACAATAATGCTTGTGGGCAGGTGTATAATAACAAACCATGACCGCCTCCGGCGGTGTAAATTCTAAAATCTTAAACCGAGAATCGCGAGTTTGCCAGAGGCAAGCGAGTGGTTCGAGCTCGGCGAAGCCAATCGTTAATCTTCAATCTAGAACTGAGAGTTTGCCCAAGGCAAACGAATTTTATGAACCCGGCTAAGCCAATCGTTAAACTCTCTTTCAATTATCTTTCAACTTCGTTCAACTTTGTAGTTATTCCTTATGCCGCCGGTGTTCACTCCAGACACGACGGTCTGGATCTGCGATTCGTTCAGCCGGGGTTTCCGCTTTGTAGAAATTGTACGCTGGCTGCAAAATTCTCTTAGACGCGCTGGTAGCGCGTCTCTACAACACCTACCCTCTCTCTGGCTCCTTCTATGTTGTTATCCAAATTATGGATACATAATTTTTCTTATTTAGTCAGGCAGACCTTCTGCCTGATTTACTACATACAATGTCAGCAATTTATAAAAACAACCTTCTATCAACGGACTTCAATAGCCGCATTTCCTTGTTTAATTTTTATAAATGAAAGCAGTAGCCTCGCTAAGAACGGATACACTTATGGTGCACCGCAAGGAGCCAGTAACTGTCTTTCATGATGAAGCTTGTTCTTATACAATTGCATATTTATATTCTACCTCATTTATTAATACAAATCTTACTCTACCTAATAATTTCTTAGCAATCCGGATTATAGCATTTGTCTTTTTCATTCTTGTACAAAGCTTACTATAAGAAAGTGACAATGCCGGATCGTTTCTTGCAGCTACCCATGCACTTTCAACAATAACTTCACGTAATAATCTATTGCATCTGGGAGATAGTCCACCAGCCCTTTCCTTATCACTTGAACTATTGGTTGTGGGTACTAAGCCAATGTATGAGCATAGTTTGTTTAAGTTACTAAACCGCAGCATGGTTTCCAGTTCTGCTAATATTGTCATTGCTGAAATTATGCCTATTCCAGGAATACTGGTTAGGTGTTTAATCTGGGTCTTATATTGCTCTTGCCCTGAGATTGTTCTTAACTCTCTATTCATTTGTAGTAGCGTAACTCTGAGTTGATTAACAGTTTCTAGAGTCTTGAGTAATACAATATGGCCATAATCTGTGGATAGTTTTATTGTCTTAAGCCATTCTGTGAAATTACTGGACCAATACCTGGAAGCAGAATAGTGCTCATCTGGAATATCAATTCCGTGTCGATATAGAAATGATTTTATCCGGGCTTTATATCTGCTAATATCCCTGACTATTGATTTGCGATATCTTATAAATCCTCGGAGCTCTTCTGTTGCTCTTGTAGGGATATAGATTGGCTCCAGATCTCCATTAATTAAAGCTCTTGCTATTTTCCTGCTATCCCTGGAATCTTCTTTTTGTTTCCTTTCTTTATCTTTAGTTGGGACGTCAGCAGGATTAACTACTATATTTTTAATCCCCTCTTCTAATAAAGATCGATGAGCGCTATAACCACAAAATCCAGCCTCATAGGCAGAATAATAATTACCGTTAGGGAAGTTCTTCCTTAAATAACAAGCAAGTGATTTAGCACTAGGATCTGATGAGAATGTCTTATGGTGAAGGTCTTCAGTCATAATAGTTATTCTCCAGTTCTTTAAATGTGTGTCGATTCCTGCATAGATGTTTACCCCTGTAAAATCTAATTGTTTAACTTTACCTGACATAAGCTTCTTGTTTTAGTTAATAAAAGTTTTGTCACTATAAATTTAACTTTTAACATAGAAGCTTATGTTTTATTTAAAAACAAACATAAGGCCTCGCTAAATTAGCCCACCGGGCTAATTTTTAACGCTCTGCCCTCTTTCGTCGTTTGTCTTTCGTCGTACTACCGGCCCCATCTGCTGGAAAAGTAACAATTTAATTATATTATCATTCCTGCTTTGAGCA